>OHWY01000230.1_pt1 | contig 16448 bp, 9 predicted proteins | sample 1579801 | NCBI WGS metagenome assembly OHWY01 (sample SAMEA3882536, study PRJEB24775) | human gut metagenome | biome: human-associated habitat; feature: intestine environment; material: feces | place: Netherlands | collected 2009/2010 | reverse complement strand
TGGCGCTTTTTCGTTCGCTGCGGCCAGAACAGCCGTCTGTTTTCGTGGCTGTTCTCTGACGGACTGCATGGCGTGATCTTATTTGCACTTTCCATGTATGTCGTGATCGACTACGTGCTGCGCGATCTTCTGGCCGTGCCGGTCCTGTCGTCGTGCTGGGATGAGTGTCTGATGCTGCTGTCGCTTGGCTATGTGGTCTATGAGCGTCTTGGGCGCGAAACGCCGCTCAAAACGGGCTGCAATCCGCTCGATCTGCCGGTCTGCCTGTTTATTACGGTCTGCTTCGTTCTCATGAACGTCGTTACGCCATATTACTCCATCCAGATCTCCGGCTTCCGCGCGACTGTGCAGTATATGCTCTGGTTCTTCCTCATAACGCGGCTGGTGCACAACGACCGGGATTTCATGCGGATATATCTGGCGCTGGTCATTCTGGCGGCGGTCATTGCGCTGCACGGCATTTATCAGTATATCGCCGCTGTTCCCATCCCGTCGAGCTGGATGACGCACTCGGAATCCTCTGTGCGCACGCGTGTTTACTCGATCTTCGGAAGCCCCAATATCATGGGCGATTTCATGACGATGTTCGCACCGATGGCGGCAGGACTCGCCTATTACACGAAGAACCGCAAATTGCAGGTGCTTGCGTGGGTCTGCGCGTTCTGTATGTGCTTCGGCTGCCTGTTTACGATGTCGCGCGGGGCATGGATGGCGCTGGCACTTGCCATGGAAAACAGTGCCGCACAGAAGGAGATTGCAGACCTCGAACAGTTCCGGAATCTGTACCACAGGGATTCCCTGACGGGACTCTATAACCGGCGCGGCTATGAGTACTATCTGCGCAGTCTGTATAGCAGGAGCAAAGAGGAAAACCGTCATTTTACCATTGTAAGTATTGATATGGATGGACTGAAATATATTAACGATAATTTTGGGCATGCAGAAGGAGATGCTGCATTGTCCCGACTGTCTGTAGTACTGGCCGAACTGGTACAGGAGAATGAGATTTGTGCACGGACGGGGGGAGATGAGTTCATGGTTCTTCTTTATTATAATAAGGAAGGACGTGAGGAGCAGTTTATAAAGGAACTGTATAAACTTCTTGAAGAGGAACAGAATCGTAATCCGAAGCCGTATCCCGTACATGCGAGTGTAGGCTACTGTTGTGTAAGTAAAAGTTCAGATATGTCCCTTGCAGCATGTACGCAGCTTGCCGACAGCAGGATGTACGAGAATAAAAAGGCGTATAAGGAATCATTGAAAGCAAAATAGAAGATAGACAAAGAAAAGATCATTTTATAAAAGCCCCTGCAGTTCCAACTGACCGGAATCGCAGGGGCTTTTTGTCTGCCATACATATGAGAAATCTTCTCAATTATAATGCAGCAATCTGTTCCATTAATGCTTCGATGTCCATGCCATGAACCATAGCTGCCTCTTCAAGGCTTTCGCCCTGTGCGGAGGGACAGCCTAAGCAATGCATGCCGGCTTCCATAAGAATCGGTGCTACATTCGGGTTTGTTCTTAAAATTTCTCCGATGGTCATATCCCTGGTAATATCTGCCATGTGTATTTCCTCCTTATTTCTAATTCATTCATAGGTGTTAACCTACTTAGTATAATACTTTCCCCAATTTCTGACAAGCTAATCTGTTTTTGAAATTTACCGGACAAAAAGCACTGTTTGTGTATTGTTTTTTTTGAGTAGAAAAATCATAATGCTTTTATGATAGATTACTGTGGATAGATACAATAATTGTAACTGTAAAGGTACTGAGTGGACATCAATAATCTGAAACATAAGGAATGATTAGGAAAAGGTGTACATATGAATGAGACAATGAATGAAACGAAAGCAACGCCCATGGAAAAGCTGGCCACCTTTATTGTGGATAAACGAAACCTGTTTTTCCTTCTTTATATCTTTGCGCTGGTATTCTGTATTTTTTCAACAAATTGGGTTAATGTTGAAAATGACATTACGAAATATCTTCCGGACAGCACCGAGACAAGGCGCGGTCTTACAGTAATGGATGAGCAGTTCGTTACCTATGGAACGGCAAAGGTCATGATTTCCAATATTTCCTATGAGCATGCGCTGGAGCTGCAGGAGGAGATTGAAGCAGTGGAAGGCGTCACAAGTGCAGAGCTTGATCACACGGAGGATCATTATCACGATTCAAGTGCCCTGTTTGATGTGACTTTTGATGGGACAGCAACCGATGATATCAGCTTACAGGCCATGAACCGGATGAAGGAACTGCTTGCAGATTATGATGTCTATTATGATACGGAAGTAGGAAGTGATTCGGCGGCGGATCTGGCAGCAGAGATGCAGGTCATCGTCGTGATTGCGGCGGTTATCATTGTGATCGTGCTGACTCTGACATCACGTTCCTATGCAGAGGTTCCGGTATTGATTATGACCTTTGGTATGGCGGCGATTCTGAATATGGGAACGAACTTTTTGTGTGGAACGATTTCCTTTATTTCCAATTCAGTTACAGTGGTGCTGCAGCTTGCCCTGGCAATCGACTATGCGATTATTCTGTGCCACCGTTTTTCGGATGAACATCAGACACTGGATACGAGGGAGGCCTGTATTGCGGCCTTAAGTAAGGCTATTCCGGAAATTTCCGCATCTTCCCTTACAACGATCTCCGGTCTGGGTGCTCTTGCATTCATGCATTTCAAAATTGGTATGGATTTGTCCATCGTTCTGATTAAAGCTATTATGTTAAGCCTTCTGTCCGTGTTCACCCTGATGCCCGGACTTCTTGTGCTGTTCAGTAAATTGATTGATAAAACAAAGCACAAAAATCTTATTCCGAAGATTACCGCAATCGGTAAATTCGATGTGTTTACGCGATTCATTGTTCCACCTGTCTTTCTGGTGATTGTAGTTGTAGCATTTTATTTTTCCAATAATTGTCCATATTGTTACAGCTATACCGATCTGACCACAGCCAAGCAGAGCGAAAGCCAGATCGCTTATCAGAAGATCAAGAATACCTTCGGAACAAGCAATATGGTTGCCGTGATTGTACCGGCAGGAAATTACCAGAAGGAAGAAAAGCTTCTGAAGACACTGGAACAGCATGAAGAAGTAAAATCAGCCATGGGGCTTGGAAATATTGAGGCAATGGATGGCTATGTGCTGACGGATGCATTGAATCCAAGAGAATTTTCGGAGCTTGCCGGTGTGGAATATGAGATCGCAAATCTCCTTTATTCTGCTTATGCAGTCAATGAAAACCAGTATGGCAAGATCGTGAACGGTATTGAAAATTACCAGGTGCCGCTGTTTGATATGTTTATGTTTTTAAAGGATCAGATGGAGGAGGATAATATTACCCTGGATGGGGAAGTGCAGGATACCCTTGATGATCTGTTTGACCAGTTGGAGAAGGCAAAGCTGCAGCTAAAGACCGATGACTATTCCCGTATGGTTGTATACTTAAATCTTCCGGAGGAGAGTCAGGAAACCTTTGACTTCCTGAAGGTGATGCATCAGGATGTTGCGAAGTACTATGATCTTGATAATTCCTATATTGTAGGTAATTCGACCAGTGACCTGGATCTGTCTTCATCCTTTGGAACCGATAATATCATCATCAGTGTGTTATCTGCATTGTTCGTTATTATCGTCCTGCTGTTTACCTTTAAATCCGCAGGACTTCCGGTACTGTTGATTATTGTGATCCAGGGCAGTATCTGGATGAACTTTTCCATGCCATACTTACAGAAGTCTCCGTTATACTTCTTAAGTTACCTGATTGTGAATTCCATTCAGATGGGTGCAAATATTGACTATGCAATCGTAATTTCGAGCCACTATTCCGATCTGAAGACGAGAATGAAACCGAAGCAGGCAATTGTAGCTGCATTGAACGAGGCATTTCCGACTATTTTTACCTCAGGAACAATTCTGGCAGTTGCCGGTGCTTTGATTCAGCAGCTGACAACGAACCCGATTATTGCATCTATCGGTAACTGCTTAAGCCGCGGTACTATTATTTCCATTGTGCTTGTACTTGCGGTACTGCCACAGATTCTGGTTATCGGTGATATTATTATTGAAAAAACAAGCTTCCAGCTTAAGAGTAAAATCAATCTTACGCCACAGAACTTTAGCGGTCTTACCCGTGTGAATGGTCTGATCCGGGGACAGGTAAACGGTACGCTTGAGGGTAACTTTTCCGGGTTTGTACGTGGTGATATGAGTGTTACACTGATTACCGGTGGAGCGGAGAGTGTGAGCGATGAAGAGGATCCGGGACCGGATGCAGTAGAGGTATCTGCCATAGAGGAAAAGAATCCGCCCGGACTGCCTCAGAAGGACGACAGGACAAATGATCATGCAAAGTCCGAAGAACAAAATAAAGAAGAGAAAGGAAGTGCGGAAGATGAAGAAGTTTAAGAAAAGAACATTAGTCGTTTGCCTGATAACTGCACTGATCCTTCCTTCTTTGCAGATATCCTTAAGTGCGCATGCAGAAACAATTAACGAAGACAATGAAAATAAAACCGATGACGTTATGGAGCATCTGCAGGATGCAGCGGAGCAGGATGGAGCGCTTACCTATGACGAGGATCAGGTAATCTGGATCCGCGGCAATGAAGATCTCAAAGAACTTGCAAACAATTGTACACGGGATATCTGGTCACAGGATAAAGTGGTAATTCTGGATACAGACCTTGATTTTACAAGCGAAGGAGTTACGTTGATTCCGACCTTTGGCGGGATTTTTCTTGGACAGGGACATACAATCAGGGGCTTTGCTATAGAGGGAACCAGTAATAATATCGGACTTTTCCGTTATATTCAGGAGACAGGACAGGTATGGAATCTGAATATCCAGATGGATGCCACAGCGGGAACGGGACATTCCGGTATTGGTATTCTGGCAGGTCAGAATAAGGGACTTATCAGCGGATGCAGCGTCAATGGCAAAATGAATGTAAACAATGATGCCGGACTTCTTGTCGGAATAAATGAAGTAAGCGGAATTATTGAGGACAGCACCGCAAATGGCATAGTTTCCGGTAATCACCGTATTGGTGGTCTGGTTGGAACGAACAAGGGCGGTATTACCAACTGCACAAACAATGCATTGGTAAACACCAATGCCAAGGATAATAAAATTGATATCCAGTCTCTGACTGTACAGGAAATTTTAAGTACGGAAAATGCAGCTTCCGTAACGGATATTGGCGGAATTGCCGGTTCCAATGAAGGAGTCATTCTTTATAGTAACAATAACGGCAGTGTAGGATATCAGCATGTCGGTTATAACATTGGTGGTATTGCAGGAAGCCAGACCGGTTTTATTATGAGCTGCGAGAACCACGGACGGCTGAACGGACGTAAGGATGTTGGCGGAATTGCCGGACAGATGGAGCCGAGCAGCCAGATGCAATATGAAGAGGACACGATGGAAAAGCTGTCCAGGGAATTTCCGAAGCTGCACGACCTTGTAACGAAGCTCGATAACGATGCAAGTGATATGTCTGCATCTTTGTCCGATCAGATTAATGTGCTGCTGGATGCTGTAGCAGGTGCACAGAATGCAGTAGATAATATTATGTCGGATATCAGCGGTGATTTTGATAATATGTCCAATTCCCTGTCTATTTCAGGGTTGAACTCACCAAGACCGGTATCGTTGGATTTCCTGGATAAGCTTCCTACATGGAGCCCGGATGCATCCCCAACGGAATCTCCGAGTACGACACCATCTACGACTCCGAGTACAACACCGACAGGAACACCTACATCCACGCCAACGCCTACTCCGAGTGGTACGACAACGAAGGGAAATGAAAATAATACAGGAGCAAGTACCGGAAAAGGAACCGGGACTGGTGGAGGTAATGCTGGAACTAATGGAAATGGAAACAATGAAGGCAATGGTCAGACCCCGACACAGAATCCGACAGGCGGACAGAGTGGCACTGAGGATTCTACACAAGCTTCCGGTCAGAACTCTGCAGAGGGAGAAAAAGGTGCAAGAACTGCCATTCAGGATCTGAGAACTTCCGAAGAGGAGATTGCTTACCAGATTCCGTACAGACTTTCTGAACCGGTGCCGGGTATAACGGAAACGAAGAACCTGTCACAGGATGATGCAGATCCTGCGGATGATACTAATAATGATACCAAGGGTGACACCAAGGATGACAGCAAGGGCGACACTAAGGATGATACTAATAAGGATCCCAAGGATGATACAAAGGATGATGGGGATAGTTTAGATAATCTTCCGAGTCTTCCTCTTGTTCCCACACCAAGCGGTGGATATGACTTTTCTTCCTTTAATATCTGGGATCAGATTGACCGGGAAGCACTGGAAAAAGAAATTAATGATGCACAGAAGGCAGCTTATGAGAATGCAAACCGTGCGATTTCCGATACCGAAAGCGAGATCCGTAACCGGGCTGACCGGGCCAAAGTAAGGGTTGAGTCCGCGCGGACATCGTTAAGCAGCAGCTTTACGAAGATCATTGATCAGACACGCACCCTGAACAATATGGCAGATGATTATAATCAGCTTTTGCTAGATGACTTACAGGCAATTAATGATGAAGTTCAGGTGATTACGAACATTATTACCGATACGGATACACCGGATACCGACGAAATCTTTATGGATGTTTCTGATGATGATACAGTCAAGGATACCGAGGGCAAGGTATTGAGCTGTACGAATTATGGAAAAATCTGTGGTGATCTCAATGTCGGCGGTATTGCCGGAACCATGTCCCGTGAGAACAACCTTGATCCGGAGGATGACTTAAATCTTTCTTCCGATAACGCAACACTGAATGTCAGGTACAAGGAACGAATTGTTATCCGGGAGTGCTATAATAGTGGAAGGGTAGAAGGAAAGAAGGAATGTGCCGGAGGGATTGTCGGTGAAATGACCCTTGGCAGCATTATTTCCAGTATGAATACCGGAAGCATTTCGGGTGACGAAGATAAAGTAGGAGGTATTGCCGGAGAAAGTAAGGGAACGATCCGCAAAAGCAGCTCGAAGTGTGCACTATCCGGAGATAATCAGATTGGAGGTATTGCCGGAAAAGGTAAAACCATTACGGACTGCTATAGTATGATAGAGATTCAGGAGGGAAATTATTATCTGGGATCCATTGCCGGACAGATTGATGATTCAGGAACTGTAGAGAACAACTATTTCGTAGAAGGATGTCCTCCCGGAATTGACGGAATCAGCCTTGAGGGTGAGGCACAGCCAGCCTCTTATGATGAGTTCCTGGAGCTTCCGGATATTCCGGATTCATTCCGCTCAATTCATCTGACCTTCATGGCAGATGACTCCCAGGTAGACCGGATCACCATTAATTACGGAGAGAGCTTTGATATTGCCAGGCTCCCGGAGGTACCCGAGAAGGATGGATATTCCGGTGTGTGGGAAGACTTCTCCCAGGAGAATATTACCTTTGACCAGACGATCGAAGCCGTATATACTGAATATATTACGACACTGGAGGCAAATCTTGATGGAACAAAGCTTCCCAAGCTTTTGGCCGAAGGAACCTTTGATACGGATGATTCCTTAGAGATTAAGAAGGTTGAGCTTTACCCGGAGGATGCAGAAACCAGGGCAGAGAGTTATCAGGTGCGTCTTGAAACATCCGATCTCGGAAAGCATCTTTACAGGTTCCTGCCGGATGCTTCTCTTGAAATGGAAAATCCTTCGATTGAGATTTACAGGGATAAAGCTTTTGTCCAAATAGACACGGAGCAGGATGGCAGCTATCTGGTATTTGAATGTGAAGATGATGCGTTTACCTTTACCTGCGTGGACCGTCCGGCAGAACCTGTACCGGTTGCGTTGATTGCGATACTTGCCGGTATATGCCTGGTGGTAATCTTTGTGTTAATTATAGGAATTCATGGCCGTAAGAAAAAGAAGAAAGCTGCCAGGACAGCATAGACTTAGGAGAAAACCATGACACATGCCGAAGCATCCATGAAAACGAAGCAGGCGATGGCAGATTCCCTGAAAAGGTATATGGAGGTGAAGTCACTATCCAAAATAACGATCAGTGCTATCTGCGAGGACTGCGGAATTAACCGGAAAACGTTTTATTATCACTTTAAGGATATTTATGATCTGCTAAAGTGGACACTGGAACAGGAATCACTTGTGGTAGTGAATCAGCTTGATGTTATGGTGGACTATGAGAAAATCGTTCTTACCTTGCTGGATTATGTGGATAAGAACCGTGCACTGCTGGTTCATGCGTATTCCGCGATTGGTAAAAATGGTTTTGGGCAGTTCTTTTCCTCCAGCTTTGAGCGTGTTAGTCTGGATGTGATTGACAGTGCTGCCGAAAGGCAGAACGTAGAACTTTCTGAGGAATATAAAGGGTTTCTCTGTTGCTTTTACAGCAATGCATTGTATGGATTGTTAGTAACCTGGTTTTTGTACCAGAGCCGGTTTGACAGGGAGCGGTTCGCGGGATATATTGTTTTTACCCTGAGAACTTCGGTAGAAGCGTTGCTGAATTCTTACGAGAACAGCAAAAGGTAAAGAAATAATAGACGAATAGAATCAAAGTAAAAACGGCGAAGAGGCTTTTGCAGTTGCAGAAGTCTCTTTTGTGTAGAGCACTTAGTGAAAGCGAGCCAAAGGCGAAGCTTGAACTTAGTGCGAACCAGTCCGGAACACTTAACGAGAGCAAGCCGAAGGTGCAGCCCGAGTTTAGTGAGAGGGACAAGTAGTGAACGGCTGCGCACAGGCAGAGCTTTTGGGGTAGATTTTTTTATGAGTTCGTTCTTGTCAAACATTGTATACCATGATACAATTAGTTGTCGATTTTATACGAAAGGAGTCATTAAAATGGATTTTTATGCAACTTTCTGGGCTTTGGTGCCGCCAATTGTAGCGATAGCACTTGCCCTCATCACCAAAGAGGTGTACAGTTCCCTGTTCGTAGGTATTCTGGTCGGAGGTCTGCTGTATTCCGGATTTTCTTTTGAAGGAACGATTACTCATATTTTTAATGATGGCTTTGTAGGAGTTCTGTCGGACAGCTATAATGTCGGTATTCTGATTTTCCTTGTTATTCTTGGTGCAATTGTCGCATTGATGAACAAGGCGGGAGGATCCGCTGCATTCGGACATTATGCAAAGAAGAAAATTAAAACAAGAGCCGGTGCACAGATTATGACCATTGCACTTGGAATTCTGATTTTTATTGATGATTATTTTAACTGTCTTACTGTAGGAAGCGTTATGAAGCCTGTTACGGATGAGCACAAGGTATCACGTGCAAAGCTGGCTTACCTGATTGACGCGACTGCAGCGCCTGTCTGTATCATTGCCCCGATTTCATCCTGGGCAGCAGCAGTTGCAGGCTTTGTGGAAGGAGAAGACGGATTTTCTATTTTCCTTCGTGCTATTCCGTATAACTATTATGCATTACTGACTATTTTAATGATGTTTCTGATCGTACTTTTACATATTGATTTCGGACCGATGAAAAAGCATGAAGAGAATGCATTAAAGGGAGATCTCTTTACTTCCGGACACCAGGAGGATCAGACAGCTGCCCCGGTGAATGAAAAGGGAAAGGTGATTGATCTGGTAATTCCGATTATTACCCTGATTATCTGCTGCGTCATTGGCATGATTTATACCGGTGGATTCTTTGGCGGCGCAAACCTTGTAGAAGCGTTTTCCAATTCCGATGCTTCGGTCGGACTTGGCATGGGAAGTATCTGCGCACTGATTATTATTGTGATTGTATATATGTTCCGCAGGGTAATGTCCTTTAAGGATTGTATGGCATGTATTCCCGAAGGCTTTAAGGCCATGGTTCCGGCAATCCTGATCCTTACCTTTGCATGGACCCTGAAGGCAATGACAGATAGTCTTGGAGCAGCAGAATTTGTGGCAAATGCAGTAAAATCTGTAGCAGGAAGCTTTATGAGTCTGCTTCCGGCAATTATCTTTTTAATTGGATGTTTCCTTGCTTTTGCAACCGGTACATCCTGGGGAACCTTCGGTATCCTTATTCCGATCGTTGTTGCCGTATTTGCAAACTCTGATCCGACCTTAATGATTATTTCCATCTCCGCATGTATGGCAGGTGCGGTCTGCGGTGACCATTGTTCACCGATCTCGGATACAACTATTATGGCAAGCGCAGGTGCACAGTGCGATCATGTGAATCATGTTTCCACACAGCTTCCGTATGTGGTCGTGGTAGCGGCTGTATCTTTTGTAACCTACATTATTGCAGGTTTTGTCAGAACTGCATGGATCGTGCTTCCGATCGGTATTGTTCTGCTCGTTGGAACCCTGTTAGTCATTAAGTATCTGGAAGACCGAAAAGCAAAATAAATTTAGAGTCGGTCAGGAAATCGATATGGGAATATCATATTTTGACGCCTGAGTCAGAAGGTTGAGTTGGAAAATTTCACAAGATAGAATTAAGAAAACAGAACTAAGAAAAGGACCGCAATCGTTGGATGGTGGTCCTTTTATCTCATTATTTAGAGTAGAATAAATTTCATATGGTCTTATAAATGGTTCCTGCCTGAATAGAAATGATTTCTGTATTAGCACATGTTAAATCCGGGCGAGAGACTGTAATGCCTGATCACGCAGGATTACTTCAAAATGCTCTTCCAGATAAGCCTCGGAACCCGGAACAGTACGCAGGCCGACCGCATATTCGGAAAGAATATTGCAGACCTTGTTAAATTCCGCAGGAGAGTGATCACTCTTTGCAACGGAAAGAATATAACTACCATCCGGATCTTTGTACAGGGAGTTGGATCCCTGATAAGCATTCACAAGGATATGGGACAGTGCGGTTAAATCACGCAGACTGTCAAAGCCGTAGATGCGGACAAGATCCATGGCTGGATTAATATCTGCCAGTTTCTTCTTTAAGGTCTTGTTCAAAGCGGATTTCCGGGAAGAGCTCTCGGTATTGGATTCACCGGAATTGCCTGCAACGGAGGCTGCGGCTTCCCGTGCACTTGTGATTTTTTTGAACAAATCAAGAACGTCATCGGCACCGGTGCCACCTGCCACAGAATCCATCATTTCATCCAGATCGCCTCCATCCTCATGGACAGATGGTGCAAACTTGGAAAAACGGGTATCCAGTTCGTCGGGATCTTCTACTTTGGTAATAATTAGTACAATGCAATCCGCATTTAAAGGAATTGCTTCAATCATCAGGGGAATATCCTCTGCTTCAAATCCAAATTCAAAGGAAGCCTGCTGCATCATGTCACGGAATAAATCCTTGGCTTTATCCGTACCGTAAGCAAGCTCACTCAATTTAATTTCTCTGTCTGCCAGATCCTCTTTGGTAAGAGTACAACGGATCTGGTGATCATTTACTTTTTCTATTTTCATGGGTTGCCTCCATTTTATATTTAGTTAACGACTTGCGGTTAAAATTGTTGTTTGGTTTATTACATCAATGATATAAGAATTGCTCCGTTGCCTTGATGTAACTATTCAGAACTCCATTCGCAAGACCACTGCTGCGCAGTGTCCTTTGCTCATGTAGTTACTTCGCCATATAAATTTAAAAATGTTCTTACGAATGCAAGCATTCGACGTACATTATTTAAATTTGCATGGCTCTGAATAGTTACAAATCATTACAGCTTATGAACGTCATGGCAGCAGATTGCTGTCATAAATCAATGAAGAGAGAACCGGAGACAATAAAAATGAAGAAGGTCAGCTTTGTAATTCCCTGTTACCGTTCGGCACAGACACTGCCGCATGTGGTAAAAGAAATTGATGATACAATGTCCTCCATGAAGGATTATTGTTATGAGATTATTATGGTAAATGACTGTTCGCCGGATGACACCTTTGCAGCAATTGAAAAGCTGTGTGCAGCATCCGGAAACCATCCGGAAGCACAGCGTAAGGGGATTAATCTTGCAAAGAATTTCGGACAGCACAGCGCGCTGATGGCGGGCTTCCATTATGTGACAGGAGACATTGTAGTGTGTCTGGATGATGATGGACAGACACCGGCGAACGAAGTGGGAAAGCTGCTTGAGGGGATTGAACAGGGGGCCGATGTGGTGTATGCAAGATATGCGCATAAGCATCATTCCGGCTTCCGCAACTGGGGAAGCCATGTGAATGAGCTGATGACGAGAGTGATGCTCGGAAAGCCGAAGGAGCTCTATGTATCCAGTTATTTTGCAGCCAGACGCTTTGTGGTAGATGAAATGAGTCGTTATACCTATGCATTTCCTTATGTGATCGGTCTTGTGCTCCGTACCACGAAGAATATTACGAATGTGGATGTAAATCACCGTGACCGGGAAGCAGGAGTTTCCGGGTATACACTGGGAAAGCTTTTGAATCTCTGGTTTAACGGTTTTACGGCATTCAGCGTGAAGCCGCTGCGGATTGCAACAGCAGCAGGAACGGTTTGTGCCATGGCAGGGTTTTTATATGGAATTTATACAATCATTAAAAAGCTGTTCTTTAATCCGCCCGGACTGGTTACCGGATTCAGCGCCCTGATGTCTGTTTTGGTTTTTATGGGGGGAATGCTCATGCTGATGCTGGGACTTGTGGGAGAATATATGGGCAGGATGTATGTCGCCATGAATAATTCGCCCCAGTATGTGATCCGGCAGACGACCTTCAGGGAGGAACCCGCCGGGAAGGACGGGGGAAGGATACGGAACACGGAGAAAATCCGTTCAGGAAATACTGAGGAAATTCAGGCAGGAGAATCGTAATGGGAACATGGATCTTTCCAATGGAAAATTATCTGGACTTCAGCAACAGCATTTTACCGGTGCTGATCGCACTGCTTGTGTTTATGGTGATCCGGAAGCTTCGTCCCGGGAAGCCGACCGTTATTTCCGTGCTGTTCGGGTTTCTTTTTTCAATTTGTATGGTATTTGGCGCACAGCTTGATCAAAAGGGCAGTGTTCCATTCATGAATCCATGGATGTGGCTTTCCATTCTTGCTTTTGCGGTAGTCATGACCCTGATGGTAAGTGGGCTCTGGAGTGCAATGGCACAGAGGCTACGGGCACAGGTAAATATGCCACGTTTAAAAGCCTCCCGGGAGATTTGCAGAGTTTCGGAAACACAGACCGGCAGGATGGAAGGAGGGAGCTCTTTTCTGCTGCGGACCGGTGGAGTGATCTTTCTTCTTTATTTCGTGGTATTTCTGGCAGTTTATCCCGGATTTTTCGTTTATGATGCACAGGAGGAATATCTGGAAGTGGTAACGAGGAGCTTTACCACACATCACCCTCTGTTTCATGTGCTGATGCTGGGAGGAATTGTCCAGCTTGTGTATAAACTGACAGGCTCTATTAATCTGGGAATTGCAGCCTATACCCTGTTTCAGATGGCAGCTTTGTCACTGATTTTCGGGTATTTTATCTGGAAGCTCGGGGAACTTGGACTCAGGAAACGGGGGCAGTGGATCCTTACTCTTTATCTTGGCATCTGTCCGCCGCTTGTCATGTTCAGCCTGTGCTCGGCAAAGGACGGCCTGTTCATGGGGATGCTGCTGATACAGGTACTGCTTTTGCTGGATCTGTGTGAGGATGTGGAAGCCTTTTGGGCAGACAGGGAAAAAATGCTTCTGTTTGCGGTATCTGCCATACTGATGATGCTGTTTCGCCATAACGGCTGCTACGCATTTCTGGTATTCCTTCCGTTTTTGGCTGTTTTTGTTAAAAAGAAAGCGTTCTCTGGCAATGACCGGATACAGGCAGGAAGACGATCTGCCAGGCTTCTGGCTTATGGAGTATTGCTGATCTGCCTGTATCTGATTTTAAATAAAGGACTTGCTTTTGCAACAAAGGCAAGTGGGGGTGAGCATCAGGAAATGCTGACGGTTCCCATTATGCAGCTTGCAAGAACCTATGCGTATGAGCCGGATGCCTTTACGGAAGAGGACCGGGAAGTGCTGTTCCGGTATCTGCCGGAGGATGCCCTGCAGCGGTATACACCGAAGGTATCCGACGGGGTGAAAATCTCCTTTTCCAATGCAGCCTATGAAGAAAACTCCGGCGATTTCTGGAAGTTGTGGGCCGGGATGCTGATTCATCATCCGTTTTCTTATGTGAATGCATGGCTGATGACTTCGTATGGATTCTGGTATCCGGATACGGTGATTGACGTGTATCGTGGAAACACGGTGTTTACTTATACCTATGAGGACAGCTCTTATTTTGGTTATGAGGTGGAAGAGCCGGGAGCCAGAACAAGCTTTCTGCCGGCACTTGACGAGCTTTATAGGAGGATGTCCCTTACGGTATTCCAGCAGAAGGTTCCGTTTGTTTCCATGCTGTTTTCACCGGGCTTTCTGTTCTGGTGTATGCTGTTCGGACTGGGATTCCTGCTGGATCGGAAGGAGCAGGGAAGATACCCGGAAGTGGTTCTGCCATTTCTGCTTCCGATATTGGTTTTCCTGACATTTTTGCTGGGACCGACGTATCTGGTGCGGTATGTCGTGTTCTGGTGGGTGCTGGTGCCGTTGCTTACGGTGCGAATCTATGTTATACTTAATAGTCAACGATGAAGCGCGGGCTGTTTTATCTGCCTGTCATAATTAAGGAAGAAGTATGAAAAAGGTTATTTATAAAAGTACGGCGATACAATTTATCATCCTGCTTGCGGCAGTGATTGTTCTTTCAACACTCTGGCCAATGCGCCTGTGGAAGAAGGATGTGACACTTTCGGTTACTCCGGCAACCGGAACCTGTACAGAAGCAGTGAATGAAGAGCATTCGGTGATGCAGACCTTTTTATCCCAGGGAGATCATCTTGCTTCTTTGCGCCTTTATCCGACAAGTGTGGAGTCAGATGGCTGCTTTTATGTGACAATTCTGAATGAAAAGCAACAGGTGGCGGCGAAGGAACAGGTCATTGTTTCTAAGGAAGCTGCCGTTTCCTATGTGGATGTCCCCATGGATTTGATTATGGAGGAGGGGAAAACCTATTTCCTGAATGTGCAGGGGACAAGACCGGATGGAATGGATCTCAAGACAGAGATCCTGGATGTTCCGGCAGCAGATGTTACCCTTGCCTATGAATTTATCACACCGGATACAATGCCGGGTGCCGGAATTCTTTATTATGATGGAGAACAGATCTATGGAGCCGGATTGGCAGCAGAGTATCATTACAGTGTCCCCATTGGCTATAAGTGTACACTGGCATTTGCAGGAGGAATCGTTCTTGCTGCACTGTTATTTTTAGCGATCATCCGCAGAATTTATAAGGATCACGAAAAGGATGCACTTATTACCGTGGAACGTGCATTCCGGTTCGCCGCCAATCCTCTTGCTGCGTTATTTTTACTTGCCGGCTTTTTTATGGTTTTTACCGGAAGATTAAGTGATTATGCGTTGGATAATATCTTTTATATGATAAGCCTTATTTTCCTTGCAGTGATTTTGTTCTATGCGATTAACCATAACCGGGACGGACAGGGAACACTGTTTACCGGAGATTTTATCAGAGAGCATCTGGCAGATGGATTACAGATCCTGTTTATTGCAGGCGCAATTGCTGCATGCTGCGATTATATGAACGGACTCTATGAAATTCATCATCAGGTGGCGCAGCGCAGGGAAATGCTGTTCTTTGCACTGGTGATTCTTACCATGTTTTCCTTAAAGGAAATTCTGAACCGGTATACCCTGCTTTATGCGATTGCTGCAGGCATTGCCGGAGCAATTTATTATCATAACGGACTTGATGCCCTGGCAGTACGGGAATTTAAAGTAGAGGCAGAGATCGGAATGAATGTGGAGGTACTGAGAAACACCGTACTGATTGCCGTTTTATTCGGATTTATTCTTCTGCGTACCCTGGTCTGCTTATGCAAAAGGAAGCTGGCAAAGCCCAATTACTGGTATGGGGCGCTTACACTGTTGTTCTTTGCAGGTATTGTGATTTTCCGGAATACCAGATGGTGGACAGTTGTACTGGCAGTCAGCTTCACCTTATTGTACTTAAGCTACGGAATGTGGGAGCACCGTCGCCATTTCCTTACCAATGTTTTATGGGGAATTGTGCTTCATTTCCTGATTTCCATGGGATATGCGCTGCTGCACCGCCCTTATCTTACGTACCGGTATGCCCGTTATCCGTTCGTTTTCCACACGGTAACGACAACCGCAACTTATCTTACGACTGTGGAATGTGCGGTGATTGTACTGCTGTTGATGAAGCTGTATCGTACGACGAAGCTGCGGGAAATCTATAAAGAGCTGATTCTGTTCGGGATTGTGTCTTCTTATATGTTATTTACCATGGCACGTACCGGCTTGTTTGCGGTAACGCTTACCGGTCTTGCAGCATGGCTTATGATTGCAAGGGGAAAGGGAAGGGTGCGTATTCACAGTCTCCTTACCAATCTGGGACTTATGGTGCTTGCGGTACTTGTGATGTTTCCGG
>OHWY01000207.1_pt1 | contig 18013 bp, 22 predicted proteins | sample 1579801 | NCBI WGS metagenome assembly OHWY01 (sample SAMEA3882536, study PRJEB24775) | human gut metagenome | biome: human-associated habitat; feature: intestine environment; material: feces | place: Netherlands | collected 2009/2010 | reverse complement strand
CTGCAAAGCGCGGTGCCCACGTTTCGATCGGTTTCCGGTCAGTTCATCTCTTCCAGAGCCTTCTTCAGGTTCTGTGCGATCTGGTCCGGGCAGCTGGTGTTGCGGAACCCGCACAGCGTACCGTCCAAACGTGCAATGACGTCCTCGGCCTTCATGCCGGGCAGCAGCTTGGCGATGCCCTTCAGGTTGCCGTCGCAGCCGCCCACAAAGTGCACATTCCGCACCTTGTCTCCGTCCAGCTCGAAGGAGATCTCCCGCGAGCAAGTGCCCTTCGTTCTGTATATATGCTCCATTTTGCCACTCCTTTGCAGAAAGATTACATTATTTTCGAATAGCTTACAGGTTTTTTCTCGTTAAAACTAACCTGATATCCCTCGCCGGGTGCCAGCAGATAGTCGTACCGCGTTCCGCCGAACCAGTGCATCATCAGTCCCGATGTCACCCCGCCGTGGATCACGCACACCGCGTCCTCCCCCGCGTCGATAACGGGCTGTATCGCGGCCAGATTTCGTGCCAGCACCTGCGGCGCACTCTCTCCGTTGGGGCACATATTGTGCTCTGAGTCCTCACACCACACAATAAATTGTGGATCGTGCTCCAGATCGCCGGCGTAGGCCCGCATCTCGAAATCGCCGAAATCCATCTCCCGCAGCCCCGGCAGCACCGTGTATGCCACGTCGCCGTATATGGCCCGCAGCGTCTGTATCGTCCGCGTCATTCCGCTGACATAGTAGTGCTCCGCCGTGGGATATACGCCGGTCAAAGCTTTCTGCTGCAAGGCCTTCAGCGATTTCGGCAGCGCCGGGATATCCGCCGCGCCATAATACAGATTTTTCTGGCTGCCCTCGGTTTCCCCGTGCCGCAAAAGTGTCAGTTTCATTTCAATTCCTCCGCTAACCCGCAGAAAACGCGCGTCACATGTTCCGCTTTTTTCGCCAATTGTTGCAGAATTATTCCATAGCGCTCCCGCCATGTCCGCTCCGCACCGTCCATGGGCACAATGCCCCCGTTGACTTGTCTGGCGATGACGACTGCGTCCTCGAACAGCGGCAAAAACTTTGTGATATCGTTATTTCTGCGGCTCAGCGCCTCCAAATGCCGATAGCATTTGCAGCCTGGTACCGGATCGGATATTGCCAGATCGCATACGTCATTTTCTGTTAAGTTATATGCTTTCAGCGCGTATGCCAGTTTTCCCTGAAACGCGCCTCCAATGATCAGGATCATATTTACCTCCACAACACCAGTACCGCTGCACCACCTAACTCCGCAATGGTCAGGGCGAAGCCTGACACATCGCCGGACATACCATCCAGCTGCCGGAAAGCGTACCATGCCGCCAGCCAATAGCACACCGCCGCAGCCAACGGAGCAAAGCTGTCCCACAGCAGTACGGAGAGCCCACACACCGCCGCCAGCACAATGGCGGCAAATACCACAGGTGCGCCGCCGCGGGTCATGGCGCTGTACTGGCTGGTGGACATGGGCCGCAGTGTCAGAACGGCCAGTGCTGCACAGGCCCGTGATGCCGCAGGTATCAGCGTCAGCGGCCAAAGGGGCAGCGCCTCCGCCGACAGAAATACCGCCCATTGGCACAGGACCAGCAGCGCGAAGGCCCCGCAGTGGGAATCCTTCAGTATTCGCTGCCGTGTCTCCAGGTCCCGGCGGCTCAATACCGCGTCGCACACATCCATATAGCCGTCCAGATGCATAAAACCTGTGATCAGCCAGGGAGCTGCTGCGCACAGCAGAGCAGCCAGCGGCTGTGGCAAAAAGCTGCCCAGCCACGCGCACAACGCCCATATGCCGCCGACGATCAGCCCTATCAGGGGCAGACAAGCCAGCATCTTCCGCCGGGCGCTCTCCCGCCATATTTTTTTAGGGCAGGGAATGGTCAGGAACATACCCCACGCCATGAAAAAGCCGTATATCCAGTCAGACACGGGGCAGTTCTCCTTTCCACAGGTGGGGCAGGCCCGCCGTCATCTCACATACCACGTCAAATTCCGCTGCCAGCCCTTGACAGATATCCGCCAGGCCCCGGACATAAACTTCCGTCCAGTCCCGGTAGTCCTCGCCGCCGTGCCAGATATCGTCGCACACAGCGATAAAATGGTCGAGGTAACGGCTGATATCCAGCAGCTCCCGCAGTACCCGATTTGCTGCGCCGGCGTCCGGCGCGGGACCGGGGAACATCTGCTCCGACAGACAGGCAGTGACGCTGTCGAACAGCACCGTGCCGTGCCTGTCCAGTGCCGGTAAGGCGGCGGGCAGATCGAAGCTGCGCTCGACGGTAATAAAATCCATGCCTGCCCGATCCGCCACATGGCGGTGGATACGTGCCAGGTCCTCATCGTCATGGGGGGTCATGGTGGCCCAATAATACCGAGGTGCGTCCCCGGACAGTGCGGCGGCCAGGCGTTGGGCCATGGTGCTCTTTCCGCTTTTTCCGCCGCCGATCAGCAGTATCCTCATGGCTTGTCCACCGTAAAGCTGTCGCCTGCGCGTATTTCGTCCAGGTAGTCGTCCTGTATGGCCGCCTGGGCAAAGGTGGCCATACCGGCCATTACGCCGCAGGCACCCTCCAATACCCGGAACAGCAGGGGACACCCGCTGCCCTCACCCAGCCGCATTCCCAGATGCAGGCAGGGCTCCAGACCCAGCCGGTCTGCTGCCAGGCGGTAGCCCACCTCATAGGAGTCGTGGGACAGAAACAGATAGTCCCGCACTTCGGGGCACAGCGTAACGGCACACAGTGCGGCCACCACGGAGATGAAGCCGTCTACCGCTGCCGGTATGCGCTCATGGGCACAGCCCAGAAAAGCCCCGGCCATGGCGGCGATATCCAGCCCGCCCACGGCGCACAGCACATCCAACACATCGTCCTTGTCAACAGCCCGACGCGTCAGCGCACGGCGCAGCACGTCCTTCTTGCGGGCAAAGCCCTCGTCTGTCAGTCCCCCGCCCCGGCCGGTGACGGCCTCGATGTCCGCACCGGTCAGCGCGGACAGCACCGCGGCGGAGGTGCTGGTGTTGCCGATCCCCATCTCGCCGACACCGAGGGCGGTGATGCTGTCGGCTCTGGCGCGCGCCGCCTGCTCCATGCCGGCGGCCATGGCGGCAAGCGCCTCCGGCCGGGTCATAGCGTCCTCTACGGCGATGTTTCCGGTGCCTCGCCGGACTTTCCGGTCCAGAATGCCCACGCCCGGCACATCACCGGCAATACCCACGTCCACGACGGCCACATCGTCGCCGAAGGCGGCGGCCATAGCGGACATCCCGGTCCTGCGCCGGGTCATGTTGATGGCCTGCTGCAAGGTCACGGACCGGGGCGCGCAGGACACGCCTTCGTCCACCACGCCGTTGTCGGCGGCAAACACCGCCACGCGGCAGCTGTCCATTTTCGGGCACACCTGGCCGGTGATGCCTGCCAGACGGATGGCCATATCCTCCAGTGCGCCCAGACTTCCCGGCGGTTTGGCCAGCTCTGCCTGCCGTTCCCGAGCCGCGTCCATCACCGCCCGGTCTGCCGGGCGGATGGCCTGTATATACTGCTGCAATGCTGCTTCTGTCATGTCGGTTCCTCGATATACCCCTGCGCCGCCAGCCAGTGCAGCGACGGCAGGGCGTTCTGATTTTCAATGGTGAATGTGGCCTCCGGCGCGGCTTGCAGCACCGTGTCGATGATCTGCCGCATGGGGATGTTTCCCTCTCCCAGCGGGGCGTGCAGGTCCGTATCGCCCTGGTTGTTGTGCAGGTGAACGTGCCGCAGCCATGGGGCCATAGGCGCGATCCAATCCATGGGCGGCGTTTCGCTGACGCAGGTGTTGGCGTGGCCCACATCCAAGCACAGCCCCAATCGGGGATCGTCTATCTGGGCGGCGATGGACACCAGTGTCTCCGGCGACGGCTCCATCACGTTTTCCAGCGCCAGTGTCATGTCGGCCGGTACGTCCCGCAGGAATTCCCGCCAGAACCACACCGACTGCTCCACATACCACTCCGGAAAGTAGACATGGGGAATAAAGCCTCCGTGGAATACCATGCGTCGTATACCCAGCGCCTGCGCTGCGTCCAGTGCCTGCCGGAACCGCCGCATGGCTACGTCCCGGGCCAGCGGATCGATGGCGCAGGGGATCAGCTCGGCGAAGGGGGCGTGGAGCCACAGACTGCTGATACCGTGTATTTCCTCCCGCGCCCGGGGCAGGGCGGCGGAATCATCCAGCAGAGGCGCATAGGAGAAGGCGATGGTCTCCAGTCCCAACTGCCACTGTCGGGCCAGCGCCGCCGCCCGGCTGTCCATGCCGGAGATATGCAGTTTTCCTTGCAGCAGGGGTGAGGCCATGTTCCGCGCTCCTTTTGTCGTTCTGCGGGGTATTATAGCATGAGTCCCGCAAAAAGAAAAGCCCCATAGGGCAGCAAAAAACCCGCTTGCGCGGGCAAATATCTCCGGACACCATAAAGCGGAGTGCCGCTTGGCGCTCCGCAGATATGGCAGGAAGAGAAGATGAAAAAAGTTTTTTGTTTCTTGCATGATTAGGATATCGCGGAGATGTGAAAAAAATTCGGTTACAAATATTAAAATTCTGTGAAATCTTCAACAATGTCCGCCGAACGATTCGTATTCTCGGCGTTTTTCTCCCGAACTTCCCGGAAAAAGGTCTGCAAAACGTCGCGGCATTCGTCGCCGCACACATTGCCCACCAGCTGTGGCGGACGGGGAAAGCCCTCCATAAACAAATTCAGCACGCCGCCGCAGGCGCCCATCACCTCATCCCGGGCGCCATAGTACACCCGCCGGATGCGGGCGTTAAGAATGGCCCCAGCGCACATGGGGCAGGGCTCCAGCGTCACATACAGGTCGCACTCGTCCAGCCGCCAACTGCCCAGCGCCGCATTGGCCTGGGCGATGGCCTCCATCTCCGCGTGAGAGACGGCGGCCTGCTTTTCCTCCCGCTGGTTGCGGCCGCGGCCCACGATCTCGCCATTGCGGACGATGACGCAGCCCACCGGCACCTCGCCGTGGACAGCGGCCTCCTGTGCCAGAGCGAGGGCCTGCTGCATGAAATATTCCTGTTCCATAGCTGTCCTTTCCGGGCGGACAGGCCGCCCCTGTTTGAAACCGGGCATAAATGCGTAAACTGGACGTACAATATTGATGTGGAGGGGAACCCTATGGCAAAGAAGCACAGCACAGACCCGACGCTCCGTGAACTGGAGCGTGAACTGTACAGCACCACCCAGGCGTTGAAGGAGGCCTATATCCGCTTTGACTATGTCTGCGACAGCGAGCTCATCGACGCCTGTATCTTCGAGATCAACGCCCTGAAAGCCCGCAGTAACTACCTGTTGCGCCGTATTAAGGAGCAGAATGGCCAGAGCGTACCCTCCGGCATTCCGCACGCGGTGCCGGTGCTGAAGACAGAGCCGTCCGCGCCGCCCTGTGTGGCTGCCGGCGCGATAAAGGGGGGAGAGGTATGTCCGTCATAGAGATCGTATCCCTGGCCCTGGTGGGCCTGTTCCTGCTGGTGGCGGTGGTGCGGCTGTTCCGCAAGCCGCTGAAGCTGGCGCTGCGGGTGGTGCTGAACAGTGCCCTGGGCCTGGGTGTCCTGTGGCTGCTGAACAGCACCGCCCCCGTCACCGGGCTGACGCTGGGCGTCAACTGGTTCAACGCACTGACAGTGGGTGTTCTGGGCCTGCCGGGGCTGGGGCTTCTGCTGCTGGTGAAGTGGGTGCTGGTGTAGTTACATAGGGAGGAAGGCTTCACTTTATTCCGTTCAACAGCTTATTTGCTCTTTCAACAGGAAATTTATCTTCCATGTCGGCCACCTCAAACAAGCTCAATGGCAATTCTTTTTCCCCGACCAAAGCAAGGTATTCCTCAACAGCTCTGCGGTCGATCGTGATTTTTCCGTGTCCCGCCCAATGGCGATTGCTCTCATCTTTTTTCAAACCGGTGATCCAATACCTATCGCCATTTTCAACGTCTATGTAGTTTGAACTGCCGCCTATGGCCTTTTGAAAGGCGTGGTCGTTAAAGTAGATCGTTTTTCCAGTTTTTGAGGTTTTTACATAGCCGATCCATGCAGGACCGTCATCGGAATATCCAGACTTTAACTCGATATACATTAGATTCTTTATCATCGGAATTCCTCCAAACCTGATTTGCGCGTCTTACAAAAGCCGCTCACTTCTCCATCTTTTCCAGATCCCAGCCATACAGCGGGTACCGCTGCACGGCGCCGAACAGCTTTTTCCGCAGATCGGGATAGCGCTGCTCCAGCTCCGCCAGCAGCTCCTTCACCTCCTGCCGGCGGCTGTGGCCGTCCATGGGACAGGTGTTCTTCACCACCGGCAGCGCCAGCTTCGCCGCCATGCGGCGGATGTCCGCCTCCTGGCAGTACAGCAGCGGCCGTATCTGGGTGATGTCCGTCCTGTCCAGATACGTCACCGGCTGGAAGCAGCCGATGCGCCCCTCAAACAGCAGGTTCATCAGCAGTGTCTCCACCGCATCGTCGTAGTGGTGCCCCAGCGCGATCTTGTGTATCCCCCGTTCTGTCAGCGCCGTATGCAGGCTGCCCCGCCGCAGCTTGGCGCACAGGGAACAGGGGTTCTTTTCTTTCCGCTCGTTGAACACGATGTCGTATACCGGTACGGAGATACGGGTATAGGGAACGTCCAGCTGCGCGCAGTAGTCGGCCACCGGGGAGAAGTCCATCCCCGGCATACCCGTCTCCAGCGTGATGGCCTCCACCCGGAAGGGCTTGGGATAGAAGGCTCGCAGCCGGGCCAGGGCCGTCAGCGTCAGCAAGCTGTCCTTGCCGCCGGAGACACCCACGGCCACGGTCTCTCCGGCTTCGATCATGTTGTAGTCCTCCACACAGCGGCGGACCAGTCCTAATATGTGCTGCACGGTCATGCCTCCTGAAAATGTAAATTGCGATTTGAGAAAACGAGAGTATAATTGAGAAAATAAGAGAAAACGCAAGATGTTCATATCGTAAATCAAATCAATATTGACAACGCGCCGGCGCTGTGGTATAAATAATCCTGCGCGCTGAGCGCGTTTTCTCTGCCCCGATTGTAACAAGGGCGCGTGAAAAAGTAAAGCACACATTATAATATAAATTGGAGGAAGATCACCATGTCCACTTTCATGGCAAACAAGGCCAACATTGAGCGCAAGTGGTACGTCGTGGATGCCGCCGGCAAGCCCCTGGGCAAGACCGCCGTCATCGTCGCCGACCTGCTGCGCGGCAAGGGCAAAGTCACCTATACCCCCCACGCCGACTGCGGTGACAACGTCATCGTCATCAACGCCGGCAAAGCTGTCCTGACCGGCAACAAGATGGAGCAGAAGTACTATCGTACGCACTCCGGCTGGATCGGCGGTCTGAAGGAGACCAAGTATCGCATCCTCATGCAGGAGAAGCCCGAGCTTGCGATGCGCGTGGCTGTGCGCGGCATGATGCCCCGCAACACCGTGACCAAGGACTCTCTGAAGCGTCTGCACATCTACGCCGGCGAGCAGCATGACCATGCGGCTCAGAAGCCCGAGCTGGTCAAGTAAGGAGGAAAAAGAGAATGTATCAGTCTAAGAATCCCTACAAGTACGGCACTGGCCGCCGCAAGTCCTCCGTCGCCCGTGTGCACCTGTTTGAGAACGGCACCGGCTCCATCACCATCAACGGCCGCAGCATCGACGAGTACTTCGGTCTGGAGACTCTGAAGATGGTCGTCCGTCAGCCCCTGAACGCCACCAACACCCTGGGCAAGGTGGACATTGTTGCCACCGTCGAGGGCGGCGGTGTGTCCGGCCAGGCCGGCGCCCTGCGCCACGGCATCAGCCGCGCCCTGCTGCTGGTGAACCCCGAGTACCGCGCCATCCTGAAGAAGGCCGGTTTCCTGACCCGCGATCCTCGTATGAAGGAGCGCAAGAAGTACGGTCTGAAGGCCGCCCGCCGCGCACCTCAGTTCTCCAAGCGCTGAGTTTATACCGCTTACCTGCAAAACGCCAGAAACCACAACGGTTTCTGGCGTTTTTGTTTGTGCTCATTTGTCTCCATCTGAGATCATTGTTCTCTTTTCTTCAACGACAAATTTGCGGACAAAGTGAAGCATTTGACGACAAATTTCACGACAATTTTTTGCTCTTTTAAGGGTGCATGGCTGCCTTTGTATCCATCATACAAGGGAGAAAATTCATGCTCATTCCCTCATGGTCAAAGGCTCAAAAGGAGGCCTTCCGTACCCATCATCCCACAAAATATCCCATCAAGCAAGTGAAGCACAATTACCCAAAAGCCAATGTAAAGGAGTTTGCCGATCTTATTTTTGCGGCGGACTGTCCCGAGTACAAGGGGCTGGTGACAATTGTGCGCCGCCCCAAGGGAACATCTACAATGGAGACGGTAGCGAGCGTTCCTGCGGAAGAGGCGGGCGAATGGTTGTCGCGGATGCACGTTTCGGCAAATGCAGATTACTATATCACAAAGGCGCAGTTCAAAGCTGCACAAACATGGGACACTGATGAATTGTTTGCGCTGAACGCGATTTGGGTAGATATTGATGCGCACGAAAAAGCTTCAAACTGTCCAAATCCGGAAGATGCGCTGTCCTTGTTATCTCAAGGCCTTGAAATATGGACCGAGCTTCCTGAGCCCAATATTGTGGTTTACAGCGGAAGGGGTTTCCATCTTATTTGGCTTATCGGCCAGTGTGCAGCGAGCCTTGGCTTTATGGCAAGCGAAATCTCAAAGCATATTGGAAATGCCATTCAAAATCTTCTCACCGACTTGCAGATCATCGGCTACTCGGTCGATTCGGGGTATTGTTCAAATATTGCAGGATTGACACGCATTCCAGGCACATTTAACACTCACGCAAATAATTACTGTACCTGCGAAATACGACATTCTGTTCGGATGTCGCTCGTAGAGGAATATAAGGATCTTCAGTTTTACTCAAAAAAGAGTATAGCAACTTCTGAGCCTTGTCACCGCTATATGCCTACGTCTGCACAGGATGCGGGCAGTCGGCGCGTAGATGCCTTGCTCAAGCTGATAGGGTTGCGGGAGAACTGGGAGGGATATCGAGACCATTTTTTGCTCATTCTGTTTTCGGCCTGCCAAATGGCGGGATATTCCAATGAAGAAGCTCTTCGGCTGGCACTGAAGGCCAACACACAATTGAAACCCGCTCTATCCGAGCGCGAGGTTCAGTCTCTACTGTCAACCGCAGCAAAAAAATACTACAAAATGAAAAATGCTTACATTGTAGAGAAGCTGAATCTTACCGCCGATGAGCAGGCCGCCATCGGTATTTCCGCCATGCCTACAGGGGCAAAAAAGCGCGGCAAAAATCAGGCGCGGGATGAAAAGATTGCAGCTAAGCGGAGGAAGGAAAATCGCATGATCATGCGGTTTCATATCCTCGGCTGGAGCATTGGTACCATCGCAAAAAAGGTGAACCGCTGCTATAACACAGTTAAGAAGCGCATCGACGAGTACACGGAGAAACTGGAAGAACTCTTTTCTCAGCACGAGATTTGTATGCTTTTCCGCCAGCGCGCAAAGCGCATCGTGGCGGAGCTGAAGAAGTGCGCAACCCCCATTTCATTTTTTGAAGACCTTATATATTATGCTAATATGAGCACGCTCATCATGAACCAGGCTATAGCAGAAGGACTCGCATATCAATCTGAGCACGAACGGAAAGGTCCAAGAAAACAAGATGGAAGCTGTATCTGCACACACATGAATGCGAAGGGGTGGTGTGCAAAATGAACCAGGCTCTTTTATCCTCCAAAAACATGTGCTGGTGCACGCCGCAGGACTTTTTTGACAAGCTAAACGCCGAATTTGATTTTGTGCTTGACCCCGCTGCGACAGATAAAACGGCAAAATGCGGTCTGTTCTATACCCCCGAAACGGATGGACTTTCGCAGAGCTGGGATCGCGGCGGCGCTGTCTTTTGCAACCCTCCGTATGGCAGGGAGATTGGCAAATGGGTGCGGAAGGCGTTTGAAGAATCACTCGGCGGATACCCCATCGTCCTGCTTATCCCAGCACGAACGGATACTTCTTATTTTCACGATTACATTTATGGGAAGGCGGAAATCCGATTCGTGCGTGGGCGTCTGCGGTTCACAGACGACGAGGGAAACGCAGCCGACCCCGCGCCATTTCCCTCTATGGTAGTGATCTACAACGGGAAAAACTCGCTGCCCCAAAACAACGTATCCGGCACAGTCCCAAAGGAGACATGTGCCTAATGCCAGGGAGGTTTCCAACATGAAATTTGCCCCCATTTTACCGCCTATGAAGCCCAGTACGCCGGCAGCTTCGAACCGCGCAGACGGTGCGCAGCACACCGCTTACCGCGTACCTGAGGCGATGTTTAAGCTGCGCTTGCTGACCCGGAACATCAATGATGACGCTGAGAATCTGCTTACGCTAAACAAGAAAATCGGGCAGGCATTGATACGATTTTTCTCTGAAATGCAGTCCGTTCAACGGATGGCAAACGCCGAATTTGCTGATGAGGAATATGCTGAGACAGTGGCAAGGGCGTTAGAAAGTGTCATTGAAAAATTGGACAATAACACGTATTGGAGCCTCCTGAGAACGCTCACGCTCATGGGCAAAATTGACGCGGTCAGGGCAGGATTAGGCACAGATGAAACGTTGCCCTCCGATGAAATATGCACGCAGCTCTATCAGAAAATTGCTCGTGAAACACATACGTTTGATGCTTTTGTCGAGGAGAATTTGCTGCTCGTTCGGATGCCCATGCTGCCCTCCATCCGCGCCCATGGTGTAATCAATAGCGGGCAGAAGCGCGCTATCTTTGACACGCCGATGTTTGTGGAAACGGTGCGCGGGTCAGTGCTTTCTGTGAAAGAAAAGCTGCCGAAAATCGCAAAGAAATGCATTACCTATCTCTTCATTTACAGAGATGCAGCTGCCCCGCATCTGGACTCCGATAATCATAATACCAAAGCGATCACCGATGAAATCTGCTCTCACTTCGAGGCTGGCGATGATGGATTTTATGCGGACTTCCGCTTCTTTACGAGGGCGTCCGAGCTCCTCCCGGCAGGGACATACGTCGCGGTTTCGGCGATGGACGGCGTACTCCCCACGCCTGAACATATTATCGAACTGTGGACGGCGCGACTGCGGAGCGGAATGGATATTTGACCCCATATTCATTACACCCCGGTGGGAGTGTTTTGCGCACTAAAACACGGTCATTCCGGATGCCGCATTTCAGACAAGACGGCAGACCTGCAAACCCGCTGAAGCACAAGGGTTTTGCAGTTTTGCAAGGGCGGAAAAGCCAATGTCTCTGTACGAATAGGACAATTCGGAAGATACTTTACCCACATGACAGCCGCCCGAATAAAAGGGTAAACTGTTTGTAAGATACGGCTCATTTAGGGGCGGCTGACCAAGACTGAGGAGAGGAGCACCACAATGTATACGCCTTCTAAAATAAAAATCAGTATGCTGTGCGCACTTGCCCTTTGCGGTCAGGTGCGCCGCGATGACCTTGTCATTTTTGCGCGGACGGCTGACGCAGGAGTTCGCACGATACGCGAGCTGGAAGACAGGGGTCTCATCGAGGACAAAACTGTCGAGGCGACGGTGCGGATGGACGGAAGAAACCGCCCGCGGATGCGCCATGTCTGCGGCCTCACAAATGCAGGGCTTTTGTTTCTGCTTACGCATGGCGCATCACTCTTTCCGTGGCTGGCAAGCGTGCCGAAAGAAATCGTTGGGCAGGTCAATTTGAAAGGCGGCAGCTGCACGCGGCGAATTCCGTTGGACAGGCGGCTGGATTTAAGTGGAGCCAATTGCTTTTTTATCGCGGCAGGCTACGAGACCCGCCCTCTTGTATTCGATGAAAACATGAAAGAGGGAAAGCCCTCGTTAGCAAGCTGTCTTGCGGAGATTTTACCGCCGCTGGATGCTCGCAATGACCGCAGCTTCTACAATGCACTGGAGATAAAGAGGGACATTCTGGGTAACGGCATGGCTGCACGCTTTGCCCGGTATGTGGGGTTTGTTGTGCACGGCGGCATGCCGGCAGCCGTATACGTCGTGCCGCAGGGGGGACTGTCATGGGGCACGAGCGTGGTGAACAAGGAGCGAGCACTGTTTGACGACTTTGTCCTCAGAGGGATGCATACCGCAAAGGATATGGGGCACGATTGTATTCTGCTGGTTCGCAAGCCCCGCGATTTGAGCAGGACACTTGCCCTGGAACCCGGCAAGGTGGTGCCGCGTGGTATGCGCTATGTCGTGCCGATGAGCCGGGATGGGATGAGAGATTTGGAATATATCCAAAACTGGGGTTATCACAAATTAAAGGCAGCGTGCAGCGAAAGCATAAGCGAGGCCGGCTATGCGAAGAACACGGAGAAGGGTACGATTCCGGGGAACGCGGCAACGAGAATATCTACGGTATGCCCGCTGATAGACCCGGTTACCGGCAACTACATCACGATAGGGCCGCTGATAACGATTCACGCGCTGAAGGAAAATGCAGCACTGATGCAGGTGGGAAAGCCCATCACTGTTTTCTGCTTTCCGCATCAAATGGCCTTTTATCGCGCGGCCCTCGGTGAAGAAATAGATTTCCTTCTGGCCGCTGCAGAAGGCGAGGGGTGATCCGCTGCGCGGATCACCCCTCGCAAAGATGGCAGTCGGCTGCATATGGTTACAGAAACATTGCCATGTAGATGGGCAGATGAAGGATGTTATCGGAGCGCATAACATCCTTAGTGTAAAGGATGTAGCTCTCACCGATTTTCGAGGAGAACTTTGCGCGGAATTTGTCCAATGATGCGTGGCTGCGGTAGCTGCCGGACTTCACTTCGATGGGGGCTATTTTTTTGCCCTCGGCAATCAGGAAATCGACCTCCATATGGTTTTCCCGATGCTCCTTATCGCAGCGGGAGTAGAAGTAGAGCTTGTGTCCGCGGCATCGGAGCATCTGCGCCACCATGTTTTCCAAAATCATACCCTCATTTACGTCCAGCTTGTCAAAAAGGATGGCTTTATACAGCTCGTTGTCCGTATAGCCCTTGTCCATGAATGTCTGTGTCACCAGCAACCCCGTGTCCGCCATGTAGCATTTCTGCGTGGCGTGGTCGGCACTGAGGGCAAGCCCTACATTGGGGTCGGTGGCGTTGAAGCAGGTATTGACTACCATCGCTTCGTTCAGCCAGATAAAGGAATCCTCATAGGAACGGAAACGTGCATTTTCACCCAGCGAACTCAGCCGATATTTCTTTTCCTTTTTGGATAGCTGACCGGGGATACCGTCGAAAACAGCATAGACCTTATCCTCGTATCCCTCTGCGAACTTGGCTACATCGTCGCGGTAGAGCCGCAGGATGTTTCGCTTCGCCATATCGGAAGCGGCAAAGTCCTTCCCGTTCAGGTAGGCGAGGACGGACTGGGGCATCCCGCCTACCAGCAGGTACTGCCGGAAGCTGTTCATAACTTTTCGATGCACCGCCTGACCCAAGGGCTTTTGCGCCTCGAATGCCTGCCGGATAAATGGAACGGTGACCTCATCATCCAGTGCCCACAGAAATTCTTCAAAGTCCAAGGGGAACATCTCCAGATGTTCCTCCTCCGATGGGATGATAATGTCCTTGACGTTCTTCTTGAGCCGGATGAGAGAGCCCGTTTCCAGATAATCGTAGCGACCATCCGCCACAAGGTATTTGATGAGCTGCCGTGCGCGGGGGAACTGTTGCACCTCATCAAACACGATGAGGGACTCCCTGTTATAGAGTTGGACCCCGAAGAAAACGGACAGCTTGGCGAAAAACATATCGAGGTCGGTGCTGTCATTTTCAAAGATATCCAATACATCCTTCGGGACATTCCCGAAATCAATAATGATGTGGCTTTTATACTCGTTTTCTGCGAACTCCTTGGCAATGAAGCTCTTGCCAACGCGCCTTGCGCCGTCAATCAGCAGAGCTGTCGTTCCGCCGCTTCGCTGCTTCCACGCAACGAGGTCGTCATAAATCTTCCGCTTCAGCATACCGATTCCTCCTGCCTTTCAAAGTCGTGCTGTTTTCCATAGTTTAGCACAGGTCTGCACGAAAAGGCAAGTTAAATATGTCGATATTTGCACGAAACGGCAGGAGAGATGACTTTGCTGCTGCACGAAACGGCGGGTTTTCGCAGACGCCCCCACAAAGCCCCCTCAGAGCCCCGCTGGGCCATGCCGCAGAGCTGGGTATAGTTTCTCGCACACGGGCAGTTCCGCGCCTACTGCGCCTCGTCTGAGGCTCCCGGCGGCACGCTGCCGCACACTGCTCTCCCGACACCTGAAGCAAAAGAGTGCTCCTGCGAGGTGGATCCTCGTAGGAGCACTTCTTCCAAGCCGTCCGACTGGCTTTGTGCCGCGATAAGTTTCACAAGGAAATGGCTCAGATACAAAACGAGGCATAGAGAGGAACGATTTTCTTGTTGTCCTCAAAGCCGAAGTTTTTGGCAGAGAGCTTAATTGCATAAGCGGGCTTGTAGGTGTCCATATAGACCTTTAAGCTCTTGGCTTTGGTGTTGTCGGCAGACTTGACCTCAATGGGAATGAGCTGCCCGTCACGCTGAATGATAAAATCAATTTCAGCTCCACGCTCGGACTCCCAATAGTAGGTGTGGTAGCCGTTCATGGTAAGCTGCACATTGACATAGTTCTCCGCCATACCGCCCTTGAAGTCGCTCAATTCCTCGACCATATAGAGAATGTCATTGGCGGCTAAATCCTTTTTGGCACAAAGCAATCCTAAGTCTGACACATAAATCTTGAACGCATCAATATCACGGTAGTTTTCAAGTGGCTTTTTGATTTGCTCCACCTTGTATACCTGTGACACGATACCAGACAGGCAAAGCCATTCGATTGCGTTTTCAAATTCGGAAGCCCGTCCGCCTTTCTTAATCAGCTTATATTGGAAACGGGTATTCTTCTTGGAAAGCTGAACGGTTATATTGTCGTAGGCAAGTCTGGTTTTCTTGATTTCATTCAAGTTGTTATACTTGCTCATATCGTTGAGATAGCTTGCAAGTATCGTATCCTGCGTATGACGGACAAGGATATAGTCCTTTGTTTCAGCAAACTGCATCACGCACTTTGGCATACCGCCGAGCACGAGATACTGACGGTAAAACTGCATTGCGGCATCGTGCAGAGCTGAAGGCAGCGGTGTATTGGTGCTGAAGCACTCTTTTATCTGCGCTACCAAATCCTCTTCGCCGAGCGCCAACATGAATTCTTCCATATCCATCGGATACAGCGTTTTTATATCGACCTTTCCTACGGGGAAAGAGAATTTTGTTCTATTGACCGCAACACCCAGCAAACTGCTCACAGCGATGATGTGATGTTCCGGAGCATCCTCGCAGAAGTATTTAAGAGAAGCCAGTGCTCTTTCACAGAACTGCACCTCATCGAATACTATCAGCGTCTTTCCTTTTACAATGGTCTGACGTGCGATACCGGACAAAATCGGTATCAGATAGTCAGGGTCGATGTTTTCTGCGAAGGCATCGTTCAGCTTTGGATTGGTTTCGAAGTTGAAGTATGCGACGTTTTCATAGTGGGTGCGTCCGAACTCCAGAATGGAATATGTCTTGCCCACCTGCCTTGCACCCTGCAAAATAAGCGGCTTGCGGTATTCGCTTTCTTTCCATGCTTCCAAGAAGCCAATGATTTTTCTATACATAATGGGTCCTCCCTAAAAGCACCGACCACAGCATAGCAAATATTCGTGTAAAATTCAATCAGTAGCACACCTTTATGTCCGCAGCAATCGACGCGGACACAGCGACTCCTACGCAGCTCAGGCGCGGACAGCACTTCCATCCGCACGAGCTTCGCGCAGAACCACGCCCCCGTTGCTCCGACGGCAGTGCCGAGACCAGCGCAAGGCGTTCCACGCCTGAAGTACTATGCCGGTCACAAAAAATTCACGACCGTCGTGTGCCGAATATGCTATAATAGACTCGAAAATCATCATTAGGAACATTGGAGAGGAGTGATAACATGGGTTTGGAAAAGGCCATTGCATCCGGCCAAGAGCATCGCAAACCGTACCACGGCGCGAAGGCGGTGTGCTTTAATTGCCGCAACTATGGTACTTGCGACTATTGCAAGGGCAACCGGCTGCACAGCATACATAAGCGCGAGGCGGCTGCGGATGCACAGCAGGAAGAATATGAAACGTATGTCTGCGGCGTGGAGGACTCCGCCGCAGATGCTTTTAATGAAAGCCTTCTGCCGGAATAAAGCACAAGCCGGTGATCCGCGCAGTCGCGCAGATCGCCGGCTTGCCAGCTTTCACAGTATGCGGCGGTCAGGCGCGGAAGACGAGGTACCCACCTCGCGTCTGAGCCGGGGTTCATAGCTCTGCCTCTGCCAAATACCGTTTCAACAGGAAGGTGCAGAAATAGGGGAATGTGTAGATGTTGTCGCTGAAGCCGATATTGCCGCCGGTGAGCTTGATGCCGCAGTGGATGTCTTCGTATTTTTCACTGGCAATCAGCGTGCGGATGGATTTTGCCGTGCCATTTTTTGCCTTGACCTCTATGGGAATCAGTGAGTTTGCCGTTCTGACAAAGAAGTCCTGCTCCAGCGTAGAATCCTCCCGCTTGTAGCAATAGAGCTTATAGGGGGATGCTTGGTTTCTTCTGCCATGTCACAAATAATTTCCTCGACAAGAATTTAGGCCACGCCGCACGGCTGGCCCATATCGGCACACAGAGAAAACGCTGTCTGCATACAAAAACACCGCCTATGTCCTGTTAGGCGGTGCATTGTGTAAGGCTTGGCAGCTCATTTTCAGTTGTTTTTCTCTGTGTGCCCTTGTCAAGCGATGTTTGTCAACATGTATCAAGGATCATGTAATGGACTGTCGCACGGTAGCAGATTTGCTACTCAGATGCAGATCGCAGCATAGAGAGGTGCATCTTCTTGTTATCTTTATAGAAAATTTTTTACAAGAATATATTGCATAAAAAATCAATTCGGGTATAATATTTGCAGGAGGTGTTATGAGATGCTACTCAAATTTAACATAGAAAATTTTTTGGCCTTTAACAAACCGGTGGAACTGAATTTTGAGGCAAACCTTCACACAAAGAAATTCTTATCAAATGTCGTAAAAAACACACAAGGAAATGCTTTAAAATCCTTGGCAATATATGGCCCAAACAATACAGGGAAAACGTGTATTGTTGAGGCTCTGAAAGCTTTTCCAGCCGCTTCGCTTCCGGGCAAATGTTTTTACCGAATCACCGGTTATAATGTTGTCTGCCGAGTTTCTGTATGAAGGAACTCGCTATGCATATTCCTTCAGCTATAACACAGAAACAGAGGAATTCTGTGAAGAGTGCTTTAAGAGAATTACGATAGATCAGTATGGAAACCGACAGGAAACTATATACTTTCTCAAAAACTTCGGAAATGGGATATACCAGTGTGCAGATGACAAACTTGCTGATATTATTCGTTTGTCATCCAAGAATAGTATGCTGATTTATGCGTTTGACACAACCGGATTTCCAAAGCTTGATGAGGCAAAAATAGCTCTACGAGCATTAGCCGGGAGTATGGTGGTCTTGTCCATGGACCGAATTTCACCAGTAAAAACAATTGAGGCACTAAAACACCCCAATACAAATGAGGCAAAGAAGATTGTCAGCATTATTAAAGCAGCTGACGTCGATATTGACGATTTTATGTATTCCGAAACCATTGAATTGAGGTCAGACACGGAGGATGGGAAGGACGAGCGTCTGCTCAAGGCATTCAAGAATAAGGAAAAGCTGATGGATCAAATTCGATTGGTTTCGGTTCACAAAGGCAAGAAACTTCCCAGTATTGCCTTTGATTCAAATGGCACAAAGAAGATTATCGCTCTTTCCAGTTACTTGGTGGATGCCTTGGACAATGGAAAGATACTTGTATTGGATGAACTTGACAGCGG
>OHWY01000199.1_pt1 | contig 18576 bp, 17 predicted proteins | sample 1579801 | NCBI WGS metagenome assembly OHWY01 (sample SAMEA3882536, study PRJEB24775) | human gut metagenome | biome: human-associated habitat; feature: intestine environment; material: feces | place: Netherlands | collected 2009/2010 | reverse complement strand
TTCTGGGGCATGGAGCAGCTGATGCAATCCATCCCCGGCGTCATCGACGCCCAGAGCGGCTACGCCAACGGTACCTGCGAGGCGGATGCCACCTACCAGACCGTCTGCAAGGGCGACACCGGCTTCCGGGAGACCGTTCGGGTGGAGTATGACCCTGAGCAGGTGAGCCTGGATGCCCTGCTGCTGGCTTACTTCTATGTCATAGACCCCACGGTGCAGAACCGGCAGGGCAACGACCGGGGCAGCCAGTATCAGACCGGCGTGTACTACACCAACGACAAAGCCAGGGAAACGGTGGAGCGCATCGCGGACATCGAGCGGGGCCGCAGCGAGAAATTCTTTGTGGAGATCGGTCCGCTGAGGAATTACTATCCCGCCGAGGAATATCACCAAAACTACCTGGAAAAGAACCCCAACGGCTATTGCCACATCCCCCGGGCGGAGATGGAGCTGTTCTCCAGGCTTCGCATCGATCCGGGCGACTACCGGAAGCCCGCGGCGGAGACCATCCGGGACACGCTGACGGCGGAGCAGTACCGCGTCACACAGGAGAGCGGCACGGAGCACGCCTTCACGGGCGAGCTCTGGGACAAGTTCGAAAAGGGCATCTATGTGGACATCGTCACCGGCGAGCCGCTGTTCTCCTCTACGGATAAGTTTGAAAGCGGCTGCGGCTGGCCTGCCTTTACAAAGCCCATCGAGGGCCCTGCCGTGGTGGAACGGGAGGACTTGAGCCACGGCATGCGCCGCACAGAGGTGCGCAGCCGCGCCGGTGACTCCCATTTGGGTCATGTGTTCACCGGCGACCCGGAGTCGCCCAACGGTGTGCGCTACTGCATCAACAGCGCCGCCCTCCGCTTCGTGCCTTACGCGAGGATGGAGGCCGAGGGCTACGGATACATCCTGAATTTGTTTGAGGGATAGGCCGGGCACGGATATGTTGACGCAGCAGAAAAGAAAGCCCCTGTTCGATTGAGCAGGCCACACAAGCCAGCTGACCCTCCGTATGCTTCAGTGCATACGGAGGGTCAGCTGCTGTTCGTAATGAAAGCCTTTTACTCTGAAGGTGCTTTTGGGGTTTGATAAGTGTGAAGCATATCTTTTCAGGTTTTTCTACCGCTTTTTCACCTGGCATTTGCCGCTGCCTTTTCGCCGCCGAAAACAGAGCGCGGATCATTCAGCTCTGCCGCAGCCCATTTCGGCGGAGCAGGCACTATCCGCGTTGACGGTTAATTTGCGACGAATTTGCATATTGACATCAGGGCGGCGTCGTGTTATGCTAAATTGCAAATGAATTGCAAATTGGAGGCGTGGTGACTTGTCCAGTTACAGCACACGGCAGAGGAAGGCTCTGCTTGCCTATTTGAGCCGGCACCCGGATGAGCTGCTGTCCGCACGGCAAATTGCGGACGCGCTGGTGGATGAAAAGATCAGCCTCAGCGCCGTGTATCGAAACCTTGCACAGTTAGAGGCGGAAGAAAAAGTGCGGCGCAGCAGCAAGAGCGGCACGCGGGAGGTCTACTATCAGTACCTTGACGCCGAAAGCTGCAAGGGTGCGCTGCACATGAGCTGTGTAAAATGCGGCAGGACCTTTCACATGGCAAGCGGCAACGCCGCCCTGTTTGCAAAGCATTTGGCGCAGAGTGAACAATTCACGCTGGACGCCGCCGACACAGTTCTCTATGGCACCTGCGCGGACTGCCGGGAAGAATAATATTTGGAAGGAGGACAGGCTATGACAAAGAAATTTCGTTTGATCACAGGCTTGCTGGCAGCCGTGCTGGCGGCTGTCATGCTGTCCTCCGCTGTCTACATTGCGGTCGAAGCCAACCACAACTGCTCCGGCGAGGACTGCGCCATCTGCCACCATCTGCAGGTCTGTGAAAATCTGCTCAAGAGCATTGGGTTTGCCGGTGCTGCCGCGGTTTTCGCCGCAGCGGTCAGATATACCCCGTACAGCGTCATTCCCTCCTGCGCGGAGCTTGTCCGCACGTTTACTCTGGTTTCACTCAAGGTCAAGCTCTCAGATTAAATAAGAACCATTTACAAGGGTGTAGTCTATCCGTTTTCGGATAGGCTTTCGCGGCGTTGCCGTCACCCTTGTATTTTTGCGCCCATTTTTACGTTCTTATCATAATCTGGAGGTACATATAGCCTATGAAAAAGATAACTGCGCTGCTGCTTGCGCTAATGATACTGGCCGGCGTCCTTGCCGGCTGCGGAAAGCCGAAGGATACCGGAAAAGCCGGCAAATTGAAGGTCGTCACGACCATCTTCCCCGAATACGATTGGGTCAGGGCGATCCTGGGCGACAAGGCGGATAACGCCGAGGTCACCATGCTGCTGGATAACGGCGTTGACCTGCACAGCTATCAGCCCACCGCCGATGATATTGTCAGGATCTCCGATTGCGACCTCTTCGTCTATGTGGGCGGCGAGTCCGACGGCTGGGTGGAAAATGCTCTGAAAAACGCCGCCAACAAGAATATGAAGGTCATCAATCTGCTGGAGGTGCTGGGTGATTCCGTGAAAGCGGAGGAGACCGTTGAGGGTATGCAGGAGGACGGTCACGACCACGGTCACAGCCACGATGAACAGCTCACGGAGGATGACATCAGGGATCGCACCCTCTCGGATTTCGCCGGTGCGTGGAAGTCCCTGCACCCCTATCTGCTGAACGGCGACCTGGACAAATTCTGCCAACACAGGGCGGAGGAGGACGAGGACAGCTCGACCACAAAGGACACCTATTTGGAGAAGTTTAAGGCTTCGTGGCAATGCGACGCCGAGAAGATCTCTATCAATGGGAACACGATCACCTTCACTTATGCAGACGGAAAAACCGTTTCCGCTGAATACACCTATGCCGGTTATCAGCCGAAGCTGGATGACGAAGGCAAGATCCGCAGCGTCCGCTATCAGTTCGAAACCACCAGTGCCGATGCGCCCAAATATGTGCAGTTCAACGACCACGGTCACGAGCCGGGCGAGGCGGAGCATTTCCATATCTATTTCGGCAACGCCGGCTTCGATGCGCTGATGAGCGCCAAGACCAATCCGTTTTTTGTGAAGGACGCGCTTTCCATAGAGGACATCCTTGATGAGCTGATGGGGCATGACCATGGGGAGGAAAAGGACGAGCATGTCTGGCTGTCCCTGAAGAACGCCCAGACACTCTGCGTGACGCTTGCGGATGCGCTGTGTGCCATCGACCCGGACAACAAGAACACCTATATCGCCAACGCTGCGGCGTATAGGGACAAGCTGGCTGCTCTTGACGCAGACTATAAGGCGGCTGTGGACGGTGCGACCCATAAGACCGTTTTGTTTGGCGACCGTTTCCCGTTCCGTTATCTGGTGGACGATTACGGTCTGCGCTACTACGCCGCCTTTGCGGGCTGCTCCGCCGAGGCCGAGGCCAGCTTTGAAACTGTTTCGTTCCTTGCTAAGAAGGTGGATGAGCTGGGACTTCCCTGCGTGCTGACCATCGAAGGCAAGAACCACAAGCTCGCGGAAACCATTGTGCAGAGCACCGCCGGGAAGAACCAGAAGGTGCTGACCATGGATTCCATGCAGTCCACCACCTCCAAGGACGTGGCAAACGGCGCTACATACCTTTCCGTTATGGAGAAGAATCTCTCCGTGCTGAAGGAAGCGTTGGGGTAAGGAGGTAGGTCTATGGCTCAGCTCACTTGTCAAAAGCTCTGCGTCGGCTACGATGGAAAGCCCGTTCTGCAAAACCTTGATTTTGAGGTTTTTGCAGGCGACTATCTCTGCATCGTAGGAGAAAACGGCTCCGGCAAGAGTACCCTTATGAAAACGATCCTCGGCTTGCAGGCCCCCATCAGCGGCAGAATTTTGACGGGCGATGGGCTGAGGAAAAACGAGATCGGCTATCTGCCGCAGCAGACAGTGGTACAAAAGGACTTCCCGGCAGCCGTGAGAGAGATCGTTCTCTCCGGATGCCAGGGACGCTGCGGCAGCCGTCCTTTTTATAACAAAAAAGAAAAGAAGCTTGCGGTGGACGCCATGGAGAAAATGCAGATTACACAACTTGCAAGGCGGTGCTATCGCGAGCTGTCCGGCGGACAGCAGCAGCGGGTGCTGCTCGCCCGCGCGCTGTGCGCCACGCAAAAAATGCTGCTTCTGGATGAGCCTGTTTCGGGACTTGACCCCAAGGTGACGGCGGAAATGTATACGCTCATCGAAAAGCTCAACCGTGAGGACGGCATCACCGTAATCATGGTTTCTCACGATGTGGCTGCCGCCGTCCGATACGCCAGCCATATTCTGCATATTGGCGACACCGTTTTCTTTGGGACAAGGGCGGACTATCTCCAAAGCCCGCAAGGACGGCTGTTTGACGTGAAGAAGGGCGGTGACAGCCAATGACTGCTATCTTGGAAAAGCTGTCTCTCTATTGGGCATATCCCTTTGTCCGCTATGCGCTCATTGTCGGTGTGCTGATCGCGCTTTGCTCCTCCCTGCTGGGCGTGACGCTGGTGCTGAAGCGGTTTTCCTTCATTGGTGACGGTCTGTCCCATGTGGCATTCGGCGCAATGGCGATTGCCGCCGTGCTGCAGATCACCAACAAAATGCCCCTTGTCATGGTCATTACCATCCTCAGCGCCGTGCTGCTCCTGCGCACCGGACAGAACACGAAGATCAAGGGCGATGCCGCCATCGCCATGATCTCCGTAGGCTCGCTGGCCGTCGGCTATCTTCTGATGAACATTTTTTCCACCTCGTCCAATCTTTCGGGCGATGTGTGCAGCACGCTGTTCGGCTCCACCTCCATTCTGACGCTGTCCCCCGCAGAGGTATGGCTGTGCGTGGGAATGTCGGTGCTGGTCGTGGCGGTGTTCATCCTATTCTACAATAAGATCTTCGCCGTGACCTTTGACGAGAGCTTTGCAAGGGCGACCGGCACGAGGGCGGGGCTTTACAATCTGCTGATCGCCGTCGTCGTTGCGGTCATCATCGTGCTGGCGATGAACCTTGTGGGTTCCCTGCTGATCTCCGCACTGGTGATCTTCCCGGCGCTGTCCGCCATGCGGATGTTCAAGAGCTTTCGCAGCGTGACCATCTGCGCGGCAGTCCTTTCGGTTTTCTGTGCGCTGCTCGGTATTCTGGCGTCCATTCTCGCCGGTACGCCGGTAGGCTCCACCATCGTCGCCGTTCAGATCGGCGCTTTCGGTCTGTCATGGCTGGCAGGCACGGTATTGGGAGGTGTTCGCAGATGAAAAAACTATTTTGCGTGCTGTTGGCAGCCCTGCTGCTCTGCACTCTCGCCGCCTGCGGCCATGAGGATACCGTGCAAAAGCCCGCTGCGGAGGATGCAGAAGGCACCGCCGCGGTCGACATTGACCTGACCACACTCAGCGGCATCATGGTCTATTCTGAGGTCAACAGCATGATCTCCTTCCCGGATAACTACATAGGAAAAACCGTCAAAATGCAGGGGCAGTTCACCATATACCAGGCCACCGACGAAAACGGTGCTTTTATCCCGGACAAAATGTTCTTCGCCTGCATGATCGCCGACGCCACCGCCTGCTGCGCACAGGGGCTGGAGTTTGCCCTCGCCGGAAAGCCCGTCTATCCCGATGAGTATCCAGAGCTGGGGGCAGAGATCACCGTGGTGGGTACGTTTGAATGGTACGAGGAGGACGGCTGCCGGTACTACCGGCTGGGTAACGCATCGTTTGTGAACTGAGGCAGCGTGGGCTGCATCAACCGGAAATTCCGTGCCGCGTTTCGATTACGATAGTATAAGCAGCAACAACACCGGTGCGGCAAGCAACGCAAAGTAACATTCGTGCATTTGACCCGCTTTGGCTCAATGGCAAAAGGTGTTCACTGTACCTCGCTGGGCTTTGTACCGACCTCCACAACGTTATCGCAGCAGCTCTCGATCAGTTCCCTGTCGTGGGTGATCACGAGAATGGTTCTGCCGTTCCGTGCTTCGCTTCTCAGCCTTTCCGCGATCAGGCGCATATTCTGCCCGTCAAGGCCGCTGGTGGGCTCATCGAGTATCAATATCCTGCGGCCGGAAAAGATGGCGCAGGCAATGGCAAGCCGCTGCTTCTGCCCACCGGACAGGGCGGACGGGTGCGCAGCCCTGTATTCGTAAAGGCCAAATTCCTTCAGCAAGTGTCTGGCACGGTCTTTGTTTTCTTCCGTCAATTCGGTATTCAGCAGCAGCTCCTCCGCCACGCTTGCCGTAAAAAACTGTGTTGACGTGTCGTTGCCGCAGTAATAGATCTCCCTGCGCCGGACGGCCGCTCTTGCTTTTTTTCCATCTATCAGGATATGTCCCCTTGTCTGCCTTGCCAGCCCGCAGAGGATCTGCGCAAGGGTGGTTTTCCCCGCGCCGTTTTGCCCCGTTATGGCGGTCACCTTGCCTTTCGGAAAGGCGAGGAAAATATCATCGAAAATGACTTCCTTGCGTATTCTTTTCGAGAGCCCTGCTGTCTTCAAGACGGCAGGGCTTTCGTCCAATACGAAGGGAGCGGGAAGACACTTTTCTTCGTGCGGAGAGCGCAGACCCATGCCCAAGATGTCTGCTTCCGGCAGAAGGATCAAATCCTCCGGTGTATACTCGGCCGCTATTCTGCCGTCCCGCAGATACAAAAAGCGGTCTGCGATCCCCATCAGCCAGTCGATCCGATGCTCCGCGATGAGCAGGGTAAAGCCCTGTGCCTTGAGCTGCCGAAGGGTCTGCGCAAGCTGCCGCGTCCCGGCGGCGTCGAGGTTGGCCGTCGGCTCGTCGCACACAAAGATCTTTGGCTTCATGGCATATACGGACGCAATGGCCGCCCGCTGCTTTTCTCCGCTTGAGAGGACGTCAACTGCCCTGTCTTTCAAATGGGACAGCTTCAACGCCTCTATGGCGGCGTCCGTCCTCTCCCGTATCTCCCGGGCGGACAGGCCGTAATTCTCGCAGGGAAAGGCCACCTCTCCGGCAAGCTCGGAGGAAAAGAACTGGCTTTTGGGGTCCTGAAAAACGCTTCCCACCAAACACCCGATCTCCCATGTGGAAAGCCTTGATATGTCCTTGCCGTCTATCCTCACGCTTCCGCTGAAAACTCCGGGATAGTAGGACGGCGCAAGCCCGTTGACAAGCCTTGTCACGGTGGTCTTGCCGCAGCCGGAGAGCCCCGTCAGCACGACGCATTCGCCGCTTTTTACCGAAAGGGAAATGCCCTGTACGCCTCTGTCCGAGTTTTCGTATTGGAAAGAGGCGTGTGTAAGCTCGATCATGCCATGCTCCTTTCCAAAACCAAATAGGAAGCCGTGACCAGCGCACATGCGGCTGCCGCGATGTGATCCCGCGCCCCGGCCCTTTTCTCATAATAGCTGCCGCGCACGCCCGGACGTTCCGCGCCTCTTGCAACGGCGGAAACGGAAAGCTGATCGGCAAGCTGCAACACCCGAAGAAGAAACGGAACCAGCACATACTCCATGCTCTGCACGGGATGTGCGAGCAGCTGTCCCGCTGCGGTCAGCCCTCGGTTTTTCATGGACCTGCCTACGCCTTTCAGCTCCGTCCGCATGGTAGGGAAGAAGCGAAAAACCACAAGAAGCCCGAGAATGAACGGGGTGGGCATACGGAGGCGGGATAAAAACGCGGAGAGCATTCCCGGCGGCGTGGTGATCAGATCCCATGACACCAGAAAGATTGGCGACAGATTCCAGAACATCAGAACATAAAATTCCGAAAAGACCGGCATGTGCAGCCCGTGGAAGCGGATACCGTACAGCAGCAGCGCCAGCAGCAGATAAAAGCAGCCATAGGACGCGGCAAGGCGGAAATTTCTCTGTAAGACGAGATAAAGAAGCGCGCCGCCGGTCAGGATGCAGGTGAGCAGCACATTCCCGCCGATGGTTACTCCGGCAAAGACGCACAGCAGCGCCCACAGCTTGACCGGCACCGCAAAGGATGCGTCCGCTCTCATAGAACGCCGGCCTTCTGAAAATGCCTGCGGATCAGCCGACTGCCCACCATGCAGCCTAAAAAGCCCATCAGCGTCGTAAACAGCAGAATAAAGGCCAGCCAGCCGGGAGAGGTGTAGTAACGCACATAGGAATCGATGTAGCTCTGCTCCATGCCGCTTGCCAGCGCAAAATCGTAGTAGGTGTCCCAGAAGAACCAGATGGGCAGCAGATTGACCCCGTTGTACAGCAGGCTCGCCGCCGTCCAGGCGGCAGTTAGCCGTTTCGGCTTTTGGCAGGAGCCTTCCTTCCAGAGAATCACCTCGCAGATGATGCCTGTAACGATAAAGTAGGGAAGCAAAAACCAGTTTCCCATCAGCAGGAAAATCACGCCAAGCAGCGTCATATAGATCAGCGTCACAAAACGCTTGCCGATCCGGCTGACCATGAGCATATAGACCGGCGCGCAGAGGAACATAGTGATCCCCACGGACAGCACCATGCTGACAAAGTCGTTGGCCATGCAGACCATATTGATAACGAGCTGGATCACGATCAGTACTGCCGAAAGCAGCACTGTGGTGATCACATCCCTGACAGACCATTTATTTGTTTCTTTCATAAACGCCTCCTTGTTTTCGATACTTTGTTTTCCAATATTGCACTGGGAATTCTGTTTATCCCGCAACTTTCTACGCCGTCCACTCCATGCTCTCGCTCTGGAGCTGCGCCATGTGGCGGAACAGGCCGTTCTTTTTCAGCAGCTCCGCGGGAGAGCCCATCTCAACCACGCGGCCGCCGGAGAGCAGGACGATCTGGTCGGCGTTCATGACGGTACGCATGCGGTGCGCGATGATGAGCACCGTCTTATCCTTGATCAATCCGGACAGCGCCGCCTGCACCGCCGTCTCGTTTTCCACGTCCAGCGAGGCCGTGGCCTCGTCCAGCAAAATCACCGGCGCGTCCTTCAAGATGGCGCGGGCAATGGAGATGCGCTGCCGCTCGCCGCCGGAGAGCCGGGAGCCGTTTTCCCCGATCAGGGTATGGTAGCCCTCCGGCAGCTTGGATACAAAGGCGTCGCACTGCGCCGCCTTCGCCGCCGCCAGCACTTCCTCGTCGGTGGCGTCCCGCTTGCCGAGGCGGATGTTTTCCATCACGGTGTCCGCAAACAGCACCACATCCTGAAATACGATGGCGTAGTTTTTCAGCAGTGCTTCACCGTCCACCGTGGACACGTCCACGCCGCCCAGCCGCACCGTTCCCTCCGCCGGGTCCCAGAAACGGGCTGCCAGCTTGGCCGCCGTGGATTTGCCGCCGCCGGAGGGGCCTACCAGCGCCGTCACCTGCCCCTGCTTTGCCGTAAAGGAAACGTCTCTTAGCACGTCCTCTTTTTCCCGGTAGGCAAAGGTCACATGCTCAAAGCGGATGTCGTAGCCGTCGGGATCATATTCGGTCAGTCCGGTCATGCGCTTTTCGCTCTCGATCTCCTGCATACGCTCGATGCGCACCTCGCAGGCGAAAACCGCTGCCATGTTGGCAAACATGGAGCCGATGGGGTCATATACCCGGGTGGCGGCGATAAGGAACATCAGAAACGGGATCAGCGCCAGGTCGCCGCGGCTCATGAGCAGCACCCCCGTGAGGACGGTGGTGGCGATGCCCAGCTTCAGGAAGGACTGTGCCGCCGTGACCACGGAGCCTGTGAACAGCTCGCCCCGGATGGTGTCCTGCTCCGCCTCGTCCAGCCTGCGGTTCAGGTCAGCGATATACCGCGTCTTTTGGTTGCACGCCTTGATCTCCGGCGCGCACTCCAGCACCTCCTGCATGGCGTCGGTGGCCGCGCGGCGGGTGACGAGACCCTTCGTTATATGCCGCTTTTCCATGCGCCGGGAGAGATATACCATCAGCAGCGACGCAGGCACCACCCACAAAAGAGCCAGCGCCATCCGCCAGTCGTAAAGCAGCATGCCTGCGGAAATCAGCGCCGTGGAGATGAGCGCGCCGTGCATGGCGGGGTAAAAGTGGGAGAACGCCTTTTCCAGCGTCTCCGTATCCCCCATGATGGTGGTGGTCAGGTCGGTCAGGTCACGGTTTCCGAAGAAGGACAGCGGAAGCTGGCGCAGCACCTCCGCCAGCCGGATGCGGCGGTTGGCACTCTCCCGGTAGGTGGCTTCGTATAAGGCTCTGTATTGGATCAGAAAGGTCACAAAGAGCGCGGCGAGGGCAAGGACGCCCGCGACCAGGAAGCGCGTAAGACCCGCCCTTGGGTCGGTGTCGTTTGTCAGTGCCTCTACGATGCCGGAGAGCGCCGCGGCCAGCACGCCCACCGGCAGCATTTTGCTGATGTTGACCAGTACGGACCAGAACACGGCGGCCACATAGTCTTTTGCGCCCTTCTCCGTCATGGCGTATTTTTTGCGGATGCGTTCGATCATGCGGCACCTCCCACCTTCCACTGCGCGGCCTTTTGGTATTCCTCCCACATGGCGGCGTATACGCCGCCCTTTTCAAGAAGCTCGTCGTGCTTTCCCGCCTCGGCGATCTCGCCATCCCGGACGACAAGGATGCGATCCATGTTCCGCACCGTGGACAGGCGGTGGGCGATCATCAGCACAGTCTTGCCCTTCATCAGCGCCTCGAAGGCCTTTTGTATCTTCGCCTCGTTCTCCGGGTCTGCAAAGGAGCTGGCCTCATCCAGCACCACGATGGGTGCGTCCTTTAAAATCGCCCGGGCCAGCGCGATGCGCTGCATCTCGCCGCCGGAGAGGTACACGCCCTTGGCGCCGATCACGGCGTCCAGCCCGCCCGGCGTCTTTTCCAGAATATCGCCGCACTGGGCAAGCTGCGCCGCGTGTAATATCTCCTCCTCCGTGGCGTCCGGCCGAGCGGTGCGGATGTTGTCGCGGATGCTTTTCTTAAACAGGCGCACCTCCTGAAAGACAAAGGATATCTGCTCCATCAGCTCCGCGGTGGGGATGCTTCGCACATCCCGTCCGCCCAGGAGCACTGCCCCTGCCTGCACATCGAAAAAGCGCGGGATCAGCCGGGCGATGGTGGTCTTGCCGCCGCCGGAGGGGCCCACCAGCGCCCACGCCTCCCCCTGCGGCAGGTGGAAGCTCACATTCGTCAGCGCGGGCCTGTCCGCGCCGTCATAGGAAAAGGTGACATTCTCAAAGGAAATGCCGCTGTCCGCGGGCTTGCTTCCGCTGTCCGCCGCAGGCTCGGGAAGGGGCGACTCCTTCAATATCGCCTCCAGCTTGTTCACTGCCTCGGCGGCCTCCATTTGTGCGTTGACCGCGTACATCAGCCGCTCCATCATAAAGGCAAGCTGGGGCGCGAAGAAGATGTAAAACACCAGATCGGCCAGCACCGCCCAGCCGTCTGCCGCGCCGCCGATGAGAACCATTCCCAAGGGCATGAGAAGCAGGAACATGGCATTCAGAACCACCGTAAACAGGGTGTAGGGCATACGGCACATCATGGCGTAGCCGCTGGCAAGGTCGCGGTAGCTGAGGATGGCGGCATGAAAGCTCTTGAAGGAGTAAACCGTCTGCTGGAATACCTTGACCACCGGGATACCCCGGACATACTCTGTGGCCTCGGCGGAAATGTGCTCTCCTGCCCGCTGGTATTCCTCAAAGAACTTCATGCCCGTCCCGGTCATCATACTCATCAGGCAGACAAGCCCGATGACCATGGGGATCAGGCAGGCAAGCCCCATGCGCCAGTCAAAGACGAAGAGCAGTCCCACCGCCAGTATCGGCGTTACGATCCCGCCCACCGCGTCGGGGATGGTGTGGGCAAGGAGCGTTTCTGTCAGCGCCGCGTTGTCGTCAATCTGCTTGCGCAGCCGCCCCGTGAGGTTAGCGTTAAAGTACCCCAGCGGCAGGTCAATGAGATGGGCGGCCGCCGCCTTTCGCATATTCGTCGCCACCCGGAAGGCCGCAAGGTGCGTACACATAAGTCCAGCGAAATAGATCGCCGCGCTCAGAAGTGCCGCCGCCAGCGCGTACCAGCCGTAGCGGGCAAGCCCCGCCGAAACGCCGCCTCCCGGCGTCAAAATGCCTCTGGCCGCGTACCAGACAAAGACGAACGGGAAAATACCGACCGCCGCCGAAACGCCGGACAGCCCGCAGCCCAAGACGGACAGCCACTTATGCCCTCCGGCATATTCCAGCAGCCTGCCCAGCACCGGCGGCTGCTTTTCTTTTTTCTGTTTGCTCATATTCCGTGTTCCTTTCTTAAAATATATAGGTTTGTTGGAGGATGCGCCGCGTCAGTTAGAGATGACTAACCGGCAGTTATTTTTTAAGGCTCATTCGAGCCTTAAAAGTCCGCTCCAGCCGGAGTGGAAAAAGATAGCCAGTTCATCAACGTATTTCATGGCTTCCTCTCTCGGCATATCGTGGACGATGGTTTCACACACCGCCGTAAAGTAAGCCCTTGTGATCATGTGATGAAGCTGACGAGTCATGCTCCCGGAGAGCATACCGTTTTTTCTGAGGAGGGCGTAGTATTCTTCGGATCGATCGACCTCCAGATCCACCAGCACCTCGATGAAATCCGCATAGCCCGTTCCCTCCGCCCGGCAGAGGATCAGCTTGAATTCGTCGAAATGGTCGTACATGAACGCGACAAGCTCGTGCAGGTGTTGGGTGGAAAGCTCCAGACTGTCTTTTGCTCTCCCTTCCGGGACGAGGTCAAAATAATCATCCTGTGCCGCCTTGAAGCGGGTGAGCAGCTCGCTTGCGGTCCCGCCCACAAGGTCTTCAAACAGAGCGGTCTTATCCGGGTAGTAGCCGTAGAATGCACCCTTCGTGAAGCCTGCCTCCGCGACAATTTGGTTCAGAGATGCGTCCTTGAAGCCCTTCTCCAGAAATTCTTTTTTCCCAACTTCGAGGATCTTCATTTGAGTCTCTGTACGTTCCATTGATGCCTCCCGATATACCGGTAGTATATACTGCTGGTATATTATACCCGTGTAGATTTGGTTTGTCAATGGGAGTGACACATTTTATACTAAACACATATACCCTTGCTTGGAGGATTCGCGATATTCTTTTGCGCATAGAAGGGAGTTCATACAGCCATATATGGAATCTCCAGCGAAATGCCTGCGGCACTTCGCTGGAAAAGCACTTAAAACAGCAGCTATGGCTGATTTTTTGACTTGCCCTTCATCTCACCCATTCTATCACCGCAAAATATCCTTTGCAACGCAAATGGTTCATCGGAGTGCCGCCTGCGCGAGGCAATCTCTGACCGCTTCACGAATGGCATCGCTGGTAAATGTTGCAGATGAAACGGCATCCACATCCCAGGTCTGCGCCTCCACGATCCGGGAAGGGAGTTCATCTATTGCGAGGTCTGAGATATTTACTGTTTCGCTGTGAGATAGGACATGTACAGACAATATGCTGCTCCCGTCAAACTCTACCGCTACGGTAACCGAACCAGAATAACCTTCAGCGGAAGCCGTATAAACGCCCGCCGTGTAGATGTCTCCCGATTTGCCGCATCCGGCGCACAGCAGCAGCGCACCCACCAGCACGGAGAACAGCACTGATTGCACCCCTTTTTTCATGTGTTCGAACCTCCTGTTTTTTTGTTTTGTTCCGTTATCCTGAAGGGAAGGCATACCGGAACATTTAATACCGGATGTGTAATGACCTCCGCTTCTATATCAAAGATTTCCCGCAACGCCTGCTGGGTAATAACCTCTTGCGGCGTACCTGCGCTGTGCAGCATCCCGTCTTTGATCGCCACCAAATAGTCGGAAAACATGATGGCATGATTTAAATCATGAAGAACCATTACGATGGTAACACCATTTTCCCGGTTGAGGCGGCGCAGAAGGTACAATATATCCAGTTGGTGCGAGATGTCCAAATAGGTCGTGGGTTCATCCAGAAACAGCAATCCTGTTTTCTGCGCCAACGCCATGGCGATCCATGCCCGCTGTTGTTGACCTCCCGAAAGCCTCTCCATTTCTCTATGTTCAAGAGAACTCATGCCTGTACTGGCAAGAGCCCACTGGATGATCTCCCGATCCTTTTCGCCGAGACCGCTTAGCGCCGACCTGTAAGGAAAACGCCCGTATTCCACAAGGTCGCCGACTGTGATGCCGGCAGGGGCTTGCGCTCCCTGCGGCAGCAGCGCAAGTCTCTGGGCAACACGCTTTGTCGGCATTCTGTGGATCGCTTCGCCATCAAGGTATACTGCGCCGGAATCCGAGGAAATGATCCGGCACAGTGTCTTCAGTATGGTGGATTTTCCAGAGCCGTTGGAGCCTATCAAGGTGGTTATGCTGCCTTCCGTGATTTTTAAGTCAAGCCCCCTGAAGACGGCCTCCCCGTTATATCCGGCAGACAAACCCTTTGCCTGCATATGTGAAAGCATAGACATCCTCCCTTAAAAATACCTGCGGAGCAGGAACAGAAAATACGGAGCCGAAAGCACGGAGATCACGATACCAACCGGGATCTCCCTCGGCTGAAAGGCAGACCGTCCCAGCGTGTCTGCCAAAAGCAACAGCAGCGCCCCCAGCAGCATGGAGGTAGGCATAAGGGCGTGGTGTCTGCCTCCGATCAGCCTTCGTGCCATATGCGGCGCTACCAGTCCCACAAAACCGATCCCTCCACTGACGGCAACGCAGGCAGAGGTAAGAGCCACCGATGCAATCAGGAGCAGTCTTATCTCCCTCTCTACGGCTATCCCCAGAGAAATGGCCGTATTCTCTCCTAAGAGCAGAATATCCAGTATGTTCGACTTTGTAAGAAGAAAAGGAACCAGTATGAGCATATAGGGCAGCAGGGCAAGAACCTGATGCCAGCTCGTTCCCCAAATATTTCCTGCAAGCCATCTTGCCACGAGCTGATAGCTGCTGTTGTCCATGTTCGCGGCCATGATCAGCATAAAAGAAGAAAATAGGGACGCAAGACCGATGCCGCCCAACAGAAAATATATTGGGAGGAGTTTTCCGTTCCTCTTTGCAAAAAGATACAGCAGTCCCGTTGTGCAAAGCCCGCCCGCTATGGCAAATATCGGCTGGTATGCCATGGTACGTATATGCAGTGCAGGGAAAAATGTCAGGAACAGCATAACGGCAAATCCCGCACCTGCGTTTATGCCCAATATCCCCGGATCGGCCAGCGGATTCCCCGTGACAGTCTGCATAACGCATCCGGCAAGTGCCAGACCCATCCCACATAGAACGGCGAGGACGATTCTCGGAACGCGAAACTGCGCTACGACTACGGAGGTTCCCTCCATATGCGGTTGGAATATGCTGTGAACCGCAGTCGAGAAGGGAATTCTTGCGTAACCACTGTTAACGGATAAGATAGCCGCAGCCACAATCAGGAAAAGAAGACCGTTGAGGATAAGGAGCTGTCTGGTTTTCTTTTTCATAAGACCATGCCCTCCTTCCTGAACGTAAGCGCAAAAAAGACGGGCACGCCGAGGATGGATACCAGTGCGCCGACAGGCGTATCAAAAGGGGCGTTTATCATGCGCGCCGCAATATCCGACAGCACCAGCACAACGCCGCCCATGAGCGCAGACACGGGAACCAGCCTGCGGTAATCGCCGCCCACAAGAAGTCGGGATATATGCGGCACGATAAGGCCGATAAATGCGATGCCTCCCACGAGCGATACACTGGCTCCCGCAAGCAGCAACACAACAAGCATACCGAAAAGCCTGACTGTGCGGACATTTACACCCAAGCTGGCGGCACTATCTTCTCCCAGTGCCAGAGCTGATAGCCGGCTCGATAAAAGCAACCCAAGCGCACCGGCTGAGAGGATCACCGGGGATAGCATTTTCAAGCTTTGCCATGTCACACCGGACAAACTGCCCGCGCTCCAGAAAGAAAGGGATTTCGCGATTCCAAACGCCAGAGAAACCGCCTGACTCAACGCGGTAAGCAGGGCTGATACAGCAGCGCCTGCCAGAATGAACCGGAAAGATTCGAATCTATGTTTGCCGGCGCCGAAACCATAGACCATGAATACCGCAAGAGCGGCTCCAGCAAAGGCGGCGCATGTTTTCACGATGTCTGATGCGGCGGGAAACAGAATTGCGGACAGTGCAACAAAGAAGCCGGCTCCCGCATTGATCCCCAGAAGGCCGGCGTCCGACAGGGGGTTTCTGGTAATTCCCTGCATCACAGCGCCGGAGAGAGCGAAGGCCATTCCTGTCAGCCCGGCAGCCAGCGCCCTGGGCATACGCATTTCCAACATAATCATTCCAACACCAGAAGCCTTAGCGGGGGACATAACCGTTTCCGCAAAGACCTTGAAGCTACCGCCAGCAATGCCGGTGCAGACGGAGAGAACCATTGAGAACCCAAGCAGCAGCACCAATGCGGCAAGAATAATCAGAAAAGCCGGCGCGGAGCGTTTGTATCTCTCTTGTCTCTGCGATATTCCCGCAACCGCGCCTGTTTCCTTACTCAACGTTCCCATGGTTCAGAATCGCGTTTGCGAGTTTTTCCAAATAGAGTTCCTTTCCCATCGCCGTAAAAGCCATATTATACTGATCCTCATTGATACCAAAGTAAACGTTGCCGGCTTTGACAGCTTTCATATTCTTCCACACGGCAAGGTCCCCCGTGTCTCCAGCTCTGCCGTCGTCGCTAAAAAAGAAGATGTGATCTGCATCAATCAGGGAAAAGTATTCCGCATCGACCACTTCACCCCAGACATTCTCCGGTACGCCGGCTGATGGCGTGAGTTTCAGCTCATCGTAGACAAGCTCACCCGGCCCGCCGCTGCGATAGATGTAATAGGAACCAAAATGAACGGAATTGGCCTCCAATACAGCAAAGGTTTCGTCCCCAATCATATCCCTGATTCTTGCCGCAAGCTCCGCAGCTTTGGCGTCGTAGTCGGCAAGCCATTTTTCTACGGCTGCTTCTTTATCAAACCACTGCCCCAGTTGCTTAAATCTTCCGCGCCAGTTAACATAGCTTATGTCATCGTCGATCATGACCGTGGGAGCAATAGCCGCGAGTTGTTCATAAACCTTCTCGTGGCGAATATTCATAATGATCAGATCAGGCTTTAACTCCGCGATCTTTTCGAGGTTCAGGTCTCCGGTAGAAGAAGACCCGGAGTAATTGCCGACAACCTCAATACCTCTTTCGGCAAAAAGCGTTGCCAGATGTTTGGGGACAGACACCCCATCGAACATGCTGGTATTAGCCGAGGCAATTACCTTCATATCCAGAATAAGAAGTTCCTCTGTCAAGCCAGCTACATCAACGATGCGCTGTGGATTTGCCGGGATGGCAACCTCGCCCTTCATATCCGTTACCGTGACGGTATCCGAGACCGATCCCTGCGGCGTGGTATCCGTTCCAGCACAGGCTGCAAGAGCAAACACAAGCACAAGGCCCAACATGAGCATTGCGAATTTTTTCATTCTGACGACCTCCTGAGTAATAAATCTTTAGTTAGAGTAGGCTAACCAACGGGCGCGCATAGCGAAATAACAGAACAGCTGAGTCTCTTAACCGTGTGCGGTTAGCCTTTTCCAACCACCTGCTATTATACAGTCGGCGAAAGGGAAAATCCCCCCGAAAACGCCATGTCTCTCCCCTAAAACGCCATGATGCACAGTGCAGTAATAGAATAATTCATAAAGCTATGCTATAATCAGAATGGTTACTCAATAGACAAACCGGAATTTATGGAGGTGTTTTTTTGCGAGTATACAATAGTAAAGAAGAACTCAAAACTGAAATCAATAAAACATTTGAGAAGTATATTTCGGAGTTTGATAGCATACCAGAAGCCTTAAAAGATAAGAGGGTTGATGAGGTTGACCGGACCCCGGCAGAAAACCTTGCCTATCAGGTGGGTTGGACAACATTGGTTCTTAAATGGGAGGAAGATGAAAGGAAGGGGCTTCAAGTAAAGACGCCGTCGGACGAATTCAAATGGAACCAACTTGGCGAGCTGTATCAGTGGTTCACGGATATCTACGCTCATTTGTCTCTTCAAGAGTTGAAAGCCGAACTGAACGAAAATGTCAAGTCTATCTGCGCAATGATTGATTCGCTCAGTGCGGATGAATTATTTAAGCCGCATATGAGAAAATGGGCTGATGATGCTACAAAAGCAGCTGTATGGGAAGTTTACAGGTTCATTCACGTTAATACTGTTGCTCCTTTCGGAACTTTTAGAACTAAGATCAGAAAATGGAAAAAGGCGGCGCTGTAACTTCCGGTTCATCAAGCCAATATGCCCTTAAAACACGAGCGGCGGGACAGCCTTTATCTGTCCCGCCGCAGCTCGTCGAAAAAGTCCAGCAAATGCTGGGCTTTTTCTCATGTATATACAGTGGCAGAATCCCTCAAAGTTCGGATCTGCAATTTGATCCTTAAACTCCTGGCACATACATTTGGTCGCCTCTGTGCGCTCCCTGCGGCAGGGACAGTATCCTCCGGTGCGCTTGAGTCCTTCCCGGATGGTATTGACAATCTCCTGATCGGGATTGAGCTTGATTTTCATGTTCGCCACCTCTTTCTTGATTGTGGCTTTATCATACCGCAGGACAAAGCATTTTTCTGTGACGAGGTCACATTGATAAAAAAATCCGGTGCTTTTTGAGCACCGGATTTTAAGAAGGTGAATT
>OHWY01000187.1_pt1 | contig 19470 bp, 16 predicted proteins | sample 1579801 | NCBI WGS metagenome assembly OHWY01 (sample SAMEA3882536, study PRJEB24775) | human gut metagenome | biome: human-associated habitat; feature: intestine environment; material: feces | place: Netherlands | collected 2009/2010 | reverse complement strand
TAAGACAGCAATCTGTGGAACGGATGTACATATTTATCAGTGGAATGACTGGGCGCAGCATACCATTCCAATCGGCCTTACTGCAGGCCATGAGTACGTTGGAGAGATTGTAGAAAAAGGGGAAGGCGTACGGGGATTTGAGATTGGAGATCTGGTATCGGGAGAAGGACATATCACATGTGGAAAATGTAGAAACTGTCTGGAAGGCCACAAAGAGAACTGTAAGGATGCAAAAGGGGTCGGTGTTAACCGTAACGGAGCATTTGCCGAGTATCTGGTAATTCCGTCAAGTAATGTATGGCCATGTAATCCGAACATACCGGAAGAGATGTATGCAATCTTTGATCCATTCGGAAATGCAACACATACCGCACTTTCTTTTGATTCACTGGGAGAGGATGTGCTGGTCGCAGGAGCAGGCCCGATCGGATGCATGGCGGCAGCAATCGTGAAATTTGCAGGAGCCAGAAATGTTGTGGTGACAGATATGAATCCGTACAGACTGGAACTTGCCGCGAAGCTGGGAGCTACAAGAACGGTTAACTTAAAAGAAGAAAATTTGAAAGATGTCATGAAGCAGATCGGAATGACAGAAGGATTTGATGTCGGACTTGAGATGTCCGGTTCACAGGCGGCATTAGATGACATGATCCACAATATGAAACACGGTGGACATATCGCATTGCTTGGTTTGCAGAGAACAGATGCGAAAGTAGATCTTGAGACAGTGATCTTTAATGGATTACATCTGAAAGGAATCTACGGACGTAAGGTATGGGATACCTGGTATAAGATGTCTACGATGTTGCAGGCAGGACTGGATATTTCTGATATCATCACACACCATTTTGATATCAAGGATTATCAGAAAGGATTTGAAGCAATGATTTCCGGTAATTCAGGAAAAGTTATCCTGGACTGGGCACATGTGAATGACTAAATAGAAATTGAGAGGTAAGAAAATGGCACGTAAGAATGATATTTTAAACATTTATACAAAAGAAGTAGAAGGAATCAAAGAGGCGGGGCTTTTCAAAGGGGAAGCACCATTCGTATCTCCTCAGGGAGCAAGAGTGAAGATGGAAGATGGAAGAGAGCTCCTTTGCATGTGTGCGAATAACTACCTGGGACTGGGGGATAACCCAAGACTGATCGAGGCAGCTAAGAGGACATATGATGAAAAAGGATACGGAGTTGCGTCTGTACGTTTCATCTGTGGTACACAGGATATTCATAAGAAACTGGAGAAGAAGATATCAGGATTCCTGGGAACAGATGATACCATCCTTTATTCTTCCTGCTTTGATGCCAATGGCGGTTTGTTTGAGACAATCCTGACAGCGGAAGATGCAGTTATCAGCGACGAGCTGAACCATGCTTCTATTATTGACGGAGTCCGCCTGTGTAAGGCAAAACGTTTCCGTTATAAGAATAACGATATGGAAGATCTGGAGGCAAAATTAAAAGAAGCGGATGAGGCAGGAGCAAGAATCAAGCTGATCGCTACAGACGGTGTATTCTCCATGGATGGAATCATCTGTAACTTAAAGGGTGTATGTGATCTTGCTGATAAATATAATGCACTGGTAATGGTGGATGACAGCCACGCAGTCGGATTTGTAGGAAAGACCGGACGTGGAACCGCAGAATACTGTGGCGTAGAAGGCCGTGTAGATATCATTACCGGAACATTAGGAAAAGCACTCGGAGGAGCATCCGGCGGATATACATCCGGACGTAAGGAAATCATCGATCTTCTGAGACAAAGAAGCCGTCCGTACCTGTTCTCGAATTCCCTGGCACCGGCAATTGCGGGAGCGAGCCTTGAGCTGTTTGATATGCTGGAGGAAAGCACAGAACTTCATGATCACCTGGAAGAAGTGACTGCATATTATAGAAAGAAACTGGTAGATAACGGTTTCGATATCATCCCTGGAACACATCCATGTGTACCGGTTATGCTTTATGATGAAAAGACAGCAGCAGAATTTGCAAAACGTATGATGGAAAAAGGGGTATATGTTGTTGCATTCTCTTATCCGGTTGTACCAAAGGGAAAAGCAAGAATCCGTACACAGGTATGCGCAAGCCATACAAAAGAAGATATTGATTTCATCGTAAAATGCTTTATCGAAGTAAGAGAAGAGATGGGATTGAATAAATAATTTAAAATGAAATAAAAACAGGAAAATGGTATGCAACATTTATGAAAAGTGGTGCGTACCATTTTCGTTTTTGTGCTATACTAAACACAGCGTGGATTTGAAAGGAGAGACAAACAACATGGAAAGAAGAAATGCATGGAAGATATACACAGCTGATCAGTTAAAAGAACTGGATCAGATCAATGACAGATATAAAGTATGCCTGGATGAAGGAAAGACAGAAAGAGAATGCGTCCGCCTGACGGTAAAAGAGATTGAGAAGAAGGGTTACCGCAATCTGAAAGATATCAAAGGCAGCTTAAAAGCGGGAGATAAGGTCTATGCAGTATGTATGGGAAAAAGTATTGCAATGTTCCAGATCGGAAAAGAACCGCTGGAAAATGGTATGAATATTCTCGGAGCACACATTGATTCACCAAGAATAGATGTAAAGCAGAATCCATTATATGAAGACAGTGATATGGCATATCTGGATACGCATTACTATGGTGGGATCAAGAAATATCAGTGGGTTACAATTCCGCTTGCAATCCATGGAACGATTGCAAAAAAAGACGGAACAGTGCAGGACATTATTATTGGGGAAAAGGAAGATGATCCGGTACTTGTGATTTCAGATCTTCTGATCCATCTGTCACAGCAGCAGATTGAGAAAAAGGCGGGCGTGGTAGTCGAAGGGGAAGGATTGGATATCCTCGTTGCAACAAAGCCGCTTACAGGCAATGATGAGTTAGAAAAAGAAGAAAAAGAGCTGGTAAAGGCAGCCGTAGTACAGTTCTTAAAGGAGAATCTTGATATGGAAGAGGAAGATTTTCTCTCAGCAGAACTGGAGATCGTGCCGGCAGGAAAGGCAAGAGACTGCGGACTGGACAGAAGTATGGTGATCGGATATGGACAGGATGACAGGGTCTGTGCTTTTACTTCATTATTTGCAATGCTGGAAACAGAGAATCCGGAAAGAACAAGCTGTTGTATTCTGGTAGATAAAGAAGAGATCGGAAGCGTTGGGGCAACAGGTATGCATTCCAGATTCTTTGAAGATTATGTGGCAGAACTGATGGCACTTACCGAAGATGGCAATCCGTTAAAAGTCAGAAGAGCTCTGAGAAATTCTTATATGCTTTCTTCTGATGTAAGTGCAGCATTTGATCCATTGTATGCAGATACATTTGAGAAAAAGAATACAGCATACTTTGGAAGAGGTCTGGTATTTAATAAATTTACCGGAAGCCGCGGAAAAAATAACAGTAACGATGCCAATGCGGAATATATCGCAAAAGTGCGTCAGGTATTAGACAATAACGAAGTCGGATTCCAGACAGCGGAGATGGGAAGAGTCGATCTTGGGGGCGGCGGAACCATTGCATATATCATGGCAAATTATGGCATGAATGTCATTGACAGCGGTGTTGCTGTACTTTCTATGCATGCACCGTATGAGGTGACAAGTAAGGCTGATATTTATGAAGCTTACAGAGGATATAAAGCATTCTTGAAAGATATAAAATAAGACAGACAAGGATATATGTACAAAATAAGGAAGAGAAAATAAAAGTACATAAAAAGTAAGGACTGAATTTAGAAAAAAGTGGGGAAAAGAATATGGAGACAAAAAAGAAAGGCTTTCCGGCAGCGTTCTGGGTATGTGCCTGTACAGAGATTTTTGAACGTCTGGCATATTATCTGGGACGTTCGCTGATTTTGATTTTTGTAACTGCTTCGGTTGCAACCGGAGGACTCGGACTTTCGGATACAGTGGCTGCCAATATGCAGTCAAACCTGACCGCATTTTCTTATCTGCTTCCACTGTTTGGGGCAGTGATCGTAGATAAGTATATCGGTGCGAGATATACGACACCGGTTGGTATGTTTATTGCTGCGGCAGGATATTTCACCGGAGGAATCGCAAAGAGTTCTGCCGGAGTATATGCGATGATCTTCCTGGTAAGCCTGGGACTTGCATTATTCAAAAACGGTGCGATCATCGGACGTGTTATCACGGACAAATCACAGATGGATCCGGCATTTTCGATGCGTTATACACTGGTAAATGTGGGTGCATTCATCGGAACATTCCTGGTGGGAATCCTGTATAAGGATGTATTTGCAAAAGATGGTGTGCTTGGATTTGCACCATGCTTTAAGATGGCAGCATTGATGATGGTTCTCGGAGGACTCTGGTATATCTTTGTGTGCTGGAGATTCTTAGGTGATCTTGGAAAGCTTCCATTCAAGAAGACTCTGACAGAAGAGGAAAAAGCAGCAGAGGCAAAGAAAAAAGAAGAGACAGGAACAAAGCAGCCGCTTACAACGATCGAGAAGAAACGTATCGGTGCAATCTTTGTAGCTTCGTTATTCTCCATCGTATTCTGGATATTCTGGTATCTGGGATATATGCCGGTATATTTCTACTGGGCAGAGAATATGGACTGGGTAGTAGCAGGTTATCAGGTACCGTCTACATGGTTTGATGCAGCCAACTCACTGTTCTGTGTTATCCTGGGACCTGTAACAGCGGAATTATGGAAGAAACTGGCGGCAAGACCGCAGGGGGATATGAGTCTGTTCAGAAAGACCGGACTTGGAATTGCGATCATCGGTGTCGGATATCTCTTCTACGCAGCAATTGATATCATGCGTGGTGGGGAAAAGGCAAGTGTGTTATGGCTGATCGTATTTGCCTTCCTTCTGACAATGGGAGAGATGTTCTTCTCACCACTGGGGCATTCATTTATCAGTAAATATTCACCGAGCCGTTATCTGGCTGTTATGATGTCGGTATGGGGATTTGCAACATTTATCGCAGCAAAGAGTTATGGTCCGGTATATGGACTGCTGTTTGGCGGAAAGATTGAATTCAAAGTAGCATGTATCGGAGTTGCGGTTGTATCGTTTGCAGCGGCACTGATCATGATAGCTCTGGACAAGAAATTATCGGCATTGGTGGACTAACCGCCGGGTGCTGGATAAAAACAATGATAATTGTATAGATATGCCTGAAACAGATTTAGGCATAGACACCCTTCAGAAAAAGATGTACTCCTCTTTGCACAAAAAAGAGGAGTACATCTTTGTGCGGAAATATTGAATTAAGGAAGAATGAAATGAAGATAACAAAAAAAGAATTTATTATGATGCTGGGCGGCATGTTCTTAATGTCGGCAGCTGTATATTATGAAATGATGCCAAATAATCTGGTGCTTGGAAGTCTGTCAGGACTGGTTCTTGTTCTGGTAAAGATCATTCCGTTACCGGTATCGACAATTACATTTGTCTTAAATATGGTACTGTTGGTCATAGGGTATATTTTTATCGGCAGGGAATTCGGTGTGAAGACCGTTCTTGCATCACTTATGCTTCCGATGTATCTGAGGATTTTTGAGATACTGACTCCGCATGTGGAATCCTTGTCCGGGAATATCGTGATCGATCTGGTATGCTTCATGATCGTGGTTGGTGCAGGACAGGCCGTCTTATTTAACATGAATGCATCCAGCGGGGGAATTGATATTGTTGCGAAGTTGATCAATAAGTATCTTGGATTTAAAATAGGACAGAGTATTACGATCATAGGTGTGCTCATATCGATGGCAGCGATCTTTGTATATGATCGGGAGACAATGGTAATAAGTCTTGTTGGTACGTTGATCTACGGTCAGGTATTAGACCGGTTCTGTGATGGATTCCATGTGCGTAAGAAAGTATCCATTCTTTCAAAGGAGCATGAAAAAATTCAGAATTATATTGTAAAGGAATTACGCAGAGGTGCGACGATTTATCCGGCATATGGAGGTCTGGATCATGCAGAGCATGTAGAAGTTGTAACGATATTAGAAAAGAATGAATATGGAAAATTATTATCTTTCATCCACGAAACAGATGAACATGCATTTGTGACAGTCAGCACCGTAAATGAAGTAGTCGGAGCCTGGAATACAGTGAAAAGCAGATAAAAATACATTCCCGGATAACTGAAACATCGATGAAAAAAGAGAGATTGGATTTTTACCGGGAATGTATTTTATCTATGTACTATTTAAGGATGGCTGCTGCTCATATTATTTCTGCTTATATCCGTCAAGGAATGTTCCCATCCGGCGAATCGCATCACTTAAGATATCTGCCTGCGGAAGCATGACGATACGGAAGTGATCCGGATCTTTCCAGTCGAATCCACTTCCGGGAACGAGCAGGATATTGGTGGCATCCAGCAGATCATGAGCAAATTGCTTGTCATTGGTGATGTTGAATTTCTTCACGTCCAGTTTCGGGAAGACATAGAATGCAGCGTCATTTTTTACAAATGACAGACCGTCGATCTTCTCAAGTTCACGAACGGTTGCTTCACGCTGCTCATAGATTCTGCCGCCCGGCCGGACCATAGAAGCAGGTGTATCCATATCATCAAGAGCTACAGGGATGACGATCTGTGCCAAGGTATTGGCGCACAGACGCAGAGATGTTAACTGGATGATGCCCTGTCTGTAATCTTCGGTCAGTTCTCTTGGACCGCTGATGACCATCCATCCGCAGCGGTATCCGCACAGACAGTGTGATTTGGACAGACCGTTTAATGTAATGACCGGAACATCCTCTGTCAGTGAAGCAAGAGAGATGTGCTGTTTGCCATCCATAACGAGACGGTCATAGATTTCATCTGCAAAGATCAGAAGTCCGGATTCTCTTGCAATCTGGATGATCTCAAGAAGGAGTTCCTTTGGATAGAGTACACCGGTCGGGTTATTCGGATTGATGATAACGATTGCTTTTGTCTTATCTGTGATCTTGGAACGGATATCCTGAATGTCCGGATACCAGTTGGCCTGTTCATCACAGGTATAGAAGACCGGTTTACCGTCTTCGAGATATACGGAATTGCCCCAGAGGGAGTAACTAGGAGAAGGAACTAAGACTTCATCTCCATCATTTAACAAAGGTGTTAAAGCGAACGATACAACTTCGCTGACACCGTTACCGATAAATACGTCATCCGGCGTGATACCTTTGATCCCTTTACTGGTCTCATAATCACAGATTGCCTGTCTTGCCTGAGGCATTCCTTTGAAGTCACAGTAGCCGACACCGTCCTGCATGTGTTCTATCAGAGCGTTTTTGATGCTGTCAGGCAGACCAAAGCCAAAGGTTGCAGGATTCCCGGTATTTAATTTTAAGATATCGATCCCCTGTTTCTGGCGTTTCATGGCTTCTACGAATAATGGACCACGGATATCAGAGTGTACTGGTTTCATGCGCCCGGCGCGTACGATTGGTTTCATAATTTTATTCCCCGCTTTTTATTATTTTATCTTTATTCCAATAAACCCCAAATTCATATTGGAATAATTGTTTCATTAATATAATGATACGTCCATGTGGACAGAGAATCTAATACTTATAGTGTTATAACAATTATAAGAGTCTGACTATAGCTGTCATGTGAAAAGAGGAAACAGATGATAGCAGGATATGAGAGGTTACGTGTATGTTTGTATGGAAAAAATATGTTTATGAAGTGTATAAAGAAAGAAGTTTTACCAAAGCGGCACAGAATCTGTACATCAGTCAGCCGTCTTTGAGTGCAAGGATTAAAAAGATTGAAGAGATTATCGGGGAACCGTTATTTGACAGAAGTACAACACCGCTCCAGCTTACAGAGGTCGGAAAAGTATATATTGAGGCAGCGGAGGAGATCACCCAGATCGAACAGCGGGTAGAGAATTACATCAATGACCTGGCGGGTCTGAAGACGGGGAATCTTGCAGTAGGAGCAAGTACGCTGTTTGCCGCATATGTGGTACCGTCTCTGATCACCCAATTTAATCAGAAATTTCCGGATGTACATATTCAGCTGATAGAGGGGAATACAGCCGAACTGGAAGAAATGCTGGGCAGTAATGCGCTGGATTTTGTCATTGATAATTATCACTATGACAGTATTCTATATAATAAAGAATTATATTGCGAAGAAAATATATTACTTGCGGTTCCAAAACATTTTGCCGTAAATGAAGAACTGGGAATGTATCAGCTTTCTTATAAGAATATCAAAAATAAAAATTATCTGAACCAGAAATATCCGGCAGTTCCGTTAGGGAGATTTGCAGATCTTCCGTTTATTATGCTGACACAGGGAAATGATACCAGAACCAGAGGAGACAGGCTGTGCCGAAATGTTGGATTTAAACCCAATATTGTGTTGGAATTCAATCAGCAGTCGACAGCATATATGGCCTCGTCTACGCAGCTTGGAGCAACCTTCATCAGCGATATCCTGGTAAGCCAGCTCCCGACATTTGAAAATCTGGTGTACTACAAATTAGATGGGGAAGAAGCAAAGAGAAAAGTATTCTTCTATTACAAGACACACAAATATAAAACACGTGTAATGGAAGAATTCGTTCGAATGATGCATGAACAAATCTGAGAAAAAGATAATAATTTGCAAAAATTAATCAAATTGTAACATAATTTCAGAGAATAGTAAAAAGTTTTGTGTTATAATGCTGATACATACATTGAGGTAAATCGATCATCGGAAAGTAAATTTCCTGATAGACAGTAAAAGGGAGGTTTTTGATATGACAGAGAATTTAATCAAAGATGTAAAGAAGATTCAGCAGGCACTCATTAATAAGGAATCCATCGGGGATGAATTCGAAGAGAAGATGGAGGCCGTACATAAATTAGAAGAAGTTGCAGATTATCTGAAGGATGCACTTGGAAGAGGCATAGAGTTCTAGGATGGATATAAAAGCTTTTATATTTGACATGGATGGTCTGTTGTTCGATTCTGAGCGTATTGTACAGCGCTCATGGGAGATCGCAGGTGATGAATTGGGAATCCCGCATATGGAGGACGTCATCTATCACACACTCGGAATGAACCGCGCAGGCCGGAATGAATATTTCAGAAAATATATCCGGGAAGACTTTCCATTTGAAGAATTTGGAAAACTGACACGGGATAACTTCTGGAAAATTGTGGATAAAGAAGGTCTTCCGCTGAAAAAAGGTGCAAAAGAACTGCTGGCTTATGGAAAATCGCAAGGATATAAGATGGCGGTAGCGACATCTTCCAGCAGAGAGTATGCCATGGGGAATCTGATCCGGGCCGGAATAGATTCGCATTTTGACAGTGTGGTCTGTGGAGATATGGTTAAGAAAGCGAAGCCGGATCCGGAGATTTATCAGAAAGCATGTGAAAGTCTAGGAATACAGCCGGAATATTGTATGGCGTTTGAAGATGCGCCAGGAGGAATCCTGTCGGCACATCAGGCGGGCATGCAGGTGATCATGGTGCCGGATCTTGTGCAGCCGACACAGGAGATACGGGAACTTACGTATCGGGTCTGTGATTCGTTAGCGGATGTAATAGGAATATTAAATTGAGCCATTGGGATGGAGAAAAAAGAGTGGTATCTGTCCCGGTGGCTTGTTTTATATCGTTGTGCCTTGGAAAAAAGTTTTTCAGAAGCAACATATTTATTCTTTACAGAATAGCAAAAAAGGACTAAGATACTTTTGTAAAATAATTTATAAAAGAGGTCTGATATGGCAGGGCGAAATGAAAAAAAGAATATTACAAAATCTAAAATTGTAAACTATATCATCAATAATAAAATTACATCAAAGGCAGAACTGGCGCAGAATCTGAGCTTAAGTATGCCGACGGTGCTTTCTAATGTAAACGAACTGATCGACCGGAATATGGTCATCGAGATAGGAGAATATGAATCTACCGGCGGTCGTAAAGCAAAACGGATAGGGATTAATCCGGCATATAAATATGCAGTCGGTGTAGTGATCACAGCAAATCATCTGGGAATCGTATTGCTGAACATGCAGTATGAAATAGAAAAAACAATCCGGATGCGGTTAAAATTTTCAACAGAAACATCTTATTGCTTAAAAGTAGCTGAAATGGTGGAGGACTTCCTGAAAGATGTAGAAGACCGGGAAAAGATATTAGGAATCGGAATTTCGATTCCCGGTATTATTGATCAGGCGAATAGAATGGTTGTGAAATCTCATGCACTGCAATTGGAGAATTTCAGTCTGAGTTTTCTGGAACAGGTATTTTCTTATCCGGTGTATTTTGCAAATGATGCAAATGCTGCGATGATGGCAGAAGATATGCATGAATATCAGGATGCTGTGTATCTTTCGCTCAACAATACATTAGGCGGCGCATTCTGTATTAATGGAAAACTGGTGGCTGGTCAGAATCAGAAAGCAGGAGAATTCGGACATATGATTCTGGTGCCGGGAGGAAAGAAATGTTATTGCGGAAAAGCAGGGTGTGCAGATGCCTATTGCGCAGCCAGTGCATTGACTGATGAAGAGCAGGAAATGACGTTGGAACAATTTATGGAAAAAGTGGAGCAGAAAAATACAAAGATTGTGGAAAAATGGAATCAGTATCTGGATAATCTGGCTATTTTGATTTCCAATCTGCGAATGGCGTATGACACAGATATCATACTTGGAGGAGAAGTCGGGGGGTATTTATCAGAGTATATGATACCACTGGGGGAAAAAGTGATGGCATATAATGGTTTTGAACATGATGTACGTTACTTAAAAAATTGCTCCTATAAAAGAGAGGCATCAGCTGTCGGAGCGGCAAAACATTTCCTCTCTGAATATATACAGCATTTATAAATTTGATATGTTGTAGGAAAAAGAATAAGAATGAAAAACTGAGGTGAAATTCAAGGCTCGTAATGATTACGGACTTTGAATATTTACCTCTTTTTTTTATTGTCAGATGTTCGGAAGAAGCTGCAATTGGCAGGTTTTATAGATATCTAAGTATGCAAGAGAAGTTGCCAGTGGCAAATTCTATGCATATCCAGTTGGTAAATATGCATAAAAAAGTTGATCAAACTTGTGCAACAAGTAGAAATAGGCATTCATATATTGACAAAATAGAGTGGTTGTACAATAATGTAATTACTTTAATAAAACATTTAATAAAAGACAAGATAAAAGAATGAAGGAGGAAAACAATATGTTACAGCAGGTAATGACAAAACCAGGAGAGATTATTTTCAGAGAGGTACCAGTTCCGGAGGTAAAAGATGATCAGGTATTGGTAAAGATTATGAATATCGGCATTTGTGGTTCTGATATTCATGTATATCACGGTAAGCATCCATTTACCTCATATCCGGTAACACAGGGACATGAAGTATCCGGTGAAGTTGTAAAACTTGGGAAAGATGTGACAGTATTTCACGAAGGTCAGAAAGTAACAATTGAGCCACAGGTTTATTGCGGAGAATGTTATCCATGCAGACACGGAAAATACAATTTGTGTGAAGAATTAAAAGTTATGGGATTCCAGACAACCGGAACAGCATCAGAATATTTTGCAGTAGATGCATCGAAAGTAACACCAATTCCGGAAGAAATGTCATATGAAGAAGGTGCAATGATCGAGCCACTGGCTGTTGCAGTTCACGGAGTAAAGCAGGTTGGTGATGTGAAAGGAATGAACATTGCCGTGCTTGGTGCCGGTCCGATTGGTAATCTTGTGGCACAGGCAGCAAAGGGAATGGGAGCAGCAAAAGTTATGATCACGGATGTCAGTGATCTCCGTCTGGATAAGGCGAAAGAATGTGGCATTGATGTCTGTGTGAATACAAAAGAAAAAGATTTCGGTGAAGCAATGTTGGAAACATTCGGACCAGACAAAGCCGATGTGATTTATGATTGTGCAGGAAATAACATCACAATGGGACAGGCAATCAAGTATGCAAGAAAAGGAAGCATTATTGTATTGGTTGCAGTGTTTGCAGGAATGGCAGAGATTGATCTTGCAGTGGCTAATGATCATGAACTGGATATCAAGAGCACAATGATGTACCGGCACGATGACTATGTTGACGGAATCAGACTTGTAAATGAAGAAAAGGTTCATTTAAGACCACTGATCTCAAAAACATTTGCATTCCAGGAGTATCTGAAAGCTTATCAGTATATCGATGATAACCGGGAAACAACGATGAAAGTAATCATTAATGTACAGGAATAAAGATTAGATCAGGAGAGAACAGAAGTTTTGTCAGAAACGCTGATAAGGAGGAGTCATGGGAAACGAGGGTAAGAATGGAAAAGTGCCATTGATCAGTAAAATTGCATATGGATTTGGTGATGTCGGATGCAATTTCAGTTGGATGTTTGTAAGTAATTTTTTAATGATATTTTATACAGATGTGTTTGGAATCAGTATGGCGGCTGTTTCAGCATTGATGTTATTTTCAAGATTCTGGGATGCGATTAATGATCCGATTGTCGGAGGGTTGACGGATAAGACAAAAACAAGATGGGGACGTTACCGTCCATGGCTGCTTGTTGCAGCACCCATTACGGCAGTGCTTTTAATGTTGACATTCTGGGCACATCCGGACTGGCCAGATACGGCAAAGGTTATCTATATGATTATTACATATTGCCTGCTTGTACTGGGATACACATGTGTAAATATTCCGTATGGAACACTTTGCGGTGCGATGACACAGGACATTGATGAACGGGCAAAAATTAATACTTCGCGTTCGGTTGCGGCTATGATTGCAATCGGGATTATCAACATTATTACAGTACCTTTGATTGGAAAGCTGGGAAGCCAGAGTGCGAAGAACGGATATTTATTTGTAGCAATTATCTATGGATGTATATTTGCGGCATGCCATTTCTTCTGCTTTGCGAAGACGAAGGAGCAGGTGACAATTCCGGAAAAGGAAAAAATATCAATTAAAGTACAGTTAAAAGCTGTGATGCAGAACAGACCGTATATACTTGCATTAATCGGACAGGTTTTATTTGGATTTACATTATATGGAAGAAATGCTGACATTTTATATTATTTTACATATGTAGAAGGAAATGCATCTTATTATACTACTTATTCTATGTGCATTATTATTCCATCCATTATCGGTGCCGCATGTTTTCAACCGGTATTCCGAAAACTTAACAATAAAGGAAGGACAGCTTCGATATTTGCCTTTTTAACAGGTATTTCAATGCTGGCAATGTATTTCTTTAATGTAAAAGATTCAGCAGTTGTATTCTATATTTTGGCAGGTGTTACACAGTTCTTTTTTTCAGGATTTAATACAGCAATCTATGCGATCATTCCGGACTGTGTGGAATACGGAGAATGGAAAACCGGACTTCGGAATGATGGATTTCAATATGCATTCGTTTCTCTTGGAAATAAGATTGGAATGGCGATCGGTACAGCGATGCTTGCGGCATTACTTGGAAAATATGGATACGTGGCAAATCAGGCACAAAATGATACGGTTATCAGTATTATGAAATATGCATTTACAACCATTCCGGGGATTCTGTGGATTGTAACAGCTGTTGTATTATTTTTCTACCGGCTAAATAAAAAACGGTATAATGAAATTGTGGAGGATCTGAAGAATGGAAAAAGAGGTTGATATTGTTGCGTTAGACGAACTGCTGATTGATTTTACAGAAGACGGGGATAGAACGTGGCCGTGAAGAAGGAAGATTAATGAGTAGAGCATGCGAAAACGTAACTGAATAAAAATATAGAAGCGCTTTCTGTGCATATGAGTTACTCCATGATTGAATCAGCACAGAAAGCGCTTCTATATTTTTATTCAGGACCGGGAAAGTCAGTTCCTATTGCGTTAAACCGCTTCCCATCTCCCAGAAGCCCCGCAAGGCAGCACCAGTCCGGAATGCGTAACAGGAAGTCCGATCTCCTGTGAATCCACATGTCCGTTCCATTTCTTGAGCTCCGTTCCAAGCATATAAGTCAGAACGGCCGGTGCAAGTCCTGTTGTATAGGAGTTGACCAGAAAGAATAATGGGTCATCCGACAGAATCTGTGTACATAACTTAATCAGCGGATGAATTGCATCCTCGATCTTCCAGATCTCACCTTTAGGTCCACGTCCGTATGACGGAGGGTCCATGATGATGGCATCATAGTGATTGCCACGGCGGATCTCACGCTCTACGAATTTTACACAGTCATCGACCAGCCAGCGGATCGGTCTGTCAGATAATCCGGAAGAGGCTGCATTTTCCTTTGCCCATGCAACCATTCCTTTAGAAGCATCTACATGTGTAACACTTGCTCCGGCAGCAGCGGCTGCGAGAGTAGCACCACCTGTGTAAGCAAAGAGATTCAGTACTTTGATCGGTCTTCCTGCATTTCTGATCTTCTCAGAGAACCAGTCCCAGTTCGTTGCCTGTTCCGGGAAAAGTCCGGTGTGCTTGAAGCTGAAAGGCTTCAGATTAAATGTCAGTTCTTTATAATGAATCTGCCACTGTTCCGGGAGACTGAAGAATTCCCATTCCCCGCCGCCTTTCTTGCTGCGGTGATAGTGGCCGTTCATATGTTTCCATCCACGCTCGGTTTTCGGGGTATCCCAGATAACCTGCGGGTCAGGACGGACCAGAGTGTACTGTCCCCAACGCTCTAATTTCTCACCTTTACTACAATCTATTACTTCATAATCTTTCCATTGATCTGCAATCCACATAGAATTATATCCTCTTTCTTCTCAAATAATAAGTTTTCATATGTTTGTATTCATTGTGTTCGAATCTGTAGAACATATTACTGTCAGCTTTTTGTATAAAGGTTAATATCGAATATAATTTTTGAAAAAGCTGATCAGGAAAAGTCCTGCAGAGGAATTATAGCATGAAAAATTAAGAAATTCAATTTTACATTTCCATACATTTCCTACATACACTTTACACACATTTAACAATTCGCAGATTTTGGATTTAACATACGTCTTATAAGATAGCTATTGTCGAAAGCGACAAAGAAAAAAATCAGAATAAAAAAAGATGAGAATCTAAGGAGAGTATGATTATGAAAATGAAAAAGTTTATCGCAGTTTTATCCGTAGCAACAATGGCAGCAGGACTTGCAGTTGGATGTGGAAGTTCAGATAGTGGTTCTTCTGATGATAAGAGCAGCAAAGGTGACTGGGATTCTTCCAATGATATAACAATCGTTTCCAGAGAAGATGGCTCAGGAACAAGAGGAGCGTTCATCGAACTTTTCGGAATTGAAGAAAAGAAAGACGGCGAAAAAGTAGACATGACAACAGATGATGCACAGATCACAAACAGCACATCCGTAATGCTTACAACAGTAGCCGGAGATGATTACGCAATCGGTTATGTATCACTCGGATCTTTAAATGATACTGTAAAAGCTTTAAAGATCGATGGTGAAGAAGCAACAGAGCAGAACATCAAAGATGGAAAATACAAGATCTGCAGACCATTCAACATTGCAACAAAGAAAGGTGCAGACAATGAATTGGCAAAAGACTTCATCTCATATATCATGAGTAAAGAAGGACAGCAGGTAATCTCAGATAACGGATATATCGGAGATGATTCAGCGGAAGCTTATGCAGGAACGAAACCATCCGGAAAAGTTGTAGTCGGTGGATCTTCTTCTGTATCACCGGTTATGGAAAAACTGATCGAGGCTTATAAGAAAGTCAACACAGGAGCAGAGATCGAACTTCAGACAACAGACTCTACAACAGGTATGACATCAGCAATCGATGGAAGTTATGATATCGGAATGGCTTCTCGTGAATTACAGGATGATGAGAAAGACAAACTTGACAGCCAGGCAATCGCAACAGACGGTATCGCAGTTATTGTGAATAAAAACAACACAACAGATGAGCTGAGCAGCGATCAGGTAAAAGACATTTACACAGGCAATGCAGTTGCCTGGGATGAGGTAGTAAAATAATATGAAATCAAAAGCATGGACGGAAAAATTCATGCAGGTAATATTTGCAGTTGCCGCCTGCGCTTCGGTGCTGGCGGTTGCTCTCATTTGTATATTCTTATTTGCAAATGGTATTCCTGCAATGAGTAAGATTGGATTTGGAAAATTCTTAACCGGCGAGTTGTGGAGACCGAAAAATGATATTTACGGAATCTTTCCAATGATCGTCGGAAGTTTATATGTGACAGCAGGTGCAATCATCATTGGTGTACCGATAGGAATCCTGACAGCTGTATTTATGGCTTTCTATTGTCCGAAAGCAATCTACAGACCTTTGAAAATGGCTACGGAACTTCTGGCGGGAATTCCGTCCGTTGTATATGGATTCTTCGGACTGGTCGTTCTGGTACCGTGGGTAAGAGAAATCGGACGAAGTCTTCACCGGGGCGGCAACGGAAGCAGTATGATCACTGCATCCATTCTGCTTGGAATGATGATCCTGCCAACGATCATCGGTCTGACAGAATCAGCACTCAGAGCAGTTCCGACACAGTATTACGAAGGTGCTGTGGCACTTGGCGGAACACATGAAAGAGCAATCTTTACAGTTGTACTTCCGGCAGCAAAATCTGGTGTGGTCGCAGCAATCGTTCTTGGAATCGGACGTGCGATCGGAGAGACCATGGCTGTGATCATGGTAGCAGGTAACCAGCCGAGAATGCCGCGTGGAATCTTCCAGGGAGTCAGAACGCTGACAGCCAATATCGTAATCGAGATGGGATATGCATCGGGACTTCACAGAGAGGCACTGATCGCAACAGGTGTGGTACTTTTCGTATTCATCCTGCTTCTGAACTTCTGTGTGGCACTTTTGAACAGGGGGAAGAATCATGAGTAATAATGAAATGACTTTGAAAGACAAATTAAAAGCCTATACGAGAACACCGGGTTCTCTGATCGTGATGCTTCTGGTCATGCTTTCAGCGATCCTTACATTTGCAGTACTGATATTCCTGATCGTGTACGTAGTTGTCCACGGAGTGCCGTATCTGAAGCCGTCGATCTTTTCGCTTCATTATACATCAGAGAATGCATCCCTGATGCCGGCGCTTATTAATACCGTGATTATGACATTTTTATCACTTTTGATCGCTGTTCCATTTGGTATCTTCTCAGCAATCTTCCTTGTGGAATATGCAAAGAGAGGAAACAAATTCGTAGAAGTCATCAGACTTACGACAGAGACATTGCAGGGAATTCCATCCATTGTATATGGACTTTTCGGAATGTTATTCTTCGTAACAACCTGCGGGTGGGGGTTTTCCATATTAGCAGGTGCATTTACCCTTGCGATCATGGTACTTCCGTTGATCATGCGAAGTACAGAAGAAGCATTGAAAGCCGTACCGGATTCATACAGAGAAGGAAGCTTTGGACTTGGTGCAGGAAAACTCCGTACCGTATTCCGCATCGTACTTCCGTCAGCGGTACCGGGAATCCTGGCAGGTGTGATCCTGGCGATCGGACGAATCGTCGGAGAGACAGCAGCGCTGATCTATACAGCGGGAACCGTTGCAAAGGTACCAAGTAGTGTATTCGGCTCCGGACGTACTCTTGCGGTTCATATGTACAACTTATCCAGTGAAGGACTTTATATGAATCAGGCATATGCAACAGCAGTTGTGCTTCTGGTACTGGTTGTACTGATCAATACTATATCAGGTATGATTGCAAAACGAATCACGAAATCGTAAAGAAAAGAATAGATGAGGAACAGGAAGGAATCTTAAATGAGTAAAATAAGTATTAAGAATATGGATCTGCACTATGGTGATTTCCATGCTCTGAAAAATGTGAATCTTGAGATAGAAGCGAATAAGATCACAGCATTTATCGGACCATCCGGATGTGGTAAATCTACATTGTTAAAATCCATCAACCGGATGAACGATCTGGTAGAAGGCTGCAGGATCGACGGACAGATTCTTCTGGACGGTCAGGACATTTTCCATGATATTGATGTGAATCTGCTTAGAAAAAGAGTCGGAATGGTATTCCAGAAACCGAATCCATTCCCGATGAGCATCTATGACAATGTTGCATACGGACCAAGAACACACGGAATCCGTTCGAAAGCAAAGCTGGATGATCTGGTAGAAAAATCCTTAAGAGATGCAGCCATCTGGAATGAATGTAAAGACAGATTAAAGACAAGCGCGCTTGGAATGTCAGGCGGACAGCAGCAGAGACTCTGTATCGCAAGAGCATTGGCTGTACAGCCGGAAGTTCTTCTGATGGATGAGCCGACAAGCGCACTTGATCCAATCTCTACATCGAAGATTGAAGACCTTGCGATGGAGCTGAAAAAAGATTATACTATCGTTATGGTAACACATAATATGCAGCAGGCTGTACGTGTATCAGATAACACAGCATTCTTCCTGTTGGGAGAAGTGATCGAGTATAATGAGACAGAAAAATTATTCTCCATTCCGGCGGATAAAAGAACAGAAGATTATATTACAGGGAGGTTTGGTTAAGATATGCGTAATCGATTTGATCAACAGTTGGAGTTACTTAATAAACAGCTTATTCACATGGGTGAGTTGTGTGAAGAGGCGATTGGAAAAGCAACGACTGCATTAAAAGAAGGAAACATGGAACAGGCAGAGAAAGTAAGAATTGCAGATGAAGAGATCGATCAGGCGGAGACTGATATTGAAAGACTTTGCTTAAGACTTCTTCTTCAGCAGCAGCCGGTAGCAAGAGATTTGAGACAGATATCCGCAGCACTTAAGATGATTACCGATATGGAGCGCATCGGAGATCAGGCATCAGATATTGCAGAGATTATTATCACTGAAGACAAATCAGAAGCGCAGGATATTCCGATGATCATCAAGATGTCAGAGGCGGCCAGCAAAATGGTCCGTGACAGTGTCAATGCTTACGTAGAGAAAGATCTGGATCTGGCAAGAAAAGTAATGGAAAATGATGATGTGGTAGATGAACTTTTTGAGGAAGTGAAGACGACATTGATTAATTTCATTGCTGAAAATAAAGGCCTGCAAGGTGTGGAAGCAATCGATCTGATTATGGTTGCCAAATATCTGGAGCGTATTGCAGACCATGCAACGAATATCGCAGAGTGGGTGGAATTCTCAATTACAGGAATCCACAAATCATCTGTAGTATAAAGAAGGAGAATGAGGAATGATTTTTTGTGTAGAAGATGACGGTAATATACGGGAACTGGTGGTGTATACCCTGGAAAGTACAGGGTTTCAGGCACGCGGATTCGAAGATGGAAGTTCATTCCTTGAAGCTCTGGCATTAGAGACGCCAGAGCTTGTTCTGCTTGATATCATGCTGCCGGGAGAAGACGGAATGGAGCTTTTGAGAAAGTTAAAAGCATCAAAGAAAACGAAAGACATTCCTGTTATTATGGTTACGGCAAAAGGTGCAGAATATGACAAAGTAAAAGGACTGGATGCCGGGGCTGATGACTATGTGACGAAACCTTTTAACCCGGTGGAACTGCAGGCG
>OHWY01000182.1_pt1 | contig 19907 bp, 20 predicted proteins | sample 1579801 | NCBI WGS metagenome assembly OHWY01 (sample SAMEA3882536, study PRJEB24775) | human gut metagenome | biome: human-associated habitat; feature: intestine environment; material: feces | place: Netherlands | collected 2009/2010 | reverse complement strand
GACCTTCCACTCGTAAAACAAAACTAAAGGAGAAAACAAATGAACAAAAAAGTATTGTACCTCGTACACGGGGCAGTGATCGCTGCTCTCTATGTTGTGCTGACCCTGTTAGCCAACGCTTTGGGACTGGCAAACTATGCCATTCAGGTCCGCTTCTCAGAAGCCCTGACCATTCTTCCCGTATTCACTCCTGCCGCCATACCCGGATTATTCTTAGGCTGCATTATCAGTAATACCCTGACCGGATGCATGCTGTTAGACATTATCTTCGGAAGTATTGCCACGCTGATCGGTGCAGCCGGCACCTGGCTTCTGCGTAATAAAGCAAAATGGCTGGCTCCACTCCCTCCCATTATTGCGAACACCATCATCGTCCCCTTCGTACTGGCCTATGTTTATCATGCGGAAGGTGCTATCTATTACTTCATGCTCACTGTCGGTATCGGAGAGATTATTTCCTGCGGTGTCTTAGGTATGCTGCTGCGTACCGTTCTGCAGAAATATCGTGGACAGATTTTTGATGTAAGATCCCGAAAATAACATAGTCGTCCAATCCCCTCATGGTTGCGCTGCAAAATAAAAACTTCTATGCTTTACTGTACTTCGAGCATAGAAGTTTTAAATCTGCAGGTATGATTCTTATTTCTGTTTTCGGTTTTATCCCAACAGATCCTTCAACGCTGCCATGCCGCCGGTATCGACCGCGGCTTCATTGGCTGCCTGGATCTGGGTGTAAACCTCTTTACGGTAAATCGGAACGTCCTTCGGTGCAGTGATGCCCAGCTTTACCTGTTCGCCCTTGATTTCAAGAACGGTTACTTCAATGTTGTTGCTAAGTACGAGGGATTCGCCCTTCTTTCTGGATAAAGCTAACATCTATTCACCTGCTTTCTTCTTATTCTTAAGAATGTCATAAATCGGGAATTTCACCTGATAATCTTCCCCTTCTACGATGATCTGGACAGCCTTGTGGGTCAGCGAATTAATTACAATGGGTCCGCAAAGATTCACACTCATCCTGGTTAAGTCGCTTGGAACCGTTACCGTAACCAGTACCAGAAGCTCCTCCGGAACAATATCGCCAACCTGAGCTAAAAGCTCGTCCTCTACGGTTGGATTATAGTCTTCCTTCACAAGAAGGGGATCCATAACCGGCATTGCGAAATTTGGTTCCTGTACGGACTGCAGCCAGTGGATACCGCCTACGCCCTTATCCTCGTCATGAATCAGGGCAAACTGGGTAAGCTCCGGAAATCCAATGATTCCGGACGGAAATTCAATGATCTTTTCATCTGCGATTGTAATTTCTCCGAAATTTTTCGTCTTAATATTCATAACTTCTCCCATCTGCGCTCCGCGCGGTTTCATAATGTGTATGACTAATCGGGAAATGCGATGATGCATTTTCCGATCCGGATTTGCACCGCAAGGCGGTATCTGCCTCTGCAAATCCGTGCGATCTATAGCTCATCTAATCATAAGTACGGATTCTCAGTACTTATGATTAGATGTAGTTCATGAGCGATGTCTGCATAATCTTACCGGTTGCCATAAGTGCCGCATCGTATGTCAGCTTCGTACTGGTAAGCTGGATGGTCACGTCTGCAATATCCACGTCTTCATTCTCGGACTGTAATGTCTTGAAGGTGGTCTGCTGATCCATCAGGCGGTTGCTGATAAGGTCAAGACGGGACTCTCTCGTTCCGTTATCGGTAATTGCGACATTCGTATCATCCAGATACTGCTGCGTGGAAGTAATGGTGTGCTGCATGAGATCATGGATATTCTCGCGGATGTAGCTGAACGCCTTGTCGGCTGCCTCCAGCTTCGTCTGAACCTCCTTGTAATCCGCTGTTCCTTCATCCAGTCCGGATAATACTTTCTTAAGATCTGTCCAGGTACTCTCAATTTTTTCCAGGGATGCAAGGGCGGTAACCAGGTCATCCACATCACGATCCAGTCTATGGCTAAACACCTCATCTGCGGTGGTATTTACTTCAATCTTCTGATTATACCCCACATCGTATTCGATGCTCTGCTTTTCCTTCTTTCCTTCCAGATACTCTTCATTATAGGAAACCGTCTTGGTTACACCATTTTTGGTTGTCGTTCCTTCACAGGCAAAGTAATGCTCCGGCCGAAGGTCACCAACCTCCCATTTGCTCTTTTTATAATTCATGCGGATTTCGGTTTCAGAGCCTGAAATTGCACCGGCTGCGGTATTCATTGTTTCATAGGCTTTATCCGAGAAAAGAACCTCTCCGGTTTCCGGCACAAATACAATCTTGCTTGTTCCGGCTTTATTAGCATCCTGAATGGTCTTGTACGGATCCGGATCTGCCGTGGTGGAAACCGTATCGGCTGTATAGGTTTGCTTTTTGCCATCCTTATCCACTAATTGAATGCCGTCAAAGCGCTCTACCTGATTATACGCCAGTCGGATTCTGTGGATATCCCCATTCACAACGTCCTGTTCAATGACCTTATTCTTGTCATAATTACTGGCATTCATACCATCCAGCTTCGCAGTATAGGTGTAATTAATACTGTCAAAATCTGCCATGGTTCCCTGCTCATGGATCACATAGTCCGGTTTGGTCTCTTCCACTTCTCCCTTGGTGAAGGTCATGGTGGTATCGGTCCGGTAACCGGTGAATACATATCTTCCGGCATAATCCAGATTTCCGGTTGCATAAAACTCGTCTCTCAAAGACTGCAGCTGCTTGACAATAATGGAAAGCTCGCTGGAGGTATAATCCTTGTTAGCGCCTTTATTCGCCTGCCTATTCATATCAGTAAGGATATCGGTTACTGTGGACAGCCCCTTGCCGGTTACCTCAATCCAGCTCTGGGCATCCGGTGCATTTTTCTTATAATACTGGGTCAGTTCGGAAACACTGCTCCGGAGGCGGAGTGCACGGATCGCCACAACCGGATCATCCGAAGGTCTTGTAATCGCCTTCTGGGTAGACATCTGTGTGCTTAATTTATCCTGCAGAATCTTGTTGTTATTGATATTATATAAGGAATTGTTCTGCATAATTTTATTTGTAATTCTCATAGTAAACCTTTCTCCTTTCGGGGAATCCGTTCCGCCATAATTAAGATATCACTCCGTATATCCGTAAAAATCCGACTGTTATACCTGAAGCTATATTAAACTGCTCTCGTAACTGTTCAGTGCCTTCACAGTTACGATGCAAAATCCATTCCAATTCGGCTTCGCCGATGGGATTTTGCCTTTCTAGTTTAGACTCCGGTCTCCAGAATCAGTCTGTCATAAATCTCCGTCAGTGTCTGGATCATCTTGGATGCCAGAGTATACGAATTCTGATATTTTACAAGGCTGACTGCTTCCTCATCCTTATCGACACCGGATACCGAAGATCTCTGGTTGTCAATCGAAGTTTTCAGGCCTTCGTAGGTTTTCTGGAAGGTATTGGCATTGCTCGCATTTAATGCAATATCGGATAAAAGCAGCTCCAGCATCTGGTTGGCAGAAGCATTCCGGAAGCTGAACTTCTCTTTGCTGGTAAGAAGGGTAATCACTTCCTTCACCTGCTCACATTCCTCCACACCAACCTTATTGCTGCTTCTGGTTCCAAGGAGATCTGCATCGCCGCCGTATTCGCTAAGGAGTGCATGATTAATGCTGAAGTTACCGGCAGTCATCACGTAGTACCTGCCATAGGTGTTGTTCGCGGTTGCCCCCTTAAGATCATCCAGTGAATACTGCTTTCCGTTCACCATATCTGCAGTAAAAAGGATATTTCCCTGATTGGCTGCTCCACTGTTTCCGTAAGCATTGGTTCCTGCGTTAAAAATTTCATTGACCTTGTCTGCGAATCCTCGGATCCAGGTATTCATCTGCTGCATATAATAGGGAATTCCCTGATAAGCAACCTTTTCGGAGGTACGGACGCTCTTTCCGGTCATTCCTGCGGTAATCCTGGGAGAACGTGCTGTATCATTACTCAGCTGGAAGGTATAAGTACCGGCAGCTTCATCAAAGCTCCAGTCGGTATAAAGATACTTCACATTACCGATCGTGATCTCGCCGCCCGCCTGACAAAGCATGCTTTCCTGCAGGTTCTTTAATTTATCATCCGTAATGGAAACGGTTCCCGAAAAGTTCGCCTTATCATTACCGTAGCAAAGCTCATAAAGCCCCTTGAGCTTACCGTTCAGGGAAGCATTGGCAAGGGAAAAGTCATTGCCATTTTCCCATTTAATGTTATATAAGCCGTCAGCATCGGTCATATTAAGCTTTTCATCCGATGCTCTTGCCACATAAGTCAGATTGTTGTAATCATTCGCATCAACAAGCGTCTGACCTCCGGCAATCTTCACAATATATCTGGTTCCTCCGGTCTTTCCACCGCTGGAATCCAGGATATCATGCTCCGTAATATCCACATCCACAATTTCCGAAAGCTCATCGATCAGCACTTCTCTCCGGTCACGCAGCTCGTTGGCCTTCGGACCGGACATTTCAATCACATTGATCTGTTTATTTAAGGTTGAGATCTTTTCTGCAATGGAATTAATCTGATCCACATTCTGCTTGATTTCGAGGTTAATATCCTTCTGCAGCTCCTGCAGATTGCCATACATATTATTGAAGTAGTCCGTTAAGGTCTTCGCTGCGGAAATGAACTGCGCCTTACTGGTTGTGGAGCTGGAATTCGTTGTAACCGACTGCAGTGCAGCGCTCATATTATCAAAGATGGTTTTGAAACCGCTCGTTCCTACGGATCCATCGTCCTTGAAATAATCCTCGATGGTCTTCATGTAGTACTGCTTCACGGAATAATTACCATATTTGCAGTTGTTATTCCAGTATTTCACATCATAGAAGCTATCTCTTACACGCTCAATGGCGATAGTATCCACACCGGCACCGGCACATCCGTAGGTCGTAAAGGTACGTAATGCATCACTTGCCTGCTGGGTAACCTCCTGACGGCTGTAGCCCTTGGTCTGTTCATTGGAAATATTATTTGCTGTAGTATTTAATGCAGCGTTCGATGCCCGCAGGCCCGATCCTGCAATATTCAATCCAAAAAATTGTGACGGCATAGGATGTCACTTCCTTTCCTTATCTTCCAAGCGTTGTTAAAATATGCTCCAGCATCTCACTTACCACATTGATGTAACGGCTGGATGCGTTGAATGCATTCTGGAACATGATCATATTGCTCATTTCTTCGTCGGCCGAAACACCTACAATCTGTTCTCTGGCCGCCAGTGTACTGTCCACGGTCTGCTGCTGGTTCTCACTGATTCCCTTTAAGACATTACCGGTATTGGATACCTGGGAAATCAGATTGTTGTAGTAATCCCGAAAGGTTGTTTTCGTCTTTACATTTGGATTCAGTGTGTAATCCGCCTGTGTAAAAATATTCTTTAACTCATCCGCTGTCTCCTGATCGACCTTTTTGTCATCCTTAATAAATCCAAGCAGGGACGGAGACTGTTTAATCGTATCTCCTACCATGAGATTGGATACTGTCATTTCATTGCCTGATTTCGTAACGAAAATCTTCAGCACCTCGCTGTACGGAGGATTGGAATTCGGATCCCGCAGATATTGTGTACCGGGAACCTTGTTCTGTGCATCATCTGCTGCTTTCTTAATCACCTCATTAATCCTGGTTGACACCTTGTTAATTAACTGGTCAAATTCTGCCTGAATATTCATCACAACAGACGGAGCAATACTTTTATCATACACATCTTTATTTTCAAGATCCTTGTAGGTTGCACGGTGATCCCCTCTGGCGATCAGTGTTGCCTTCAATCCGCCGATGTCGGTATTCATATCTGTGGATATCTCCATATCCAGATTAAACACCTTCGCACGGGAAATATCCAGCTTCCCGGCAGCATCCGTCTTTGCAAAATGCTTCCAGTACGGGGTATAGAATCCTGTATTTTCATCCTGTAAAAGAGCAATCTCATTAATTCCGTCTTCCTTGACAAATTCAGTTCCTTCCACGGAAATAATAAAGTTACCATCAATATCTTCTTTTAAATTAATATGTGCAAGCTTGGAGAGTTCATCGGTCAGCTGGTTCCGTTCATCTCTCAGGTCATTGGCTTTTTCTACCTGCGCGGCCTCTATTCTGAGAATCTGCTGGTTCAGCTCTGCAATTCTGGCACCATACTTATTCATCTGGTTAACCTTCTGCTGAACCGTATAATTCATATTGTCCTGATATTCACAAAGTCCGTCATACACAGCGGCAGCTCTGGTGGTGAACTCGTTGCAGCGCTGAATGAATACACCCTGATTTACCGTATTGGAAGGATCCTTTGCGATCTCCTGCACGGATTCCCAAAGATTCTTAATTGCGTCCGCAAAGGCTTCCCCTTCCAGCTCCTGAAAGAGGTTCTCAATTTCGCCGACAGCGTCGTAGGTCGTATCATAAAATGCACTGCGACCGGATTCACGGCGGTAAGTTTTATCAAGGAAATAATCTCTGACCTGCTTTACCCGGGCATACTGAACGCCCAGACCTGCCTGCTGATACGCATTGGCAGAATTGGTTTTAGAAAGAGTTCTATACGTACGGGCGGTCTGCTGTACCTGCTGACGGGTATAACCGACCGTATCCACGTTAGACATATTATGTGCAGTTGTATTTAATGCATTCTGACCGGTCTGAAGACCACTCTGTCCGACATATAAGCTTCCCATCAAAGACATATCATCACCCACTTCATAACAAGTTTATTGTTTTGCATCAAAAGCGCTTGTTTCTACGCCCATCTGTGCTCCCGTATTGTATGCTCCCCGGTTATAATTCGCGGTTTCCGGAGCAGATTTCATCGATTGAAGCATATTGAGATCATAATCAATCATCTCAAGGGAGTTCTGAATCAGAATACGGTTCTGATCATTCACCCGTTTTACCTCATAGACGACGGTGCGCAGACGATCATGCACTTTAGCCAGCTTCTGCTGTTCCTCAGGTCTTTGTGCCAGGATCTCGATAAGATCCGGAAGCAGCAGTGTTTTAACGTCCCTGTTAATTACATTGGCGATGTCGGCAAATACCTCCTGTCTTTTACGTTCCAGATGGGTGATCCTGCTGACAACGAGTTGTTCTTCATCCGTGATGCGGGCTAATTCCTCTAAGTTTCCGGCAACTAAAACCGGTGTTTTCTTTGTAGATAATTCAAGCAGCTGGTCATATTCCTGACTCTCGTTATTCAATACTTCAATCAGGTTCTCCATTAAACTGGCCACTTGAATTACCTCATTTCTTCATATTTTGCAAATAATTTATCCGCAAAGCTTTCATTGCTCACTTCATACGTTCCGTTCTGGAGCTTCGCCTTAATCGGAGCAATTACATCCTCCCTGATGTCACTGCTTCCTGCAACTGCAGCTTTGGCTGTCTGGATGTCCTTGCCGATACTGGAGATCTGGAGCTGATCGGAAAGTCCCTTCTTCGCTGCTGCCTGCGTTTTCGAAGCCTTCTTCGTGTTATAAAGCTGCTGTACCTGGGTATATGCTTCAATACGCATATGGATACCTCCTTCCATGGATTTCCATTCCGGGTTCTATTCACGTAGTAACTGCTTATCTGAAATAGTAACTCTGAATAGTTACCAGTTTTCTTTGATATAAATATCGGTTGATTTCAAAAGAACTTTAGAGAAAAATGAAAAAAGTGTCATCCACCGGCTCTGCAGCCTTCCATGGATGACACCTTCATTCTTCTTATCTGTCAGACAATCCGTTCCCTGTCTGTTTTACTTTTTCTTTCTAATGGAAAGTACCTTATTGGTAATGATACCAAGGATCAGGGCACATGCAACCTCGGTAATGGTAACGGAACCAAAGCTTACAGCAAGACCACCGATACCACAGATCAGAATTACGGATACGGTAAAGAGGTTCGTGTTGTCGTTTAAGTCCACATCCTGGATCATCTTAAGACCGGATACTGCGATAAAGCCATAAAGAGCTACGCAGACACCACCCATGACACAGTTCGGAATGGTTGCAAGGAAGGTAACGAACGGAGCTACGAAAGAAGCCGCAATACACATTAAAGCAGTTACAAAAATGGTAGCCACGGAAGCGTTTCCGGAAATGGCAACACATCCTACAGACTCACCGTATGTGGTATTCGGGCATCCGCCAAAGAATGCACCAACCATGGAGCCGACGCCATCACCAAGCAGGGTTCTGTGAAGACCGGGATCCTCTAACAGATCTCTTTCAATAATGGAAGAAAGATTCTTATGGTCAGCAATATGTTCTGCGAATACAACGAAGGCAACCGGAACATAAGCAACTGCAATGGTTCCTAAATAAGCACCCATGGATCCGACCTCTCCGTAACCAAACGGAGATCCGAATGCGGTTACGAAAGTGAAGTTCGGATACCACTGCATATTTGCGAATGCGGAGAAATCAATGATCTTTAATGCGTCCATACCTGCCACGTTACCGATCGCGGTAAGGATTGCTGCAAGTGCATAGCCGGATACAATACCGATAATGAACGGGATCATCTTAAGCATTTTCTTACCATATACAGAACAGATCATGGTAACGAATAAGGTTACCAGTCCGCAAAGCAGACAAAGGTAAGGAGAAGCAGCCTGTGCACCGTCTGCAGTAAATACCTTGCCGGTTGTCAGGTCACCAACTGCATTTCCTGCAAGGGAAAGTCCGATGATGGCAACGGTAGGTCCGATTACAACGGCAGGCATCAGCTTGTTGATCCACTTAACGCCGACAGCCTTAACCACAATAGCAAGTACAACATAAACAAGGCCTGCAAAAGCTGCACCGATAATCAATCCGAAGTATCCTAAGGACATGGATACACCACCTGCAAAAGCAGAGAACATGGATCCGATGAAAGCAAAGGAAGATCCAAGGAATACAGGGCTCTTAAATCTGGTAAACAACAGATAAATAATGGTTCCGACACCGGCACCGAACAATGCTGCGGAAGCGGACATATCGTTTCCGATAATTGCAGGAACAGCGATGGTTGCTGCAAGAATTGCCAGTACCTGCTGCAGGGCAAAAATCAGTGTTTTGCCAAACGGCGGTCTGTCTTCTACGTTGTAGATCATTTTCATAGTTTTCCTCCATCTCGCACGCACGGTGCGCGTTTGTATATTTATATTTTTCCTTTAGCATTATGGCATCATACCTTTAAAAAGTAAAGTATTTTTCAAAAACGTTCCATAATTCAAAAATAGATACAAAAACAGAATTTCCTATGGTATAATTATCTCAGCAAACGATGAAGAGGCATTTTCATTATCAAAAAGGAAATGTTTCTAAATATTCTAGGAAAAGAGAGGGATTTGAAATGTCAGATATGTCAAACGTATTTATACTGGATCACCCGTTAATTCAGCATAAAATTTCCCGTCTGCGTGACGAGAACACCGGAACCAATGAGTTCCGTAAATTAATCGAAGAAATTGCTATGCTCATGGGCTATGAAGCACTCCGTGATCTTCCGATGGAGGATGTTGAGATCAAGACTCCGATTGAAACCTGTAAGACTCCGATGATTGCCGGCAAGAAAATGGCGATCGTTCCGATTCTCCGTGCAGGACTTGGTATGGTAGGCGGTATTCTTGCCTTAGTTCCCTCTGCCAAGGTTGGACACATCGGCTTATACCGTGATCCCGAAACTCACGAGCCCCACGAATATTACTGCAAGCTTCCTGAACCCATTGACCAGAGAACCATCGTTGTCCTGGATCCGATGCTTGCAACCGGCGGTTCCGGCTCTGAAGCAGTTGATTTCATCAAGCAGCATGGCGGTAAGAACATAAAATTCATGTGTATCATTGCTGCTCCGGAAGGCCTGGAGAGACTTCGCAAGGATCATCCGGATATCCAGATTTATGTCGGACACCTTGACCGTTGTCTCAATGACCACGCTTACATCTGTCCCGGTCTCGGTGATGCCGGCGACCGTATCTTCGGAACGAAGTAAGCAACGGAATAAAATAGGAATACCTTAAGAATAAGATATAAAATCAGATAATCAGCCCGGTAAGTAAATGTAAATTGCTTACCGGGCTGTTCCATCTCTGTTCTTACTTTATTTACTGACCGCTTACCTTTTACTCCATGGAACTGCGGATAACCTTAAGCAGCTCATCCGGCATAATCAGATGTTCCGTATCCATACCCTTTTTATCCGGATCATAAACAATTCTTCGCGGATCCCTTCCATAGGGGTGCGCCCTGCATGTTCCTCCATAATAAACATAGGGGTCATCGTTCTGCACCTGTCCGTTGCAGATCTCCCATACCGCCTGGCGCTGGGCTTCACAAAGAGAGGCATCCTCCAATCCATGGCTGTGTCCGCACAGAATATAGTCAAAATAAGGACGGAGTTTCTGAAGCTTGTCTAAGGACTGCAGCATCACATTCATTTCGCAGCATTCCGGAAGCTGCATCCAGGTCTGTTCAATCACTGTATCTCCGCTAAAGAGAATCCGATCCTTCCGGTCAAGCAATACGATACTTCCCGGCGTATGTCCCGGGGTTTCATATATCTCCAGTTCAATTCCTCCAAGATCAATCACTGTGCCTTCCAAAATCGGTTCAAATTCAGCAGGCCTCCGTCCGGTTTCCTTCATCATCTGTACAAATCCGTCCGCCTTAAAATATGCTTCGGCAATTCCGATATCCGCAGGATGAATATAAGCCTTGTCGAAGTATAGATTTCCGTAAGTATGATCGAAATGTCCATGGGTATTTACCAGCATGAGCGGAAGATCCGTAAGGGTCTTTACTGCTTCCTTTAAATCCTCCTGTCCATACATGGTATCAATCACAAGAGCCTTATCGGTTCCTGTAACCAGATAGCCGGTACCGTCATCGTGATCGTTTAACAGCCAGATATGGTCGTTGATTCTCTGTATTTTAAGTCGTTTGAATAATCTATTCGGGTTCTGCATGTGTATACTCCTGTCTGTGCATTTTCTGCATTGGACTCATTGCCGTCAGTTACCAGCTGTGCTGCCTCAATTCTCACAGATCCTCCTCTGTGTAAAAAGTTCCTGTCATTGACGCATTAATCTCTGAAATTTCACGGATTCCATTAATATAATCTGCATAAATATCCCAAAGATCCATATCGCAGTCATTCAGTCCATCATCATCCGGAAGCCACTGTTTGATCAATGCGATCCGTTCCTGTTTCGTGGTATCCGCAATTAAATTACTCTTCATCATTCCTTCCTCCCATGGCATATCAAAATGAGGCTTTTCCCCCAATCAATGTATCAGATCATTTCATACTGCATCCACTCATATTTGAGCCTGCTCCCTTCGCAGATCTCTGCGGGGAGCAGCGCACGTGCCACGAGCTTCAAATCCTCTGATTCAATATCGGTACGCTTCAGGTTGGCGTAATCACCATCAATACTTACCACTTCATAATAAAATGTTTCCATCGTTTTCTGGGTTCCTTCCTCTTTCCTTATTCCCCGGAATGTCACCGGTATCTTTCCTGAATTTCTTCCTTTTCTCTTCACTTTGGCCGGTATCATCCTGTTTACTCTGCACAAAGCTCTTCTGTCAGCTTCTGAATCTGTGGCAGATCGTTCTCCTTCATGGCAGAACGGATGGTTACCACGGTATCGCAGAAGGTCATCTCCTTCATGCCTTCCAGTGCTTCCTTCATCTTTTTGGCTGCCATCGGTGCCCAGCTTCCGTTTTCCATGAGCCCTATTTTACGCTTCTGGAAATTCTTTGCTTTCAGATGATTGAGATAGTCCTCCATCGGCAGATACATACCACCGTCATAGGTTGCACAGGCCAGTACAAGACGGTCGTAACGGAATGCATCGGACACGGCCTGCGCCAGGTCACAGCGGCACAGGTCCATCACGCACACCTGCTGTCCGGCACGGGTAAGCTCATCTGCCAGCGCTTCTGCTGCCTTACGGGTATTTCCATAAATCGAAGCATAGGCAATCAGAACTCCCTTTTCCTCCGGACGATAGCTGCTCCAGATATCATACAGACCAATATAATGTCCCAGATTTTCGGTAAGAACCGGTCCATGAAGCGGACAGATCATGGCAACATCAAGTGCTGCCGCCTTTTTCAGTAACGCCTGTACAGGAGCACCATATTTACCGACAATATTGATAAAATATCTTCTTGCCTCATCCTCCCACGGCTCTTCAACCGACAGACTTCCAAATTTACCGAAGCCATCTGCGGAGAAAAGCACCTTTTCTGACTGCTCATAGGTCACCATCACCTCCGGCCAATGTACCATCGGTGCCATGAAAAACTGTAAGGTATGTCTTCCAAGGCTTAAGGTATCGCCCTCCTTCACGATCACTTCACGTCCCTCTATATTCAGGTCAAAAAACTGTGCAATCATCGGGAAGGTCTTGGCGTTTCCAACAAGCTTCATTTCGGGGTACTTCTCTGCCACCCTCTGGATATTGGCTGCATGATCCGGTTCCATATGGGACACAATCAGATAATCCGGTGTTCTTCCCTCCAGAACCCTTTCCAGATTGGACAGCCACTCCTCAGTTGCCCGCCGGTCAACGGTATCCATAATGGCAATCTTTTCATCCAGAATCACATAGGAATTATAAGAAACGCCATGCAGCATCCGGTACTGTCCTTCAAACAGGTCAATCGTTTCATCATTTACACCCACATACTTTATGGTATCTGTAATTTTCATCTGTCTTCTCCTCGTTTCTGCATATTTCACAGTAATCAACATCACAATCCGCATTTATGCTTCCATACTTGTTCCTTCACATTGACAGCTCCAAGCACACAGCTGCATCTGCGCAGCTGCAATCATGCATCTGAACGGGAATAAGCATTTTTCATCTGGTTACTGAGCTCATATAATACTTTATTTAAGGTATCCGTTGCTTCCTTTTTCAGCATAGACGCCACTTCCTCATTCGCCCTCTGACGGATTTCCTGACGTTTCGCAGGATCGGTTTCTTTATTCAAAAGCGCATCGTACCGGTTCAGAATCTGGTGGCTCTTCGCCATCACGCTCTCCTGATAACGCTCTGCATGGAAAACCGACCTGCCATAAGAAGCATCGGTCATGGCTGCAATCATTCGGCTTGCCCAGTAGAAGTTCTCTGTTGAAGCATCTCCTGTAGTATTGCTTAAATACTCCGGAGTCTCATCCACCATCGGATAAAACGGTGCCAGTGTATTAAAGGCATTGGAAGCATACGCAATCCATTCTACCGCACTGCTGTCCTTCTCCACACCGGGACGCAGCTGCAGGACAGCTACAAAGTCATTCCGGTTGATTCCGATAGAGCGGAAGGCTCCCTTCATGGATTTATCCCCATAAGCAGCATACGGATCATACGGTGTACCCTGAAAGTGCGAGGAAAGTACATACTTTACATCCTCAACCGTAATCTTCCTTTCCGGCACCATGCACCACGGAATATCATCGGAAAACGGCGTGTAATCGGCATGTTCTCCATCCCACACCTTCGTATGCGGATTTAAGTACCGCTCCATAAACCAGGCCCGCGGCGTATTATACACATGATCAGAATCATCGTGTGTTCCAAACGCATCTCTGGGATTCCACCTATTATCCAGTGACACATTCAAGTGATACTGCTCCATAAATTCACGCAGGTCTGCGGAACACATGAAGTTCTTTTTCTCTGTATAAGCATCGTCAAGGTCAAAGAAATCAATGCCCAGCTGGTTCGGCATGACAACATAGGAATCATCGGGCACTCTTCTTGCCATCCAGTGATGCCCACCGATTGTTTCCAGCCACCAGATCTCATCCACATCCTGGAATGCGATTCCATTCATCTCATAGGTTCCGTATTTTTCGAGAAGGCTTCCAAGACGCTCCACGCCCTCGCGTGCACTGTGAATATAGGGAAGCACCAGACAGACAATATCCTCTTCCCCGATTCCTCCTGCCTGTTCTTCCCTTCCATCCTCAGCCGGGAGATATTCTACCAGCGGGTCAGCTCCCAGGACTCTGGGATTATTGGCAATGGTTTCGGTTGCTGTCATGGCAACATTTGCCTCATTCACGCCACAGGCTGCCCAGATGCCTTTTCCTTCAATCGCATTGGGCATTGCGGTATAACGCATAGGATTTTCCGGCAGCTCCACGGTCACGTGCGAAATCACGGACTGATACGTTCTCTTCTGTTCCTCCGGATGGATCACAACAAATTTCTTAGGCATAAAATGGCCCGAACCGGAATCGTCATTTCTGGCGATCATGGTCGAGCCATCAAAGGATGCGTGTTTTCCTACTAAAATAGTTGTACAGGGCATGTTACTCTCTCCTTATTCTTACATTGACGTACAGCTTCTGCTCCTTGCTGCACTAAGGGGAGTATACCACATTTTATGAGGTTCGTATACATTGAAAGGATAGATTCATCGTGATGTCCGATCGCCGAAACCACTGTAATCCGATCCTCCATGCCCATATCGGTTTCTTTTAAAATATCGTAAGTGTTGTGTAAAGTGACATAAACGGCACCCGTAATTCTTAATAATGATACCTCCTGCGATTCGTGAAAAGGAATCCCAGAGTCACAAACAATGCCATCCCCTCTGCTGCCACAACCGAAAACCAGATGCCGTCCACTCCAAACAAAAGCGGAAGAACTGAAATCACGACTATCTGGAATACCAGCGTTCTAAGGAATGAAATGACCGCCGATACCAGTCCATTGTTCAATGCTGTAAAAAAGGATGAACCCCAGACATTGATTCCCATAATCAGGAATGCCAGACTGTAAATCTGGAAACCATGAACCGTCAGCTCCAGCAGCCCGGTATCATAATTGACGAAAATTGCCGACAGCGGCCTTGCCAGTACCTCGGATGCTGCCAGAAGCATCACACCGGAAATCATCAGAAAGGTCAGGCTCTTCCGGAAGAGGTTTTTCAGCTCCGTATGATTCCCCGCCCCGTAATGATAACTGACAATCGGTGCACTTCCGATGGAATAGCCCATGAAAATGGCCATAAATATGATATTGATATATAAAATCACGCCATAGGCTGCTATTCCGTCTTCGCCTGCCAGCTTCATCAACTGGAAATTATACAGAATATTCACAATGGAGGACGAAAGATTGGTTACCATCTCCGAGGAACCATTAATGCAGACCTTCCCGATCACATCCATATGCATATGAAATTTTTTAAACTGCAGCAGACTGTCGTTCTTTCTCATGAAATAAATAACAGGGATCAGCCCTCCGACAATCTGTCCTGCAGAGGTTGCAATGGCAGCACCGGCCAGTCCCCAGTGAAAAATCACGATCAGCACATAGTCCAGAATACCGTTTACAATTCCGGCTGCCACATTTGCCTTAAGACTTAAGCCCGGCTTCTGCGCTGCCACAAAAAAGCTCTGGAATGCGAACTGCAGAATAAATGCCGGCATGGATAAAAATCCGATGCGGATATAGAGCACGCAATCCCGGATCAGCTCCTCCTGCGTGGCTCCCAGTGCCATAGTGATCGGTCTTGCCATGATAAATCCGATCACGGAAAGCACCACCGCACCTCCAAAAAGTGCTGCTATAATCATGGTAAAGTACTCATTGGCACGCTCCCTGTTACCTTCTCCCATGGTCTTTGACACCACAGCACTGCCTCCGGTTCCTGCCATAAAACCGATTGACGCCACTGCCATCAGGACCGGAAAGGTCAGGTTAATGGCGGCAAAGGGGGTAGTCCCCACAAAATTTGAAACAAAAAATCCATCAACAATGCTGTAAACGGATGTGCACATAATCATTAAAATAGAAGGCAGCACAAATCGCAGCAATCGTTTATAGGTGAAATGATCTGATAATTGTATATTCATAATTGTTTTCCTTATTCTTACCCTTTGCTTCTCTTATCTGTGATTCATCTTTTCACGGAGCATGCATGTGATCTTCTGTACCAGGCGCAGATATTCTTCACTCTCCTGCTCCGTTAATTCATCAAAGATACTGTTTTCCATCTCCATAACCGGATAGATCTTTTCCTCAACAAACCGCTTCCCCTCTGTTGTCAGGGAAATATGCAGATCTCTTCTGCTTCCCTTATGCAGCTGCAAAATTCCATTTCGCTGCAGACCTGAAATAGAAGAATTAATTGTCTGACGGCTGTAGCAATACAGATCTGCAATATCCTTCTCCCAATTCCACAATGGCATATAAAATCATAAAAGCACTGTCCGACAATCCGGACTGCATACTGATTTCATGATAAATCCGGTCCGTTTCCCGGTACTGCTTGTTTAACTCCTTCATTTCTTTTCTTAATACAATCATGTAAAACCCTCTTTCTATGCATTCATTTTAATAATCCGATTCCGGATTCATGCATTTATTATAATCCGATTTCGGATTCACGTCAAGGTCAGGTAAGACTCATAGACTGCTGTGTAAACCGTAACCCGGTTGTGGTACAGGACGTTACTATGATCTGTAAATAGATGTTGACAGTTCAACATCTATCCTGTATGATATAACAAGCCCAGAGATGTTGATCATTCAACTTCCCGGGTATGATTTATAACGAATAACACAAAATCCGTTACAAATCCTGTAACTGTTCACTTTTCACTCATTGACACCGGAAAACAGGAGCATTTTATGGTTGACCGTTTTGAAAAGTTTTCGCTGGCAATCTCGGAGATCTCACGATACTGGCACAAGATTGCAGCCGAAGAGCTGAAGCCCTATGAATTAAAAAGTACTCATGCCATCTACCTTACGACCATGTACCGCTATCCGGACGGTATCACTGCCCCTCGGCTTGCAGAATGCTGTGGCAAGGACAAGGCAGATGTTTCCCGGATGATGTCCATTATGGAATCAAAGGGGCTGATTATTAAAGAAGGAAGCCATGCCAAGCTGTATCGCGGCACATTAAAGCTCACGGAGCAGGGAACGCTCCTTGCTGCCCAGATTACCAAACGGGCTGAACTGGCCGTGAAGCAGGCAAGTGAGGGACTGACAGATGAAAAAAGGGCTGTCTTTTATGAAGCACTCGACACGATCACTGCGAATCTACAAAGAATTGCACGGGACGGCTTATCCTGATAACCTCATAGACACATCATCCAAACAGGAAACAGCTGTTTTGCATCGTAAGTGTGAAAATACGGAACAGTTTCGAAATAGTAAGAATAAGAAGAAGGATAAATACATGAACTTAATACAGCATATCTGCTGTCGGGCATACCAGGGGGTCTTTCGTGCCGCCCTTCCCTTTCTCCCCTACCGGGAACCGGAGATTCTACACCGTTGTGAAGAACTGCCGGATACCCTGAAGCAGCATAAAATCAAAAAAATACTGATCGTTACAGATCCCGGAATTGTTGCCTGCGGTCTCATGACCAAGATAACCTCCGTTCTTGCCAAAGAGAAGATTTCCTATTCTGTTTACGATCAGACGTCCGCAAATCCTACGGTCAGGAATGTCGAAGAAGCACTCGCCTTATATCAGAAGGAACACTGTAAGGCTCTCCTTGCCATCGGCGGCGGTTCTGCCATGGATTGTGCCAAGGCACTGGGCGCGAGAATTGCCTGTCCCAAGAAAACGCTCGGGCAGTTAAAAGGAACACTTCATGTCCTGCACCGGATTCCGCTTCTCATTGCCGTTCCGACAACTGCCGGAACCGGAAGTGAAAACACACTGGCTGCGGTCATTACGGATTCTGAAAAGAAACATAAATACGTCCTCAATGACTTTGTACTGATTCCACGCTACGCCATTCTGGATGCGGAATTAACATATTCCCTGCCTCCACACTTAACTGCCACAACCGGCATGGATGCACTGACGCATGCCGTCGAGGCATACATCGGAAGATCTACAACGAAAGAAACCCGTGAAAAGGCTCTTTTAGCAGTAAAAACAATCTATCAGAATATTGAAACGGCCTATCACGATGGTCATAACCATGCAGCCCGCGAGCAGATGCTGAACGCTGCCTACCTCGCCGGATTTGCCTTTTCCAGATCGTATGTCGGCTATGTGCACGCAGTTGCCCATTCCCTGGGCGGACAATACAACATTCCTCACGGACTTGCCAATGCGGTTCTTCTTCCGGAGGTTCTGGAAAGCTATGGCTCCTGCATTCACCAAAAGCTCCATATGCTCGGATGTGCTGCCGGTGTCTGCACCGAACAGGATTCCATTAAAGCCGGTGCCGGAAAATTTATTGCGTCCATCCGTACCTTAAATAAAAGTATGGGCATTCCGGATTTTCTTTCCGGCATTCAGGAACGTGATATTGAAACCATGTCCGTCCATGCAGCCAAAGAAGCAAATCCGCTTTATCCTGTGCCTAAGCTGATGACACGTAAGGAACTGGAAGCCTTTTACCGTCTCATGCTTACCCGCGAGCGTGCGCAGGCTTAATTGTTGATTTTTGACTATTCAAAGCCATGCAAATCATGGAGATATGTACAGCGAATGCTTACATTCGTAAGGATCTATGACATGATCTATATGGCGGATAGGGTTCTGAAAGGAGCAAAACCATGGAAAGTAAACAAATTGATGAGCTCTTGGAAAAGCAGCGCAGGTTTTACCAGAGCGGTGCAACAATTCCGGTTGATTTCCGGATCCAACAGTTAAAAAAGCTCTATGCTGCCGTTAAAAAATATGAAAATGATATTCAGAAGGCGCTTTTCACAGATCTTGGTAAAAGCGGCTTTGAGGGATTCATGTGTGAGATCGGGCTTGCACAGTCCGAGATCAGCTATATGATCCGCCATACCAGGCAGTTTTCCAGAAAAAGGACGGTTGCCACTCCGCTGGCACAGTTTGCCTCCCACAGCTATATCCAGCCGGTACCTCACGGAAACACTCTCATTATGAGCCCCTGGAATTATCCGTTCCTGCTCTCCATTGATCCGCTGGCAGATGCGATTGCAGCCGGGAACACGGTCATTTTAAAGCCAAGCGCCTATTCTCCGGCAACCTCCGGCATCCTGAAAGCCATACTTACGGAATGCTTCCCTCAGGAATATGTTGCGGTTATTGAAGGAGGACGTAAGGAAAATGCGGATCTGCTGACGAGGAAATTCGACTTTATCTTTTTTACCGGCTCCCAGTCGGTGGGGAAGGAGGTACTGCGTCACGCTGCGGATTATCTGACTCCGGTCGTCCTGGAGCTTGGCGGCAAAAGTCCCTGTATCGTCGATCACACCGCAAACTTAAAGCTGGCTGCACGCCGGATTGTTTTCGGCAAATATCTGAACTGCGGGCAGACCTGCGTGGCTCCTGATTTTCTGCTCTGTGAACGCAGCATCAGGGATGAACTGATTGCAGAACTCAAAGCACAGATTACCACACAATTTGGAATCGTTCCGCTTGAAAATAAGGATTATGGTAAGATCATCAACGAAAAGCATTTCAACCGCATTTTGAACCTGATCGATCCTGCCAAGGTTGTCTGTGGCGGCAATGCCTGTCCGGAGACTTTACAGATCGAGCCTACAGTCATGGACCAGGTAACCTTCGAAGATGCCGTAATGCAGGAAGAAATTTTCGGTCCGGTAATGCCTGTCCTTACCTTTAATTCCATAGATGAAGTAATCCGAAATGTAAATTCCATGGCACATCCTCTGGCTTTTTACATTTTTGCCCAGGACAAAGCCATCTGCGAAAAAGTCACCTCTGAATGTGGCTTCGGCGGTGGCTGTATTAATGATGTCCTGATCCACCTGGCCACCAGCAATCTTGGCTTTGGGGGCTTCGGGGAAAGTGGCATGGGCTCTTATCACGGAATCGACGGTTTCCGAACCTTCTCCCACTATAAGAGTATCGTAGATAAAAAGACCTGGATCGATCTGCCTATGCGGTATCAGCGGTATAAAAAGATTTATGAGAAGATGGTTCG
>OHWY01000141.1_pt1 | contig 22603 bp, 18 predicted proteins | sample 1579801 | NCBI WGS metagenome assembly OHWY01 (sample SAMEA3882536, study PRJEB24775) | human gut metagenome | biome: human-associated habitat; feature: intestine environment; material: feces | place: Netherlands | collected 2009/2010 | reverse complement strand
GTGGGTTCGATTCCCACATGTTCCCGCCAGTAAAGCTGTAAAATAGATATGATTTACTGGCGGGAACATGTGGGAATCGAACCCACCCGGGACAATCCATGCCCCACACTGGTTTTGAAGACCAGGAGACACACCAGTTATCCATCTACCCCCATATATTGATTATTCCAATCAAGCTTATTCATTATAGCAAATTACCATTGACTTTTCAAGTGTTTTCGTACATAATATTTTTAAAGAAAACTGAACTGCATACTAGACTCTGGTCTGGTCTTTCAACTAAGGAGGAATATTAAAAATGGAAATCAATCCAAAACTGAATCTTGACGCATTTGAGGCATCTTTCCATGCGATCGACACACATACAGTTGGGGAATTTACAAGAATTATTACATCAGGTTTCCCGAATCTTGAAGGGGATACAATGATCGAACGTAAGAACTTTCTTGCAAAGCATTACGACAAATACCGTCAGGCTCTTATGTTTGAGCCACGTGGACATCATGATATGTTTGGTGCTCTTCTGACAGATCCGATCCACCCGGAAGCTGATTTTGGTGTGATCTTCATGGACACTGGAGAATATCTGAATATGTGCGGTCACGGAACAATCGGTTCGGTTACAGCAATCATCGAAACAGGACTTGTTCCTGCCGTAGAACCTTATACAGAAGTTGTTCTGGATGCTCCTGCAGGAATTATCCGTACCAAAGCAGAAGTCAAAAATGGAAAGGTACTTAATGTAACACTTACTAATGTACCGGCTTTCCTTTACAAAGAAAACCTCACCACAGAAGTTGATGGCAGAGAAGTTCACTATGATATTTCTTTCGGCGGAAGCTTCTTCGCGCTTGTTGATATCGAACAGTTCGGATGGCACGTAGATCCACAGTCAATCCCACAGCTTACCGATTTCGGTATGAAGCTGATTGAAAAGGTCAATGCTGAAGTAGAGATCCGGCATCCGGAACTTGATATCACAACTGTCGACCTTGCAGAGCTTTATTGCTCTACCGATACTCCTGGATGTGACAAACGTAATGTCGTTATCTTCGGAGATCATATGGCTGACCGTTCTCCTTGCGGAACCGGAACCAGCGCAAAGCTCGCCACCCTTTACAAAAAAGGTGAAATCAAAGTTGGACAGCCTTTCGTATATGAAAGCTTTATCGGCTCTCAGTTCAAAGGCGTAATCTTAGATACTACAAAGGTTGCCGACTATGATGCCGTTATTCCGCAGATTACCGGAAGTGCTTATCTGACAGGGGAAGCTACTTATGTGATCGATCCAGATGATCCGTTAAAATATGGCTTCAAAGTAGGCCGTTAAGTCAAAATCTTTCAGGAGACAGAGCTATGTATATGGCTTTGTCTTCTTTTTTTGTAAACAAATTACTTTCTTGTTATTTCATGTCCATTCTGCTATAATAAAAAAAGATTACTATTTTCAAAGGAGGGGAATTTTCATGCCAAAGAAAAGAAGTTCCACCAAAAGCCGTATCATAAAAGCCGCGTGGAATCTATTCTACAAGCATGGTTATGAACAGACTACTGTTGATGAGATCATCTCGGCTTCTAAGACCTCAAAAGGAACCTTTTACCACTATTTTAAGGGAAAAGAAGCTCTTCTCAACACACTTTCTTATCTGTTTGACGAAAAGTATGAAGAGCTTGCAGGAATCGTAGATCCGGATCTTTCTGCTTATGACAAGCTGCTATTTTTTAACCATGAACTATTTCATATGATTGAGACCAGTGTCGATGTCGGGCTTTTAGCCTCCCTCTACTCGTCCCAGCTGATCACCAAAGATAAGCGCTCCCTTCTTGAAAACGATCGTTACTATTTCGTGTGGCTCACTGAGACAATCAGCACTGCACTGAAAAATGGAGAATTCAACGGCACCAGTACTGCCGATGAACTTCTGAAGATTTATGCAATGTACGAACGTGCTGTTCTTTATGACTGGGCATTATGCAAAGGCAAGTATTCTCTCACCGCATACAGTGACAAGCTTCTCCCACATGTACTTGACCAGTTTGTAGAAGGTTTTTAATTCTGTCATTTTTTCATTGACAGTATAGACACCCTTCTGCACATGGATCATCGCACTACAATCGAGTAGGCTGACTCCTACTCGATTCTTATACTTTGTACATCATCTCGCTTAACAGCTCGATGATGTACATTCGCCAAATGCAGATCCTTGTGCAAGCACAAATCTGCACTTGGCTCATCGTATACACAAAAAGACCAGAACCCGCCCCACTACCAGGGCATTCTGGTCTTTTTCTTTTCACTGCCGCACTTTTCCCTTAAGCACTGCACTCTATTCTTCAATCAGGAAGCTTTCCTGTTCGATTCCCTTTCCTGTTTCAAGAAGCTTTTCTTTTAACTCCTCCAAAAGTGGAACATTTACCTTTTCCAGCTTTTCCATCGTCTCTTTCGAGATTGTTTTCGCATATTCTTCGTATTTCTCGTAGGTCTCCACATCCATCTGCAATGGCTTTATTCCCGGGAAAATATGCTTCTGGATATATTCAAAAATCCGGATTCCACCGTAATCCATATCTCCGCTGTGGAATACTTCCACGTCTTTCCCTTCAATCACTCTCTGCAGCTTCTTCAGAAATTCTCTTTCAAGTGGTGAAAAATATCCATGACTGTAGATATAAAGGATCTCCGGATCATATTCCATCGCAAGGTAATTCGTCTTATTCTCGATCGTCACGATTTTTTTCAGTGCCGGCTGCTCTACCTCAACCATTGCATGCTTGACTGTCTGGCTGTTCAGCACAACTCCATATGTAAAATCGGAAAGATCCACTCTTTTTGCTTCTGATCCTTTCCAGATCTTCAGTTTAAGCGGTCCTTTAACTGCCAGTTCCTGGGAATTTTCTTCGATCAGCAGCTGCTCCAGAACCGTCTGGATATCCATATCTGCCGTAATCTCCGGGCAATATCTCCTTGCAGCCGTCACCACATTTCGTTCCATCTCCCGCTCGAAGATCTTGCTGTCCTTCAGATAGCGTTTACTGAAAATCCGCTTCATCATCGGTTCTTCCAGAGAGTCCAGGCCCCGGTAACAGTCCAGATATTTTTCCAGCTTCTCTATATTTTTCGGCAGATCACCTTCTGCGATCCGCTCTTTCAGCTTTTCCAGATAATTCTCGATCCATTCTTTCTGAAAGCCTTCCGAAAGCTCTTGGTCAATCATACGTATATAATAATTTACCTTCGCCTGCTTCGGCCAGTATTCTTCTCCACTTTCGCTGTCTGCAAGACGGTAAAAATCCGGAAGATGCTCTACCTGATATGCCACAAGCTCTACATCACTGTCTGGGACAACCCATTTTTTCACAGTCAGAAGTCCTGCTCTTTCCAGACGCTGCACCTCTTCGATCAGCTCTTCTTTCCCACAGGCATCATAATCCTCCTGTGTGATCCGAAGAGTCCTCCCTCCAGTCACTCCTTCCCACCAGTCTCGGCTGCTGTTCTCACATCTCTCTATAATCCTGTCTACCAGATACATTTTCTATCACCCCTGTTCTTCCTCATCCGCAAGCTGTGCGAACTCGGTTTTTTCAAATTCCTGAATTGATATATGCCGTTTATTCGGGTTGGCATATACAAAGGTTTTATCAACATTTTCCAGATAATTCTGGATCTTATCATTTGTGGCACTGATGATCGCCTGGAAACCAAGCCCACGGATCAGCGCAATACAGCTTGCCACCTTCTCAGCATCCATTTTTGAAAATGCCTCATCCAGAACGACCAGTCTGAGTGTCGGATTCCTGTGGATTTTCGGGGAAAGATTGATCCTGTAAATCTGTGCAAAGCTTGCAAGAAGTGCAACATAAAGAGGATTTTGTCCTTCTCCTCCGGAATTCTTACGGAGCATCTTGCCAAGACCGATTTTCATATCTTCCTCACCCTGGACGATCTGCTGCATATCAAACGAAAGATAAGTACGGTAATCCGCGTACTTGTCCATATTTTTCTTTGCCTCTTCCAGTTCCTCATGGGTAGCATTTTCCGGTGGGATAAATATGCCGATCAGTTCATTCATCATATCACCGTAGTTTTCTTCATGCTCCATCGTGAACAGATTCATCTGGTTCTCAATAGAACCTGAAAGCTGTGCCGGATTGATCTGCAGGGTATCATCCATAAACATCTTATAGTACTTTCCGTCTGCACCCTTATTCTTCGTGATCACAAACTGGTACTTATCTTTTCCGAAATCCAGCCGGCTGATGATCCGGTTCAGCTCATCTCTTCTCTGGTAGGCCTCGCGGATTGCACTGCGGATCTTGAAAACAAAGTCATCCTTGAAGTGCTCGACCGCTGCCTTTGCCTGTTCATTCGCTGCCTGCCGGTAGGTTTCCAGATTATCACACGACAGGCTTTCCAGAAGCTCCTGATAAACCTTATTATCTTCTTCTACCACTGAAAAATTACGCTGCGTATATTTTTTGGTATAAGCACTGCGGGCTGCCACCAACTCCTGATATATCTCTTCTTTTTTCTTTCCAAGCTGCTGCAGCTGCCTTGCACTTGCCTCTTTTAAATAAATATAGTTTCTGCTTTTCTGTGCTTCCAGATACTCTTCAAACTGCTTTTCAAACCTTTCGTTTTCCTGAAATTCTTTCTGGATTCCAGAAAGTGCAAATTCCGACTCTGTAATACTGTTTCTGAATTTTTCGATTTCTTCCCCGTTTTTCCAGATTTCTTTCTCTGTCTTCGTGATCTCTTTCTGCTTTGCATCCCGTCTTTCCTGCACTTCTTTCATCTGTGCTTCCAGAGTATCGACTGATTCTGCACGCAGTTTCTGCAGCTTTTCAAGTAAATCTTTCTTACGGGTTTCTTTTCCCTTTATCGCCTTTGCATCCAGGATCTGGCTGATATAATCCTCTGTCGGAAGTGGCATTGCTTCCAGTTCCAGAAGTTTCTTTGCCTCTTCCACAAGTGCCGCAAGTGGAAGCCTCTTCTCCTGAAGCTCATCACAGTGCTTCTGAAGCTGCCGGATCCTCTGACGGAGACTAATCTCTCCGATATAAGCACGTCTCATATAATTTTCCGGATTAATATGCTGCAGACGATAGCTGTGATACAGCATACAGTCCGGTGTCACACCAATCCTGCACTCCCTGAGTTCCTCAATGTTCTCACATTTCATGACATTACCAAGAAAGAAATTGATGTAAGACTGCACGTATTTTTCTTTTGCTTTTACTTCTTCTGCAAGAGCGCCCTGCCGGACAATGTGCTCTTCTTCCATAACCTTTTCCGTATCCAGAATTGCAGCACGGAAGAATTTCTTCTTATCCATCTCCTGATAAATATCCATTGCCGCTTTTGCGTATTTCGGCTCTACGATCAGCAGAAGTTTATTATTTCCCATATAGCCTTCCACTGCATTGTGCCATCTTTCATCCCGGATTTCCAGAAGATCTGCAAGGATCTGCACGGAAACAAATTTTCCACAATTCTCCTGCAACCGGTTCTGTAATTCCAGCCTTGCTTCTTCCAGCTCTTTTGGATATGCTTTTCTTCCCTGTTTCAGCTCTTTTAGCTCTTCTTTGGCTTCTCGTTCTTCTTTCTTGATCTGACGAAGTGTACTGTCCGTATCCCGACGTTCTTCTTCGATCTCCGCACGCATCTGTGCGATATTTTCTTTCAGCCTTGTAAGTTCACCCTCCGAAATCGTACCGGCTTCAAACTTATCAATATCCCAGATTGTCTGGTTGGACGTAATCTCCTGTTCCTTCCATGCTGCAAGTCTCTGTGCTGTCTTTGTGAGACTCGCCCTGCTTTTTCCCAGATGTTCCAGAGTCTCGTTAAGTCCTGCAAGTTCTGCTTCCAGTGCTTTATAACCACTGTTATTCAGACGAAGTAACAGCTCCTCATGCTCCTTTTGCAGTTCTCCACTCTGGCGCATCAGCTCGGCTTTCGTATGCTCCTGTACCTTGATACCTTCTTCTCTGGTTTTAATCTTATCATGGAGTCCCTGGATGTCCGCCTGCAGCCGGAGCATTTCCAGACGGGTAAGACGGTAGTCACATTCCCTGCTTTTTTCTCGCTTATCATCAAAATCCTGATAGATTCCATCGATCTTCTTCAGTTCCTCAATCTCTTCCATCGTTGACTCAATCTTGCTGCGCATTCTGCCATACTGCATGATACTTTCTTTCAGATCCTCAATCTGGATATCCTGTTCCATACAGATATATTCTTTTACAAATTCTTCCAGCTTGATATTCATCCGAAACGGGATTGCCCGCTTAAAAAGACGTGGAAACTTTTCTTTATCCAATCCGCCCAGATACACATCATAAAGCTGACGGCGGAAACGCTCATTGCTCGGTCCGCAGTAGAATGCCTCTTCACCAAAGGTACGCTGCAGATATTCTCTTATTTCCACAGTAGAAAGACATCTCTTTTCTCCCCGGTAAGCATTCGCAAGCAGACCGCTTCTGTGCCAGAAAAACAGGCGGTTGATCTCATTTGTTGCTGTCTCCACGTCAAATACAACGCCCACGCACTGTTTCTCATGAGTTCTCGTCTGTTCCAGCTCGATCACGATCGTACTGGAAAAATTCTTATTTCGCAGATACTGGGACTCATTATTTTCACTGATGTTTACCATTCCGCGCAAATACTCGATCAAGGTACGGTCGGAATCATCTGCTGCCGCTTTATTAAAAAATCCACGTCCGTCCGTGTTAGCATAGAGCACAATCTGAATTGCATCGATAACCGTTGATTTTCCACTTCCGGAATGCCCGGTGAAAAAATTGATCCCTTCACTCAAAGTCAGTATTTTTCTGTCTATATAATGCCAGTTGTTCAGGCAGATTTTTGAAATCGCCCAGAACGGCTGCCTGTTATCCAATGTCTCCAAGAGTCTCCTCCTCTTCTTCCCGGCTGCTTCCAAATGATTCCAGAACTTTTCTCACCGCATCTCCCTGCAATACTGCATGGATACACGGATAGATCAGAAGTCTTGTACTTTCATTTAACTCTTCCAGTACATCCAATGGCTCGATCAGCTGGTATTTTTTCAGCATGGCAATAGTTCTTTTCATCTCGGTCGGTGACGGGATACTGCGAAGCACGCGAAAATCTCCTGCTTTTCCGTTGAGTGCCCCCAAGGTTGTCACAATCTGGCTACTCGACGAAACCGATGCCATCTGCTCATCATAGATCAGTTTCAGCAATAATATGTAAATAGTCGCAAGACGCGGAAGCTTTTCTCCCCAGACCATCTCATCCTGAATATAGATCAGACCCAGATGTACATTCTCGCATAACGTAATGCCGGCAATCTGGAAATACATTTTCAGAAAATCAATGTGCTTTTCGCAGATACGGTACTCTCTCTGATACTGGAGTCTGCCCGCACGCTTGTCAAACTTCCTCTCCAGAAGAAATGTCTGTCTATAGAGAAGCCTGATCACATCTGTCAGATCTTCCTGTTCTTCCTGCGTAAGCTGCTCAAAATATTCTATCATTCATTCTCTCCAATTTTGTCTTCTTTTTCTATAAATGTCTTCTTACAAACTTCAGTGCAGGATAACGGTATCCGTTCTTTTCAATCGTCTCCGCATCCTCTTCCAGCGTTTTATATTTGCTGTTCTTACGGGTACTTAAGTCATATGCCAGAATCAGCTTTTCAAAATCCTCCTCTGATGTAAGGGAAAGTTTTTCTGTATCCAGCACATCTTTCTCTATATGCTCTTCGATAAATTCTTCAATCTGCTTTTTGCTGAATCTGCGCTTGATTCGGTTCAATCTGAGCACATCTTCTCTGTCCAGATCATCCACTTCTTCTTCCGGTGCCATCTGACTTACAAAATCCTTCCGGGTTTTTCTTCGCTTATAAAGAGATTTTTCTGACAGGATTTCGACCAAAGACAGATTCATCTTCTCCCCCGTCCTTTGAATGACTTCTTCATAGTCATCCTCTGCCATCCGGTTCAGGAGCTGAATAACCAGTCCCTTCGTGTCGCTCTCTCCGCTCAGAAGATAATTCAGTCTTGTCACCGTCGCACGCACATATTTGCTGTGCTCCTTATCCATATTGGAAATGCGGTGCTCGATATCATCAAAGCCTCTCTCGATCATATCCAGAAGTTCCAGCACATCTTCTCCCATATCTCCGGTTGCACGGGCGCGCTCACGGATCTTCTCGATCCATTCCTCATCATCCCGCATCTGACGCAGACATTCTTTGATATCTGTCTTATAGATATAAAAATTATCCGAAGTCTTCAGGATATGGTATTTTTTCCGGACAATCTCTTCCACATATCCGTCCAGATGCTCTTTCAGAAGATCCCCGTAAAACTGCTGTTCCAGAAGCCTTGCAAAAAATTTATCCATGTTATGCAGCATATCCTGCAGTGCTTTGTTGAGCCGTCTGGTATTGATAAGTGCTGTCCGGAGCATATTCAGATTCACCCTCGGATCATTTTTAAACGAGAACAATGTCGCATAGACATTCTGGATATAGATCTCTGTCTCCTCCAGGTCCTCCGTAGAAAGCCGCTCAAAGGCATCCACAAATATTGCTGCATAATCCGGAATTACAATATTCGTCACCAATGTATTATAATCTTCAATTTTCTTCAGCCATCCTTTTCGGATCAGCCAGTTCAGAATCCTTGCCGACGGAGTCTCCAACATATCAAACTCAGTCTCATCTTCTTCTCGTTTAAGTTCGATCTGTTTCTTCATATACAGATCCCGAAGCACCTGAATACAGACTTCCCTAGTCAGGAAATAATTGCTGTACTGGTATTCTTCATTGATCGCCATCAAAGCCTCAATGTATGTCTCTCTGTTCACAGAACGGAACAGACTCCAGAAACCCTCCGGAATTTCAAAACGTAACTGCATGCCTTGCCTTTCTGTAAATTCATAAATTTTTCCATTATCTATAAGTATACCATATTCTACCCTTTAAATGGGAAAAACATTGCAAAAAGGCATTACGAAAAAGTGCTGCAAAACCGATCACTCTCATCGGCTTGCAGCACTTCTCCATAACGAGACCAAATATCTGGCAGAATATTTGATTATTATTTTAATTAAGCAAGTATGGGTTCCATATTTTTCAGTATGACTATTTGATAAATCCAACCTGTTTGCTGATTATCTCATACTGTTCGTCTTTTCTCTTATTGTAGATTACTTTTCTTTCTTCAAAGAGGTTGTTTCCTTCTGTATCGATGGATACGATCAGTGGTCCAAACTCTTTTACGCGGCAGTTCCAGAGCGTTTCCGGCATTCCGAGATCTCTCCACTCAGCTCTTACGATCTCTTCAACCTCTGTTGCTGCTACTACGGCATTACCAGCCGGGAATACGCAGTGGATTGCTCCGAACTCTTTACATGCACGTTCGGTGTTTTCTTTCATTCCACCTTTTCCGATGATCACACGTACACCAGATTTCTGTACGAATTCATACTCGAATTTTTCCATACGCATACTGGTTGTCGGTCCTACAGATACCATTTCGAATTTGTCATTTTCCAGTGGACGGATGATCGGTCCTGCATGAAAGATTGCGTTGTTTCTTACATCTACAGGAAGTTCTCTTCCTTCTTCTACCAGACGGCGATGAGCAACATCACGACATGTTGTCATACTTCCGTTCAGGTAAATGATGTCTCCGATTTTAATGTCTTTTAAGTCCTCTGCTGAAATTGGTGTTGTTAAAATTTTCTTTCCGTCTTTTACTTCTACCATTATAATTCCACCCCCGAATGTGTTGTGATTGTGTAATTAAGGTCCTTGTCAAATACAATGTGTCCTCTTCTGTGACTCCAACATCCTACGTTTACGGCCACACCGATTGCAGATGGATGACGTGCTGTATTTTCGATGTTAACACCCATTACTGAGTATTTTCCGCCCATTCCCTGTGGTCCAAGGCCGATTGCGTTGATTCCGTCTTCCAGAAGGTTTTCCATCTTTGCAGCTCTTTCGTTATCATTGTGAGAGCCGATCGGACGCATCAGAGCTTTCTTGGAAAGCAGAGCTGCCGTTTCTACAGAAGTTGCTACACCTACACCTACAAGAAGCGGAGGACATGCATTCAGTCCGTAGCTTGTCATAACATCGAGAACGAATTTTGTTACACCTTCGTATCCTTCACCTGGCATCAGAACCATAGCTTTTCCCGGAAGTGTACATCCGCCACCTGCCATGTATGTGTAGATTTCACATTTGTCAGAGTTTGGAACGATATCCCAGAATACGGTCGGTGTTCCTTTTCCTACGTTCTTTCCTGTGTTATATTCGTCGAATGTCTCAACGCTGTTGTGACGAAGCGGTGCTTCGAATGTAGCCTTTACTACTGCTTCTTTCAGTAATGCTTCCAGATCATCGATCAGTGGGAATTTTGTTCCACATTTTACCCAGAACTGAAGGACACCTGTATCCTGGCAGCTTGGTCTGTTAAGAGCTACTGCGAGTTCCTGGTTACGGAACATGGTATCGTAGATTACCTTAGACAGCGGGCTGTCCTCTTTCTCTCTGAGTTCCTGAAGTTTTGCGATGACATCATCTGGAAGTTTTTTGGCAACGTGTGCAATGAACTTTGCCATGTAATCTGTAAGCTGTGTTACCTGTTCTTCTCTAGACATTTTAAAATCCTCCTCTTTTTATATTGCATTTAATTTAATTACTTTGTTATCCCTTCTTACGGGAAGAATGGATAGAATATCGGAAGTAAGATCATACTTACTACGGTGGATACCAGAATCAGCGGCACACCTGCTTTTGCATAATCTTTAAATGTATATCCTCCGGCTGTGACAACCATTGTGTTTGCCGGCATTCCGATCGGTGTTGCGTATGCGCATGATCCTCCGATGACACATGCCATAAGTACTGCGCTTGGGTCTGCTCCCATTCCCTGTGCGATTGACACAGCGATTGGTGCCATAAGTGCTGTTGTTGCTGTATTCGACATAAAGTTGGTAAGTACACAGCACAGCATGAAAATTACAAATGTAAGTACATAAGGTGACGGGTTCTTTCCAAGAAGTCCGATTACTTTATCAGCAATCAACTCTCCTGCCCCTGTCTGATCAAGTGCTGCTGCAAGGGAAAGTGTTCCACCGAACAGGAAGATCGTCTTCAGATCGATGGAAAGAAGTGCATCTTTCTCACTGATAACTCCTGTAAGGATCAGGGCAATTGCTCCGACGCAACCCGTTACACAAAGCTTGATTCCGATCTGTTCTTCAAAGATCATTCCGAGAAGTGTAAGAATCAGAATAACCAGGGAAAGTGTCTGTTTCCACTTTGGTACATTGCTGAAATCCTGTACCTCATCATAAATGCTGTCTCCAGCTGCATCTGTCTTGTTCGGAAGAAATTTGTATCCGATCAGTGCGAAATAAATGATTCCAACGATCAGGATCGGTACACCTACTTTTGCATAATCGAAGAATCCAAATTTCAGTCCGATGCTTTCCATCTGTGACTGTGCGATCATGTTACCCGGAGCTCCGATCAGAGAAATGTTACCTCCCATCGCTGCTGCGAATACAAGCGGCATCAGAAGTCTTGATCTTGAATATCCCGATTTTGCTGCGATACCGATGACTACCGGGATCAGAATTGCGGCTGTTCCTGTGTTGGAAAGGAAACCGCTCATCACGCCTACGATGATCATAATCGCAACGATCAGCTGCTTCTCTGTCTTGGCGAAATGTGTTACAACTCCCCCTATTTTGTTTGCCATTCCTGTTTCAAAAAGTGCGCCACCTACAATGAACATCGCAACAAACAGGATGACGTTGCTGTCAATGAATCCTGAAAATGCTGTCTTCCAGTCCAGAACTCCCGTGACTACCAGTCCCACACAGACAATCATGGATGTCAGTCCTAACGGAATTTTTTCCCACATGAACATCACGATCGCAAACAGCAGGAACAATAATGTGATAGTTACCTGACTCATTTTGCTACCTCCTCATTTCTCTTTTTAGTTTCTTTTCTTGATGTCTTTTACTTGATATCTGATTTTTGATATCTGATTTTGTATCCAAATCTTGATTTTAATATAATTCATTGACACCAAAATGTCAATTACTTTTTATCATTTTGGCGGATAGCATAATTCTGCATATTCTATTTTGTATATTCTGACTAAGATTCTTCTGTCATATTGCACGAAATGAAATTTTTTGCAAATAAAAAAGACTTCAAGAAGTATCTATACTCTCAAAATCTTTTTATGTTCTGTGTATATCTTTTATTTTCTTACACTTATCTACTTGTAATACGTCAGCATATCATCGCGGCTTCGCATGATATGCGCATACATCTCTTTTTCTGCCGCTTCGACATTATGCTCCTGGAGTGCTTTTAGAATCCTTCCATGCTCTTTGATCGATACCTTCGCATAATCACCTTCTGAAACCATACTTCCCATAGAAAGTCCGTTCCAGAGTTCGGAGATCATTTTTTTCATCTTTCCATTACCTGCCGCACTCCAGATTTCATTGTGAAATGCACGGTTGAGATCCGTGTATTTCTGGGATTCCCCGTTTTCCAGTGCCTCACAAGATTCCTGATAGACATCTTCTATTTCCGCAATATCTGTTCCCGGTTCTGCTGCAAGCTTTGCTGCCGCACTCTCGAGGATCGCGCGGAGCTGATAATGTTCCCGGATATAGGTTTCCGTGATTCCAAGGACGACTGCCCCTTTATTCTTCCGAAGCTGGATCAGCCCGTCCCTTGCCAGAATCTGAAATGCTTCTCTTACCGGCATTGCCGACACATTTAGCTGAGATGCCACACTGTCGAGTGAAAGGATCTCTCCCTCTTTCATTTGCCTTGATAAAATTGCTTTTCTAAGCTCCGCAGCAACTTTTTCCTTCGCTGACGGCATCTTGATCGGTTTTAAACCATTCATCTATTCTTCCTTCTTTCTTCCTTCACCTGCTCTGCCAGAAGCAATACCCATCTGTCAATCTCACTATTGACCGCTTTTGCAAATGTTTTTGTATATTTTTCCGCACCATTTAATGCACCTGCTATCTTTTCGCAGATTGCCTTTTCTGTCTCTTTTTTTCCATCTGTCTCTTTACATTTTGTGGCAAACCGGATATAACACTCCGAAGCATTTTTCAGCAGATTCGTCAGATATCCATTCTCCATCTGTGCAAGAAGCAACTGGTCCGGTCTTGTTTCCGTCGAAAATACTTCCTTTTCCTCTGTTTGACTTTTCATATTCAGGACATGCTGAACCGCTTTTTTGAGGATTTCTCCGATCATCTCAAAAATCAGTTCTATCTGCTCTTCATCCAGCTCAACCGTATAAATTCTTTTTGTTGCCAGCCTCACGATCAGCCCCTGACTCTCCAGAACCTGAAATGCTTCACGGATCGGGATTCTGGATGCTCCAAATACCTCAGCAAGCTCTTCCTGCTTTAACTGGCTTCCTCCTTCTATCCTGCCCGCCAGAATTTCATCCGCAATCTGTTCTGCCATATAATCGCTCAACCGCTTTTCTGATAATACTTTCATCTTCCCCTCCACCATACCGCAGTTAATTAGTAGAATATACTAATAATGTATCCAAAATCAGTCTAAATGTAAAGAATTATTTTTCTTGTTCCACGAATATTCTCAGTAAATGATTTTAAAAATATGTTTTCAGAATTTCCTGTTAAATAAAACAAAAAAGGAAACCGCAAAAATGATTCCTCATCTTGCGGTTTCCTCGTTTTACCTCTTCTTATACCATACACTCGTGGATCTCTTCTTCTTCAAGACCGATTCCCTGCATGACATTTTTCAGTTCTTCCCTGCATTCCAGTGGTGCGCACCAGGAAAGCCCGCATCCTGCTGAAATACTTCTCGGCACCGGAATCATACGTCCCTGTGCACCAACTTTTTTACATTCTTTTTCCATCGCCATCGCATCCGCTGTTGTATGGAATGTGATAACCAGCTTTAACTCTTTTTTTCTCATTATTCAATCACAATTTCAAATTCAGAGCCCTTCTCGGTAGAAGTTGCCTTCTTTCCTTTGTCCTTCGCAAACTTCTCGATATTAGTCTTCTGGTGAGGTTCGCTCACAAGAACCTTGATCGGTCCGTTTGCATTCTTCAGTGCCTCTGCAGTAAGCATCAGCGGTTCCGGACACGAAAGTCCTCTTGCATCTACTTCTTTCATATTTTTTACCTGCCTTCCTAGCATATCATATTTCTTATGGATTATCCATCTATATCTTGCGGTTTCTGACTATTTTGCCTGCTCTCTTTTGTTTGTAAATGCAATGATAAAGCATGCGATAATACAGATAATGCAAGCAACTTTTCCATTCGGCGTTACGGCTCCTGCAACGAGTTCGCCGGTCTCTGCATTCATAGCTGTTCCGCTTGATGCAAGTCCGAAGTTATGGCAAAGTGCTGCTGCAAAGAACATGCCAAGTACAGTAACTGCTGAATCAGAAGAACCCTGTCCTGCAAGGATCAGCTGGCGAAGCGGGCATCCGCCGGCAAGAACTGCCGCGAATCCTACTGCATACATGCCAAGGATATTCCACAGATGGTTGGAATGTGCAATGATTCCAGGAGTGTTAAATCCAAGTACAAATCTTCCTGTTGCCAGATTGAAGATCAGCATTACTACAAAAAGACCTGCAATAATTGTAAGAAGATCAAAGTTCTTCATTAAGATCGCATCACGGATTCCGCCGGCGAAGCACATTCTTGATTTCTGAGCAAGTGCTCCGAAAATAAGTCCGCCGATCAGTGACATGATAATTGGTGCATGAAGACTTCCAGGACCTGCTTCACTTGCTTTGAGAAGTGTTGAGCAGGTTGCAAGGATCAGAATACCAAGCATCAGTACCGGAAGCACTGCTCCACTTTCTTTGTTTGTCTCATGCGCACGTCCAAGGCTGAAACCATTTTTGAGTGCAAATGCTCCGGTTCCAACTCCAAGTACAAAACCGATCAGTGCTACCCATGCATTCAGGTCACCTGCTGACATACGGATCACCATACGGAGCGGGCATCCAAGGAAAATCAGGGAACCGATCATAATTACCATACCAAGGATAAAGCGGATCATCGGTGAAGATCCCGCTGTTGAACGGTATTCTTTTGTTGCCACTGAAATAATAAATGCTCCGATCACAAGACCGATGATCTCCGGTCTTGCATACTGCACAACTTCGGCCTGGTGAAATCCCAGAGCTCCTGCCGTATCACGGATAAAGCAGGCAATACAGAATGCCATGTTTGCCGGATTACCAAAGTAAGCCAGACATGCAGCTACAAGCCCACACAGAACCCCCGCAAGTGCAAGTTTCTTCTTTGAGTCTGATAAATTCATTTTTCTTCCTCCTTCGTCTTTCTCCCATTCGTCATTTTGACTATTAAAGACTTTTTTTGTTACCTTATAATTATATCTTTTGCACAACTTCTTGTCCAATTCATAATTAAAATAGACCGATATATATATTGATACTATCAATACTATATCGGTCTTCTATCAATCTCTGATCTTATAAAATTTTACTCTTCTTCTGCAAGCTCGCAGATTGCCCGGATTGCTGTATCCACTTCTTCCTCTGTGTTATAGTGTGAAAAACTGAATCTGACAGCTCCCTGCTCTACGGTTCCAAGTGCCTCATGCATCAGTGGTGCACAGTGTCCTCCTGAACGGGTAGAAATCCCATAATCTGTCAGAAGTGCATCGCTGACTTCTCCCGAGTCATAATCTCTGATATTCAGGCTCACGACTGCACAACGATCCATGCTGCTGAAATCTCCATAAATTTTGACTCCCGGGATTTCTTTTACACCTTCATAGAACCGCTTCATCAGTGCCTGTTCCTTTGCACGGATCGTATCAATTCCTGTTTCTTCCAGATATCCGATCGCAGCATCCAGTCCGGCAATTCCGTGTCCGTTAAGTGTTCCTGCTTCCAGTGCTGTCGGCATCTCTTCCGGCTGTGTCTTACTATAGGTCTGCACACCGGTACCGCCTGAAAGAAGTGGCCGGACATGAACGCCTTTTCTCACATACATCCCACCAGTCCCCTGCGGTCCTAAAAGTCCCTTATGTCCGGTAAAACACAGAATATCAATATGCATCTTCTGCACATCGATCGGAAATACACCGGCAGTCTGTGATGCATCTACCACAAACAACAGATCGTGTTTTTTGGCAATTTCCCCGATCCGCTCCACATCCACTTTGTTTCCCGTCAGATTGGACCCATGGGTACAGACAATTGCTTTTGTATTCTCTTTGATTGCTTTATCAAAATCTGCGTAATCCAGAGTTCCTTTTTCATCACATCCAAGGAATGTCACTTCAACTCCCTTTTTCTCCATCTCATAAAGTGGTCGGAGAACAGAGTTATGTTCCAAAACCGTAGAGATCACATGGTCTCCCGGATTTAAGATCCCCTTGATCGCAATATTCAGACTCTCCGTTGAATTCATGGTAAATACGATCTGTCTTGCATCTTCCGCCCCGAAAAAACCTGCAAGCTTCTCTCTTGTGTCATATACGGTTCTTGCTGCTCCGAGAGATGCCTCGTTGACGCCTCTTCCTGCATTCCCCATTGAGCACATTACTGCGGTGATCGCATCAATTACTTCCTGTGGTTTGCGCATTGTGGTTGCTGCATTATCTAAATATATCATATTGATCCTCTTTTCATTTCCCCATATGTGCATCCGGATAGAAATCCTTTACAATCCGGATCAGATGCTCTGCTGCTGCAGGCAGCTGATAGTTTTTATTGTATACAAGGTTCAGATAACGACTGCTTTCATCCTTCTGTAACGGGAATTCCAGAACCTGTCCGGTCCGGATCTCCTCTTCTGCTGCAAGTCTTGATATGATCGTGATTCCAAGCCCACTCTTTACTGACCTTTTTATTGCTTCCGGATTCTCAATGCATGCTACTATATTGAGAGTATCAGGCATAATTCCTGCTTTTCTCAATATTTTTTCTGTTTCCTTGCGGGTTCCCGATCCTTCTTCCCGCATAATGACCGGTTCATTCTTTATCCATGTTGCTGTCTTATAGCGCTTCTGTATTTCCTGATAAAACTCGGTATTCGGCATGATAACAACCAGTTCATCCTGATAAAAAGGCATATATCTGCAATGCTTTTTTTCAAGTACCGTACCTGTGAATCCAATATCTACCATATGCCCTGCTACCTGTTCAACAACACCGCAGCTGTCATTTTCTGAAATCCGGAACTGCTCATCCGGATAAGTCTCTCTGAATTTCGCCAGAATCGCCGGAAGAACATACTGCGCCGGAATCGTAGAGGTCGCAATTGTAATACATTTTTCCTCACGATGCGCATCCTTGGAAAATACCTGCTCGATTTCTTTTTCGAGTTCCACCATCTGGCGCGCATACTGGTATAATTGCTTTCCTTCTTCCGACAATTTTACTTCCTTTGTATTTCTGACAAAAAGCCGTGAGTCCAGTTCTTTCTCCAGAGAAGAGATATGTGCACTGACCGTTGGCTGTGTCAGGAACAAAAGCTTTGCCGCTTTTGAAAAACTTCCCGACTCAGTTACCTTAACAAATGCCTCCAGCTGCTTTAAATTCATAAGTATGCCACCCTCTCACTTTCTCCGCCTGTCTTCTTTGTCACCTTAATGCTGTCCATATATTCTAAAATCGGTTTCGCACTCTTTCTGCTTGTTGAGAACATATCTCTCACCTGTGCGATCGTGATCAGATTTTCTTCCTTCAGATGATTCTGAATTTTTTCCTTCGCTTCATCCATCAGGTGTTTCATTGTAAACATCTCTTCATTGATACGGAGTACTTTTCCTTCGTCAATCATCATGAGAACCACATCTTCCGCTGTCTGGCGCGGAATTTTTCCAAAATCAATCTCTGAAAATCTCACAAAATCATATCCTGCTTTTTCAAATGTATCTTCGATCAGCTTCTCTGTCTGAAGATACATCGCATCCTTCGGAACTTCATATCCCGGAAGCGAAAGATATTCTTCCCTTCTTCCATAGACGTTTTCTCCCGTCATTCTTTCGATATACGCATCAAATATGTTTGGTTTGATCTTTTTCAGGAATGTGTTGTGAATTTCGGCTTTCTTCATTCCATATCGGTATGGATGCTCACTGTGATATTTCTGCAGTGTCTCCTCTATCTTCTGACGTACTGCAAATTCGCTGTCTCTGTGCCACAAATATGTGTCCTTCTTCATTGGGAATACAAAGATTGTGCCCGATTCTTCCAGTTCGTCAAGATACTCCTTCAGTTCATCTACGGAATGTGCCATCACCTTTGCAAGCTCAGCAAGTGTGATCATCGTGTCGCCGTGTTCTTTGATCTGAAGCTCCATAACATCGCCAAGAGAACCGGATTCTTTTTTCTTCAGTTCTTCGATTGCCTGCGCATCAAAACGTTTCTTACGCACCGGATTCGGTTCCAGAACGATCCCGCCTCCGATAGTCTCCATCGGCGAATAGAAACGTACTACAAAACGGTCGCCTCGTTTGACCGCAATCTCTTCTTCCAGTCTGAGCTGTACCAGTCCCTCTTCTCCCGGTCCGATCTGCTCCTTATCCAGCAGAACAGCACGGCAGAGAATCTCACTCGTACCCGTGTATAAATGCAATCTCTCATGATTTGTAAGGATACGCATGGAGTCTTCCAGAACTTTCAGCTTCACATCCAGAAGATCTGTATTTTTCATACTGTTCTTCGGTGCAAGCACACACCCTCTGCGAATTTCCTTTTTCTTCACATTTGACAGATTGATCGCCACTCTCTGTCCGGCATAGCATTTGTCCTGATTCTGCCCATGTACCTGAATATTACGGATCTTGCACTCTTTTCCGATCGGATACATTTCCAGAACGTCTTCCCTGGTGATCGTACCAGAGATAAGTGTCCCTGTGATAATTGTCCCAAAGCCTGACAAGGTAAATGCCAGGTCAATCGGAAGTCTTGGAATAGTCTGTGTATCCTTTGCAACCACCTCATCCGACATCAGTTGCTGGATCGTATCCGTCAGTTCATCAAGCCCCTGCCCGGTTGCAGCCGATACTTTAACAACCGGTGCACCTTCCAAAAAAGTACCTTCCAGTTCTTCCTGGATTTCTTCCTCAACGAGTTCCAACCATTCTTCATCGACCAGATCACACTTGTTGATCACCAGAATGCTCTTCTTGATCCCAAGGAGTCCCAAAATGTCCATGTGTTCTCTTGTCTGCGGCATGATACCTTCATCCGCTGCCACAACCAAAAGTACCAGATCCATTCCGACAACTCCCGCAACCATGTTGTTGATAAATTTTTCATGTCCCGGAACATCAATGATCCCTACACGGTCTCCATTTTTCAGATCAAAATAAGTAAACCCGAGGTCAATGGTGATCCCTCTTCTCTGTTCTTCTTCCCACCGGTCCGTGTTACGTCCGGTAAGTGCTTTTATCAGTGTCGTTTTCCCATGGTCAATGTGACCTGCGGTTCCTACGATAATGTTTTTCATAATAATTCTCCCAGCATCTCTGCTATCTTCTTAAAGTAGCAGGATTCAATTGTCCGCACATCCAGATAAATCGTGTCGTTAGCTGTACGCGGAATGATTGGCATAGAAAGATGCCGCATCTCTTCTTCCAGCTTCGGTACACTGATATTCTCCGGCTTAATCGTAACTGCCATACTCGGAATGCGTTCAAGCGGAAGAGAGCCTCCACCGATCTGTGATTCACACGGTTCCATCCCGATCGTTGCAGCAAGATGTGCATTCTGCAGAATCCGCTTCAGAGATCTTGCACGCTTTTCCACATCCGCTTTGGACTCTGTGATCATACGCAGTACCGGAAGATTCTGGATTGCCTTTTCTTCTGATAAATATTCCTGTAATACCAGTTCCAGTGCCGCTGCTGTAAATTTATCAATTCGCAGTGCACGTGTCAGCTGATTCTTCTTCATCTGGTCAATATATTTCTTCTTACCGATGATGATTCCAGCCTGCGGACCACCGAGCAGCTTGTCTCCGCTGAAGCATACAACGTCCGCTCCCTTGCGGATGGAATCCTGAACCGTCGGTTCATAGGTCAGTCCGTATTTACTCAGGTCGATCAGCACACCACTTCCAAGATCTTCGATGATCGGGATATCGTGTTCCTGCGCAATCGGAATCAGTTCATCGATCGTAACCGTCTCTGTAAATCCAACAATACGGTAATTGCTTGTATGAACTTTAAGGAGTGCTTTTGTCTCCTCTGTGATCGCTTCTTCATAATCAGAATAATGTGTCTTATTCGTCGTTCCGACTTCCACAAGTGAAGCTCCGCTCTGCTCCATTACATCCGGAATCCGGAATTTGCCACCGATCTCAACCAGCTCTCCGCGGGATACTACAACTTCCCCGCCTTTTGCCATTGAACTTAAGATCAGCATAACAGCCGCAGCATTGTTGTTAACCGCCATCGCAGCCTCTGCCCCGGTCAGTTTGCAAAGCAGTTTTTCAAAATGAGAGTATCTCTCTCCACGTGCTCCTGCTTCCAGATTGTATTCCAGATTGGAGTAACCACTCACAATTCCTGCCAGTCTCTCAACATGCTCCTTACTGATCGGTGCACGGCCGAGATTGGTGTGGAGAACTGTTCCTGTTCCGTTGATCACCATTTTCATATTCGGCTCATGCAGCTTTCCGGCATGCCGTTTTATATTCTGCGTAAGCATCCCGATCTGCGCTTTCGCTTTCTCTTCTTCCTCGCACTTTCCGATAAATGTTCTGAGCGCATCCATCTCTTCACGGATCACATCCATCACAAGTTCACGTCCATATACATCAATCAAATCCTGTATCTCCTGTTCTTCAAGCAGAATATCTACTTTCGGAATACTGCGAAATAATAAATTTTTATTCATTTTCTCCTCTACCTCTTTGAATTCCTAGTGCAGACGAATCAGTTTATCGCTCTTTTCTGTTACGGTTCCGATCAGGGATACCTTGGTATCCAGTCTCTTCTTCTCGAATGCTTCCATCACGGCTTCCGCATACTGCGCTTCCACGCTGATGAGCAGTCCACCTGATGTCTGCGGATCATATAACAGATCGATAAAATGATCTTCTACATTTCTGAAATCTACTTTCTGATAAGAATATCCCTTGTTCTTGTAAGCCCCCGCCGGAACAAGGCCCATTTTTGCATAGCTGATTGCTTCATCAAGATATGCAATATCGTGAACATTCAGTTCAAATGTCACATTACTTGCCTCTGCCATTTCAACGCAGTGACCTAAAAGACCAAATCCTGTAATATCTGTACATGCATTTACAGGGAAATGCTCCACAACTTCTTTTGCTTTTTTATTTAAAGAAGACATGACAATCTCAGCTTCCCTGATTGCGGCTGCAGATGCCATTTCTCCTTTGATTGCTGTATTAACAATTCCTGTTCCGACCTGTTTGGTAAGGATCAGCACATCCCCCGGTTTACATCCGTAATTCTTAAAAATCTTCTTTGGATGTACAAATCCGGACACACAAAGTCCGTACTTCGGCTCATCATCCTGTACTGTATGTCCACCAACCAGAACAGCTCCTGCCTCTTTTACCTTATCGGCTCCACCGGCAAGAATATCTCCTAAGATCTGTGGATCAAGACAATTCGGAAATCCTACGATATTAAGTGCTACCTTCGGCTCTCCTCCCATTGCGTAAACATCACTGAGCGAGTTTGCTGCTGCAATCTGGCCAAACATATACGGATCATCCACGATCGGCGTAAAAAAATCCACGGTCTGGATCATCGCAATATCATCTGTAACCTTATAAATCGCAGCATCATCTGATGTCTCGATTCCGACGATCAAATTTTCATCTTCAAATTTCGGTAACTTACCCAGAACCTGGGCAAGGGTCTCCGGACCTACTTTAGCGGCTCACCCGGAAGTTTTTGCATACTGTGTCAGTCTTACTTTTTCTTTATTCATTGTTTATCCCCAACTTATACTTTGCATTTAACATGTTACCTGCCGCAAAAAATGCGCACATAGATAAATTCTATCATTCATACTTTCTATTGTAAAGACTGCTTTTGCAATTCATACTTTTCTATAATCAATTCTCTCACATGTTCAGCCGCTGCCGGAAGTTTGTAGTTTTTATTATATACAAGATTCAGGTTTCGACCGCTGCCATCCTGTGAAAACGGGAATTCCAGAACTTCTCCTGCCTGGATCTCATCTGCGGCCGCAAGTCTTGAAATAATTGTAATGCCAAGACCACTTTTAACAGATCTCTTGATCGCTTCCGGATTCTCAATTGTCGCAACAATATTCAGATCATCCAAAGAGATTCCCATCTTTTTTAATTGCTTCTCTGCTTCTTTTCTGGTACCGGACCCCTCCTCACGCATAATCAGAGGTTCTCCTTCCAGCCATTTTAAATCCTTCTGCTCTTTTACGATTTTCTGATATTCTTTCGTATTCGGCATAATAACAACCAGATCATCCTGGTAAAACGGTATGTATTTACAATTTGCTTTTTCGATTACTGTACCGGAAAATCCAATATCAACCAGATGCGATGCTACCTGTTCAA
>OHWY01000125.1_pt1 | contig 24912 bp, 17 predicted proteins | sample 1579801 | NCBI WGS metagenome assembly OHWY01 (sample SAMEA3882536, study PRJEB24775) | human gut metagenome | biome: human-associated habitat; feature: intestine environment; material: feces | place: Netherlands | collected 2009/2010 | reverse complement strand
AGCACCAGCTTTATCCGCTCCGGGTCAGCGGCCTCCTACCACTCAGGCACCACCAGCAGGCGGCTGCCGATCTCCATGGGCTTGTAAAACTGCTTCCAGTTGTTCTCCCAGTCCTCGTCGGCCACGTCGGCCATGGTCAGCAGCAGGGGCGCGTACTCCGGGTGCTCCTTTTTCAGCGCCGACATGGCCATACGCACGGCGGCCACGGTGCCGTAGGCATCCTCGTTCCGTTCCAGATAGAACGTCACGCGGCTGACACCCTTCTTCTGCGCCAGCAGGTCGTCATCCACATAATCCCAGTATTGGCGGTTGTTCTCCAGAAAGCTCTGAAAGTCCGCCTCGTCGTCGATCATCACGCCGGTAACGCCCTGCTGCTCCAGCATGTCTGTCACCGCGTCCAAGCCCGCGTGGCTCGTGTCGATCTTGAGTTCCAGCCAGTCCATAGGATGACCTCCCGCAAAGTTGAAATGCACCGTACACCGCCAGCGGCGACGGAGCTTGCGTCCCGCCGATGGCAAACCTCTAACGGCAATGGATCTTGCGCCAAGACGAGGCGCGGCGGCGCAAGCGTACTTTGTGTACGGCAAGCCGCCGCAACGAAGTATTGGCGCAAGAGATGCGCCGTTATCTCTTGGTGCCTACGAAGAAAATGCCCATGGTATTCGGCCCGGTGTGGCTGCCGATCACAGGCCCGATGTAGTTGATGTAGACCTCCTTGACGCCGTAGCGGGCCTTCATCTCCTCGGCTACGGCGCGGGCCTCCACCTCGCAGTCGGCGTGGCAGATGAACATGACCTGCTCGCTGGGCTCGATGCCCAGCTCGGCGATCTTGTCGATGAGGGCCTTCAGGCTGGCCTTACGGCCGCGGACCTTGCTGACGGGGACCAGCTTGCCCTCGTCGGAGGTGTGCATGACGGGCTTAATGGAGAGCATGGAGCCGAAGAACGCGGCGCCGGCGCTGAGACGGCCGCCCATCTTCAGGTAGTTCAGGTCGTCCACGGTGAACCAGTGGTCGATGTGGAGCTTGTTGTCCTCCACCCACTGCACCAGCTCCTGAGCGGAGAGGCCCTCGCGCTTCTTCTGGACGGTCAGATAAAGCAGCAGGCCCTGGCCCAGAGAGGCGGAGAGAGAGTCCACCACATAGATGTTGGCATCGGGGAACTCCTCCTTCATGTCCTGGGCGGCGATGCACGCACTTTGGTAGGTGGTGGAGAGGGCGCTGGAGAAGTTGATGCTGACGATGTCCTTGCCGGCAGCCAGAATGGGGCGCATGGCCTCCTGAAACTGGCCTACGTTGGCGGCGGAGGTGGTGGCCAGCACGCCGCCGCGGATCTTGCCGTAGAAATCCTCGAAGCTGATGGCGCTGCCGTCCAGCAGGTTGGGGTAATCGTGCCCATCGATGTGGACGGTCAGGGGCACCACGGTCAGCTCCAGCTCCTTGGCCATGTGGTCGGTCAGGTCGCAGCAGCTGTCAGTCATAATGACATATTCACGCATGGGATAAACCTCCTTGGGAGTGATATTCCCCGTTATCATATCACGGAACGGGGCACAAGAAAAGAGCCAAATGGAAAATAATATGAGATATTAGCAGAAATATACGTCCGTATCGCCTATTTCCCCACGCAGAAGCGGGAGAAGATGGTGTCCACCAGATCGTCGCGGACCTGTTTGCCGTTCAGCTCACCCAGCGCGGCCAGCGCCGCCTCGCAGTCGGTGAGCACCACGTCGGGGGTCATGCCGATACGGAGGGCGCCGCGGGCCTCGGCCACGGCGGAGAGGGCTCGGTTGGCGGCGTCGGCCTGACGGGCGCTGGTCAGCAGCGCGCCGCCGGTGCTCTCGCCCGACGGGAACTGCGCCGCGATGGCGTCGGTCAGCGTGTCCAGTCCCGCGCCGGTGGCGGCGGAGACGGACAGCACGTTGTCGAAGCGGTCCGCCAGGGCGCCGACGTCCAGCACCTGGGGCAGGTCGGATTTATTGACGGCCACGATCAGGTGGGGGACGGTGTTGGCCAGGGCGATGGCGGCCTCGTCCTCCGCCGTCAGCTCCCGGGAGCCGTCCAGCACCAGCAGGGCCAGAGATGCCTGCTTCGCGGCGGCGCGGCTGCGCTCCACACCCATGGTCTCCACGGCGTCGCCGCCGTCGCGGATGCCCGCCGTGTCGATGAGCCGCAGGAGCACGCCGCCCACGGTGACCTTTTCCTCCACCGTGTCGCGGGTGGTGCCGGCGATGTCGGTGACGATAGCCCGGTCATAGCCCAGGAGGGCGTTCAGCAGAGAGGATTTGCCGGCGTTAGGTTTGCCCAGCAGCACCGTGGGCACGCCCAGCTTCAGCAAACGGCCGCGGGAAAACCCGGCCACCAGCGCTTCCAGATCGTTCTGGGCCCGGCGCAGGGTGTCCAGCATCTGCTCGCGTTGGAGATCCTCGATGTCCTCGTCCGGATAGTCTACCACGGCGTAGAACCGGGCGGCCATGTCCATGAGGCCATCGTAGATACGCGCCACGGTGCGGCTCAGCGCGCCGTCCAGCTGGCAGACGGCGTTGTGGGCCTGCTGGGCCGTCTCGGCGTCGATCAGGTCCGCCACGGACTCCGCCTGGAGCAGGTCCAGCTGCCCGTTGAGAAAGGCCCGCTTGGTAAACTCGCCGGGACCGGCCTGGCGGCAGCCGGCGGCAAACAGGGCGCGGAGGCCCGTGTCCAGCACGATGGGGCTGCCGTGGCAGTGGAGCTCGGCGCAGTCCTCTCCGGTATAGCTGTGGGGCGCAGGGAAATGGACGCACAGCACGCTGTCGATGACCTGCCCCGTCTCGTCCAGCAGCTCACCCAGCACCATGGCGCGGGGGCGCTGCTGCGCGGCGGGCCTGCCGTTTTTGGCGCGGAACACCGCGTCCAGCGCGGCACAGGTATCCGGGCCGGACAGGCGCAGGATACCGATGGCGCTGGGCTGTCCGGGCGTGGCGATGGCGGCGATGGTGTCGGACATAGGCGGGACCTCCTTGCAGGGTGTTTTTCTCAGTATACCACAGGCGGCGGGAAAAAGAAATATCCCCCGGCGGACCGGGGGATATAAAAAACGATGCTTTACTTGATAGGCTCGCCGGCGGCTTCCTTGGCGGCGATCTCCTTCATGGCGTCCTTGTGGCTCAGGTTCACGCGGCCCTTCTCGTCGATCTCGGTGACCTTGACCCACATCATGTCGCCGATCTTGCAGGCGTCCTCCACCTTCTCGATGCGCTTGTCGGCCAGCTTGGAGATGTGGACCAGACCGTCCTTGCCGGGGGCCAGCTCCACGAAGGCGCCGAAGGTCATCAGGCGCACGACGCGGCCGTAGTACAGCTGGCCCACCTCGGGCACGAAGACGATGTCGTCGATGCACTTCTTGGCCTTTTCGCAGCTCTCGGCGTCGGGGGAGGCGATGTGGATGGTGCCGTCATCGTCGATGTCGATCTTGGCGCCGGACTCGGCCACGATCTTCTGGATGACGGAGCCGCCCTTGCCGATGACGTCGCGGATCTTATCCGGGTCGATGTGCATGGTGACCATCTTGGGGGCGTACTTGCTGACCTCGGGCCGGGGCTCGGCGATGCAGGGCAGCATGACCTGGTCCAGGATCTGGCAGCGGGCGTCATAGGTGATGTCCAGCGCGTTCTTGATGATCTCCATGGTCAGACCGTCGTTCTTCAGGTCCATCTGGATGGCGGTGATGCCCTTCTTGGTGCCGGCCACCTTGAAGTCCATCTCGCCGTGGAAGTCCTCCACGCCCTGGATGTCGATGAAGGTGGTGAAGGAGCCGTCATCGTCCTGGATCAGGCCGCAGGAGATGCCGGCCACAGGGGCCTTGATGGGCACGCCGGCGTCCATGAGGGCCAGGGTGCTGCCGCAGATGGAGCCCTGGGACGTGGAGCCGTTGGAGGACACGACCTCGCTGACCACGCGGATGGCGTAGGGGAACTCCTCCACGGGAGGAATGACGGGCAGCAGGGCGCGCTCGGCCAGCGCACCGTGGCCGATCTCGCGGCGGCCGGGGCTGCGGGCAGGCTTGGCCTCACCCACGGAGTAGCCGGGGAAGTTGTAGTGGTGCATATAGCGCTTCTCGGTCTCCTCCCAGATGGTGTCCAGCTTCTGGTTGGCGGACAGAGTGTCCAGCGTGCAGACGGACAGGACCTGCGTCTGACCGCGGGTGAACAGGCCGGAGCCGTGGACCCGGGGCAGCACGCCCACCTCGGCGTCCAGGGGACGGATCTCGTTCTTCTGGCGGCCATCCACACGGTGACCCTCCAGCAGCCACTTCTTGACGATCATCTTCTGGAACTTGTAGGTGATCTCCTCCAGGTACTGGTCCATGTTGGGGTACTCTTCCAGGTACTTCTCATGCCACTTCTCGATCATGGCGTTCCAGCGCTGCTCGCGGACGTTCTTGTCATCGGTGTCCATGGCGGCCTTGGCCTCGTCCATGAAGTCCTCGGTGATCCTGTTGAACAGCTCGTAGTTGAAGTCGGCGTGGGGGTACTCGAACTTGGGCTTGCCGATCTCCTGCACCATCTGATTGATGAGGGCGATCTGCTTCTGGTTCTCCTCGTGGGCCTGCTTGATGGCCTCGAACATGACGTCGTTGGGCACCTCGTTGGCGCCGGCCTCGATCATGACGACCTTCTTGCCGGTGGAGACGACGGTCACGTCCAGGTCGCTGACCTTGCGCTGCTCGCTGTCGGGGTTGAAGACCAGCTTGCCGTCCACCAGGCCCACCTTCAGGGCGGCCACGGGGCCGTTCCAGGGAATGTCGGAGATGGCCAGGGCGGCGGAGGTGCCGATCAGCGCGGCGATCTCGGGGGAGCAGTCGTGGTCCACGGCCATGACGGTGCACATGACGGACACGTCGTTGCGGAAGTCATAGGGGAACAGGGGGCGGATGGGGCGGTCGATGACGCGGGAGGTCAGGATGCCCTTCTCGCCGGGACGGCCCTCGCGGCGGTTGAAGCTGCCGGGGATGCGGCCCACGGCGTACATCTTCTCCTCGAAGTCCACGGACAGGGGGAAGAAGTCGATGCCGTCGCGGGGACGGGGGGCGGCGGTGACGCAGCAGAGGACGCGGGTGTCGCCATAGCCCACCATGACGGCGGCGTTGGCAAGCTCGGCCAGCTTGCCGACCTCCAGCGTCAGGGGACGGCCGGCCAGGTCCATGGTGTATTTGTGATAGTGGGGGAACTGGCGCTTGGTGATGATCGTTGACATATCGTTTCTCCTTTTTTGTGAAATGGCATTCTGCCCGCGACCTATCGCCGTTAGCACTTGAAAACGCTCCGAAACCCTGAATTTCGGCGCATTTTCAACTGCTAATGGTCAATTTGTACACGGCGCAGAATGTGAAAGAAGGGTGATGCGCAAGCGCACATCACCCTGTTTCAACTTACTTACGCAGACCCAGCTTGGCGATCAGGGCACGATAACGCTCGATGTCCTTCTTGGCCAGGTAGTCCAGCAGACGACGGCGCTTACCGATCATCATCTGCATACCGCGGCGGCTGTGGAAGTCATGGGGATGGACCTTCAGGTGCGCGGTCAGCTGGTTGATACGCTCGGTGAGAATGGCCACCTGGACCTCGGGGGAGCCGGTGTCGGTCTCGTGGGTGCGATTGGCCTCGATGATAGAGGTCTTCTGGTCTTTCAGCATCATAGTCGTGTTTCCACCTTTCTTGAAATACGCCCGCAGCCTGGGCCGTGGGAGAGATGGAACGCTCCGCAGGGCTAAGGCAGGGGTCGGACGCGCTTAGCGCGTACTTTGAGATGATACCACAGAAAATCACCGTTGTAAAGTGGTTTTTGCGGCATTTCCGGGGATTTTTACGCCGTTACCTGAATGGCGGCCACGGGACAGCTGTCCGCCGCCTCCTGCACGCCGATCTTCTGCGCGTCCGGGATAGGGTCCACCGTCACCCGGGCGGGCTCGCCGCTGTTCAGCTCGAACACCTCCGGGCACAGCCCCGCGCACAGTCCGCACTGGATGCACGCCTTTTCCAACACCATTGCCTGCATGGAACACACCTCCTTTTGATTGATGGAAGTATTTTCCCCGGTTTGCGGCGGGGTTATTCAGCTCTCCGCGATGTGCCGGGCGAAGGCCGCCGCCTGCGCCTCGATGCCCGGCAGCTTCACAAGGCTGCCGCGCTCATTGGCCGTTTCCAGCAGGGAGAAGCGGGGCGGAAGGTAGAAGGACTTGTTCATATTCAGGGCGGAGATCAGCTGGCGGGCCAGCAGGTCGCCGCCGGAGTAGCCGGAGACGATCAGGCCGAAGATCCGCTTGTCGTACATACGGGTCTGGCGGAACAGGGCCGTGAGCCGGTTGACACAGGCGGTCAGATTGGCAGCCAGGGCGTCGTTGTAGTTGGCGCAGAGCATGACCAGGGCGTCGCATTTCCGCACGGCGGGATAGACCTCGTCCACCATGGGGCCGCCGTAGAAGCAGCCGCCCTGCTCGCCGAAGTGGAGACAGGCGGTATAGCTGCACCCGTTGCAGTCGGCCATGGTGCCGTTGCGGAGGCAGATCTCCTGCACGCCGAGGTCCGACGGAAGACCGGCCTTCACCAGCTCCCACAGGGCCAGGGTGTTGGACGTGGCGCGCTGGGAGGCGTGGAGAGCCAGCACATGGCGGATGGGGGCGGGCTTTTCCCAGCCGTTCAGGCGGGAGAGCAGCTCCGCCACGGCGGCATGGAAGGCCGTGACCTCATCGGTACCGCCGATCTGGGCCTGGGTGCGGAAATTCCGCAGGGAACCGGTGGCCTCCACCAGCGGGCGGCCGAGGAAGCCGCAGCCCGCCTGGTTGGCAGCGAAGACCATGTCCCGGGCCACATCCTTGGTGTAGAACTCGCCCACGCCGGTGACGATGCACGCGCCGATACTGTTGGAGAGCAGATCTGTGCTGCGGCGCAGGCGGGAGAGCATACGGTAATAGGCCATATTGCAGCCGCCCTCATCCAGCGCCACAGCGAACAGCAGACGGCGGCCGGCCAGGTCCTCCAACCCGTCATCGGGGTCGCGGATATCGCTGCCCGGGGGCAGCAGGGGCACCAGCAGGTCCCGCAGGGCGGGGCTGCGGTCGTTTTCGGGGAGCAGAACGGTGAGCATGGCGGATACCTCCGTTATTCTATGGCGTTCAGCTTGGCGCGGGTGTCGTCGATACGCTTTTGCAGGGCGGGCGGCAGGGTCAGCGGCTCCGTCTCGATGCCGGCGGGGGTCAGACGATTGCGGCAGCCCATGAACACCTGACCGTCGTAGACGGAGGAATAATGCCACTGCCCCCGCAGCAGGGCCAGCAGGCTCAGCGCGCCGGAGGACAGGGCCGGGGCCACATAGGGCTTGTAGCCCAGCTTACGCATCTCCAGATTGGCGTGGGCGACTTTATCCGTCAGCTCGCGGGACAGGGCGTCGTCGTAATGCGCCACGGAGTTGGCCAGCACCAGGTCCTCGCCGTGGGGGCCGAAGGCGCGGCCCTCGGTGAGGTAGGACGCGAAGCGGGGGTCCCTCCGGGCGTAGTACAGGGCGCGGGCGTGCATAACGCCCAGGCCGAAGCCCCGGACCTGGGCCGGGGACAGGCCGCTTTCACGCAGGGCGGCACGGCAGAGTGGGTCCACCGGATCGCTGACCACACAGAACAGGCCGCGGTAGTCCTTCGCCCGGGCCATGCGGGCGTAGATGGACACCAGCTCCCGGTTCAGGCCGTACTGGGCCATGCGGACATCCCCCGCCGTGACGGAGGTATCCGGGATCATCCGGGAGGCGCAGAACAGGAACACGTCGCCGTCGAACAGCTGCTCCGGCGCGATGATGTCCACCGGGGGCAGCGCCGCACCGTCCGGGGACTGTATCTGGTTCAGCTCGAACTCCCAGCGCTCGGAGACGCCGGGGCGCACGTCGCAGATGCCGATGGAGCCTATCACGTCGCCGCCCATGAGCCGCAGGCCCATCAACAGCGTGCTGCCCACATCGCCCAGAGCCAGCAGGGTGACGCGGCACTTAGACGGGATGCGCGGCAGGGCGGTATCGTTGAGATCGATCATAGTGGTTTCTCCTTTTATCTGTGCCGATGACGAGGCGGCGCCGCACAGTCTTGATAAAGGTTCAGATTTTGTGTCAAGACGAGGCGCGGAGGCGCAGGCGTACCGTGTGTACGTCAAGCCGACGCAACGAAGTATTGGCGCAAAAGATGTGCCTTTATCTGGGGCGCATACGTTTGAGGAGCTCTATATCTCCCTCAAGATACGTGCTGGCGGCGCGGGAGAGATCGTAGGTCATGCAGCCGCCCTTGTCGGGACAGAGGGGCAGGATGACCGCTTCGCCGAGACGGCTGAGGGTGAGGTTGCGGGCGTAGAGGGAACGGAATTCCGTTTCAAGGGCCAGAAGAATGTCGCGGGCGTTTTCGAGGCAGCAGAGGGAGAGCTCCCAGGCGGTCTCGTCGTCCATGCCGGTGTACTCGGGGGCGGCGTAGGGCAGGATGCGGTTGACGGCGGGCTGAAGGCCGCCGGGCAGGGCCTCGCTGCGGCGGACGGTATCGCCGCCGATGAAGGGATAGAGCGTAGACTCGACGAAGCGCAGGCGCAGGTTGGGCAGGTAGTAGATGGCGTCCACGTCGTAGCCCAGCTGCTCCATGAGGTCGCGGCCCATGCCGGTGAGGTAGCCCACCAGCACCTGATCCACGGGGGTGTTCGTCTCGGCGAGCAGCGGGGCCAGGCGGCGGATGCGCTTGCCGTCGTGGAGCATATCGTCCACGAGAATGACGGGGCGGGCAAAGGCGTGGATGGTGCGGACCTGGTCGGGCAGGGGCGAGTAGTCGGGGTAGGCTTCGATGGAATAGGTGCTGAGGTCCGGTTCGTAGACCTTGTCGGTACGCAGGGTCTTGGTGACGGTGTTGGGCACGGCCACGCCGCGGAGGATCTTGCCGTAGGGGACGCAGATATCCGGGCCGAGGACGCGGGGCGTGGTGGGCTCCGCGGGGACGCCGTTGCGGCCGGTGATACGCTGGAGCAGCCGGTGGTAGATGACGCCGGCGGACAGGCTGAGCACCAGAGATCCGGGCTGCAGCTTTGTCAGCGCCGCCTGCAGGCGGCGGTGGGCGGCGGCGATGGCGGCAAGCACCCGGGGCGAGGAGCTGAAGGGCGCCTTCACCGCGGTGTCCACGTTGCGGCTGAGGACGATGGGGCAGCGCATATCCACGGCCAGGGCGTCCGTGCTGTCACCAGCCGGGACGAAGCCCTGGAGCGTCAGCAGCTGGCGGCCGTAGCCGGAGACGGCGCCCTCCAGGGGAAGGTAGAGGGCATAGGTGAACTCACGGCTGAGGGCCAGGGTCAGCACCTCGGTGATGAGCAGCTGGCAGAGGTCGCTCTGGCGCTCGCCCCGGGGCACGAACAGCCCGCTGATGAGCAGGGTGCGGCCGCCGGCGTTCTGGCGGACCAGACCGGAGAGGGCCGGGTCGCCCAGGCGGGCGAAGAGACGGGCGGAGTCCAGGCAGGCGTAGCTGGCCGCGCCCAGAATGGTGCCGTCGGTGTCCCGGCAGACCATCACGTCGTCGCCGCGGCTCTCGATCTGCGTCCGCAGCGCCGCGGCGGTGGGCACGGAGAGCATGGTGCGAAGGAATTTCTCCGCCGTCTCCGGCGAGGCGGGCAGGAAGCTCAGGTCCTCGGTGCGGAGAACGGGCTTGTCCTGGGGCTCGCGGAGGTACAGGCCGCGGCGATAGATGAACTCCTGCACCGTGGGATCGATGAGGTTGGAGATGTCGCGGTTGGCATCCACCGCCTCGCGGATGCGGGTGGAGCTGATCTCCTCCAGCTGGGGCGGGAGCGTCAGCTCCAGCACCTTGCCGGTGATGCAGCTGTAATCCGCCGGCTCGGCATCCGGCTCGGTGCGGCGGAAGATCACGTGGTCGAAGGTGTGGATGGAGTCCGGCGTGACGGACTTTTTGTAGGACGAGGCGTGGAGCACCACGTCGCTGCCCACCACGATGGACACGCTGCGGCCCGGGAAGGCGGCGCGCAGCTCGTGGAGGTTCTCCGGGTTGGCGATGTTCACCGGGAAGTCCTCCGGGAAAATGCTGACGTGGAACACGTCGGCCACGGCCATGGCGGCGATGCGCCGGCGCAGGCGGTAGGGCTGGGTCTTTTTGGACCAGGAGAACTCGTCAATGGCCAGCAGGACCTCGAAGCCCTGGTCGCGGATGGCCCGGACGATGCCCTTGTGGGACAGGGTGAAAGGGTCGAAGGTGCCGGGGAAGAAGGCCACGGGGCGGGGCGCGCCGAAGTCAAAGCCCTTGTGGAACAGGCGCTCCTCGGTGATGAAGCGGTAGAGCTTGCCCAGCATGGCGGCCCGGTAGTAGAACGTCAAGCCCTCGCCGGGGAATTCGTCCTGGGCGGAGAGCAGCTTGCGCTGGGTGAGCATAAAGGCGCGGCGCTTTTCGTGGCGGCCCAGCTCTCCGGAGCCGAAGACCCGGCGGCCCAACACGAACAGGGCCTCCTGCCGGGTGGCGCCGTCAATGCCGCTGAGGCCCCGCATCAGCAGGCCCAGCAGCCGTTCACGGCGGCGGCGGTAGGCGTCGTCCGTCTCCGGGAAGCGGGAGCGATAGGCATCGTACGCCTCATAGATGACGCCCACGGTATCCAGCACGGAGGCGGTAACGCGGCTGTCGGAGGAGCTGAGGTTCACGCGGAGGTCGTCCAGCACCTCATCCAGCTCCGCCGGGGGCAGCCACAGGGCAAAACGGCCCAGGTAGTCGGGGATATACTTGGTGAACTCCTGCTGGCCCAGCTCCAGGCCGCGGCACAGCTCCACCGCCACCTCGTTGCGCTGGTCGGCCGTCAGGCGGGGCGCCAGGGCCAGCAGGGCGTTGCCGGCGCTGTGGCGGACGGTGACGCGGTCGCTGACCTTGATGAGATTGGACAGGTGGGTGGCGATATGGAGGGCGGGGCTTTTGCCGCTGCGGGCAAAGTCCGTCAGCAGGCGCAGGTTGCCCTGCTTGGTGATCCACGGCGTGGCGGTCTTCAGGTTGTCCAGGAAGATCTCGGAGACCACGTCCTCCGGCAGAAGAAGGGGCGCGCCCTGAGAGAGCACATCCTGCTTGAGATAGCGCAGGGTGCCGCTGTCGCCGTCGGGGACGGCGGTCACGGCCTCCAGCGCGCGGCCGTCCTCCGGGTACAGGCGGGCGAGACGGTCCAGCAACAGCACGGCGGCCATGCGGATGGTCAGGTCCTTACGCAGGGACAGGGCGGCGGCAAAGTCCGTCATCTGCCGGGCGCGGCTGGCCGTATAGGCCGTATCCGGCAGGGCGGCGGCGGTATCCAGCAGCTGGAAGGCGGTGTAGTCGTCCAGATCCTCCGGCCTGCGGTAGTAGGCGAACACCGGGGTCAGGAAGCGCTCCTCCCGGCCGGGGCAGTGGCTCAGCAGGGAGCCGACAGCGAATTTCAGGGTATAGCCGATCCAGCGGCGGTGCTGGGGCATGAGCTTATGGTCGGGATACAGTATCTTGTCCAGATAGAGCCTCCACTGGTCCACGTCGGTGATGGCCCGGGGGCCCGGGCGGATGTCGGCGGGGCGCTCCTTGGCGTAGCCGGCGTGGAAACCAGCGATGATCTCGCCCAGCAGCGCCGCCGCCTGACGGCGGATATCGCCCTCGCGGTGCATCAGCAGCTCGTAGAGGAACGTCAGGGTCTGGACCTTCTGTGGGATATGCAGATAGAGGGAGTAGGACTCCATCACCGCCAGATAAGCGCGGAGACGGCGCCAATCCGTCTCGCCGCGGGCCTCCTCCAGCAGACGGGCGAAGCTGCGCTGATCGGTGAGGCGATGCATCAGCTCCATATTGTGGCCCACGCAGCGGAGCGTCAGGGCGCGGAGGGCCTCGTCGTCGGTCATAAGGGCGGTGTGCTTCTCCGGCAGCGGGGGCGTATCGCCGCCGGACATGGTGACATCCACGCCGCGGCTGACCATGAACTGCTCGAAGTCCTCCAGCCGGGCGTAGACCCGGGTATAGCGCTTCTGCTTCTCGCCGTCCACGTCATCCAGCTTATCCAGGATCACCTGAAAGGCCTGAGCCAGGGTGGAGATACGTGTGATCTCCCGGCCCTGCGCATCGTGGAGCTGCTTGACGCGGAAGTCGGCGTAGATCAGCAGCAGCGCCTCCACGGAGAGGTAGTCGGGCTCCAGGTCCCAGACGGAGTGGTTGGCGGCCACGTGGCCGATATCGGTCATCCGGCGGCGGCGGAACCACTGGTCGGTGTAGAAATAGTGCAGGTAGGGCACGCGCTCGCCGGGGCGGCAGCCGAACTTGCCCAGATCGTGGCCGGCGGCGGCGCCGGAGACCAGGGCCACGTCCACGGCCACGCCGCTTTTCCGCAGGGCGCGGGCGGCGGTGACGGCGAGGTGGTGGACACCGGCGATATGCTCAAGGGTGCGGTAGGGCGTGACCTCCAGGCCCAAACGCATCAGCTCATAGACGAACTCCCGCCTCCACAGGCGCAGGAAGCGCTGATAGGACGGGGCACAGGGACTGCCGGCCAGCTCATCATCGGTCAGGAAATCGAAGGTCCAGGCCGGGTCGTGGGGCAGCAGCTCCGCCTCGGCGGCGAACAGCACCTGCAGCACCGACAGCAGGAACACCGCACCGGGGGCGAAGGGCTCCGCATCGGTCTTTTCCGGGTAGAGCAGGCGGCGGGCATAGTCGTAGGCATAGGCCAGCCAGCCCTCGGACGGTTCGCCGGGGCACAGCGTCTCCAGCTCCGGGCGGCAGAGGGCCAGCACGTCGGCGCAGCGGAGGCGCGCGCCGCTGAACAGCCCGGCAAAGCGCTGCATATAGCCCTCGGTCTCGAGGGCGCGGAGCAGGGCGTCCCCGGGAGCAAAATAGTCCGCGGCGGGACGGTCGGAAAGGCGGCGGCGCAGGGCCAGATCCATCTGGCGGATACGTTTTTTGTTCATGGCAAAACCTCCTGCCGGTGGTATCGTACGCGGGCCGTGTCCGCCGAAAGGCGCCCGTACACCGGTAAGATGTCCGGGATGGACACGGCACACCATAATAATAGGACACTCCCCCGCACGCTGTCAATATTCCGCGGGGCGTTTTGCCACCGTTTTGATACGGAACCTTAGTAAGGTCTTAAGCGTGTGTTCACGATTTATTCACATTTTGAGGGCCAGGCGCATGATATGATATTGTCGGGGGCAGCGGCGGAACGGAATGACAATTTCTGCCGTCTAAGTAAATAGGCAAATCATCCCGCGGGCGCGCGGGAAGGAAAAAGGAGAACACGACATGAAAAAAGCGGCTTTTGTACTGGCGCTGGTGATGCTGCTGGGCTGTGTGTCCGGCTGCGGCGCAGCGGAGGGCGAGGCCTCCGTGCAGTCGGTGTCTATGATCTGCGGGCTGGGGTCCGTAGGTCTGGCGGACCGGTTCGCGGGCATCGTCAGCCCGCTGGGCGAGACGACCATCAAGAAAAACGACGCCATGACCATCGACACCATCAAGGTGAAGGTGGGCGACAGCGTGAAAAAGGGCGACGTGCTGCTGACCTATGACCTCAGCCAGATCCGCACCGACCTGGAGATGGCCCAGCTGGAGCTGGAGCAGCTGAACGCCACGCTGGAGGACCAGCAGGCGGAGCTGGAGCGTATACAGAAGCTGATGGACAGCACCTATGACGACGCCACCAAGCGGCAGTACGCCCTGGATCTGCGGGAGCAGAACGTGAAGGTGCTGGAGACGAAGGCCAACATCGCCACCAAGAAAAAGGACATTGAGAAGCTGAAGGCCAACACCGCCGACAGCACCGTCAAGTCCCCGGTGGACGGCGAGGTGCAGTCCCTGAACCCGGACGGCGGCACGGACAACTCCGGCAACGCCCTGCCGTTCATGACCATCGTGGAGACGGGCGGCTTCCGCATCAAGGGCTATGTGAATGAAAACAACGCCAGCGTGCTGACCGAGGGCACGGCGGTTGTCATCCGTTCCCGGGTCAGCGACCAGACGTGGAAGGGCAGCATCAGCTCCATCGACTGGAACAACGCCCAGCAGAGCCGCAGCGACTACGGCGACAGCGACACGGCCATGTCCAGCAAGTACCCCTTCTATGTGACGCTGGAGGGCGACGGCGAGGGGCTGCTGATGGGCCAGCACGTGTACATAGAGCCGGACTACGGTCAGGAGGACACCCAGGACGAGAGCCTGATCAACCTGCCCAGCTACTTCATCAACGACGCCGAGGGCAAGCCCTGGGTGTGGGCTCAGAACAGCAAGGGCAAGCTGGAAAAGCGGAGCGTCACCCTGGGCGAGTACAACACGGAGACGGACACCTATCCCGTGACGGACGGCCTGACGGCGGAGGACTACATCGCCTATCCCGACGACAGCCTGAAGGCGGGCATGACGTGCATCACCTATGACGACGCCACCTTTGACCCCAGCGCCGGCGGCAGCACGGGAGATATGGACGGCACGGGCAGCATGGACGGCATGGACGGCGGCGATATGCCCGCCGAGAACGACACCGTCACGGACGACGGCAGCACCGCAGCCGTGATTCCCGGCGGCGCGGCCGCCTCCGCGTCAGCGGTCATTCCGCCGATGGAGGGCTGAGCATGATTTTGGAAATGCGCGATATATGCAAGGACTACCCCATGGGAAAGTCCGTGGCACATATCCTGAAAAACGTGAACCTTGACGTGGAGGAGGGGGAATACCTGGCTATCATGGGTCCCTCCGGCAGCGGCAAGACCACGCTGATGAACCTGATCGGGTGTCTGGACGTGCCCACCAGCGGCAGCTATCTGCTGGGTGGGCGGGACGTGACCACCTGCAACAACAAGCAGCTGGCGGAGGTGCGGAACAAGGAGCTGGGCTTCGTGTTCCAGAGCTTTAATCTGCTGCCGAAGCTGACGGCGCTGGAAAACGTGGCGCTGCCCCTGCTGTACGGCGGGGTGAAGAAGGCGGAACGCCTGGAACGGGCCCGGGCCGCGCTGGAGACGGTGGGGCTTTCCGACCGGGTGGAGCACCGCCCTGACCAGCTGTCCGGCGGACAGTGCCAGCGGGTGGCCATCGCACGGGCCATCGTGGGCAATCCGAAGCTGCTGCTTGCCGACGAGCCAACAGGCGCGCTGGACAGCGCCAGCGGCGCGGCGGTGATGGAGCTGTTTCAGCAGCTGCATGACGGCGGCTCCACCATCATCATGATCACCCACGACCATTCCATCGCCAACCACGCCGCCAAGGTCATGACCATACGGGACGGCGTACTGTCGGGAGGTGACGACTATGAGTGAGAAGCTGACGCTGCGGGAAAAGCTGCATATCGGCGAAAAGCGCCCCGACGGCGAGAAGCCCCGCATGAGCAAGAAGCTGAAAAAGGGCATTATCGCCGCCGCCTGCGTGGTGGGCGTGTGCGGCGCGGTGTGGGGCGGACTGACCATCGCCCGGAACGCCCAGCGGGGCGACGTGAACGTATACGCCGTCAACGAGTGCGCCATGACCGACTACTGGGGGGACACCTCCAACACCAGCGGCATGGTGACCACGGACAAATTGCAGAAGATCTACATCTCCCAGAGCCAGACGGTGAAGAAGGTGTGGGTCAAGGAGGGCGACAGCGTAAAGAAGGGCACGGCGCTGGTGAGCTATGACTCCACGCTGACACAGGCCACGGTGGAGCGCGCCAAGATCGACTATGACCGGCAGGCGGAGAACCTGGAGGTCATGAAAAACGAGCTGGAGCTGCTGAAGAAGGCGAAGAACAAGGAGACGCTGGAGGCGGAAAAAACGAAGCTGGAGGCGGAGCTGCAAGCGGAGATCAGCCGACTGGACGGCGCCGGCGGGTACGACCCCGAGAAGGCCGTGGTGCCCGGACTGGTGACGCCTATGGCCGAGGGCTCGGGCAACAGCAAGGATAAGCCCATTTACTACTACTGGCTGACCAACAAGCCTCTGAGCGATGAAGTGCTGCGGAACCTCCTGCATGGTGCGGAGATAAACCGGGCCACACCTATGGATAAGCCCCCGACAGTGAGCACCTATCTGGTATTGGTGTCCCGGGACAAGGATAAGATGGGCGGTATGCCCACCAGCCGCGGCCTGCTGATAACAGAGACATTTACACCGAACAGCACAGAGCAGCCTGTTGAGGGTGCACCCATTTCCGGCACAGTGAGCATTTCCTTCCGGTTCTGCGATCTGCCGGAGTACATCGACCCGGAGCGCACCTACGACAGCGACAAGTACAAAGAGCTGACCCGGAAGATTGCCCAAATCCAGGAGCTGCTGGAGTCCTCCATGACCCAGCTGGATCTGAACAAGGCCATTCTGGAGAAGGCTCAGGCAGTAAAGGAGCAGGAGGTCAACCTGAAGGTGGCGAAGCTGAAGCTGGACAAGAAGCTGGCGGAGCTGGGCGACGGCAACGTGTACGCGGAGTTCGACGGCACGGTGAAGACCGTCCGCGACCCGGACGAGGCCTATAACAACAGCGAGGCCGTGGTGGAGCTGTCCGGCGGCGGCGGATATTACGTCACCGGCACCCTCAGCGAGATGGATCTGGGCAGCGTGCAGGTGGGCGACAGCGTATCCATCAGCAGCTGGATGACCGGAGCGGCCTGCGAGGGCACCATCGTGTCCATCGACGACTATCCCACCAGCAACAGCAACAACTGGGGCGACGGCAACAGGAACGTGTCCTACTACCCCTTCAAGGTGTTTGTCACCGAGGACGCGAATTTGCAGCCCAATGACTATGTGGATATACAGTACCAGAAGGACACCAGCGCGGAAGAAAGCGGCAGCTCACTGTATCTGCAGAGTATGTTCATCCGGACCGACAACGGCAAGAGCTATGTGATGGCCCGGGGCGAGGACGGCAGACTGGAGCAGCGGTGGGTACAGACCGGCCGGGATCTGTGGGGCAGCTACACCCAGATACGGGGCGGGCTGACCATCGACGACTATGTGGCGTTCCCCTATGGACGCGACGTGGTGGAGGGTGCCCACACCCAGGAGGCCACGACCGACCAGCTGTACAACTACGGCATATAAAGGAGGCGGGATAACCATATGTTGGAAAATATAAATCTCGCCTTTCAGGGCGTGTGGAGCCACAAGCTGCGGTCGTTTCTGACCATGCTGGGCATTATTATCGGTATCGCCGCGATCATCACCATCGTGTCCACCATTCAGGGCACCAACGAGCAGATCAAGCAGAACCTGATCGGCGCGGGCAACAACGTGGTGCGGGTGACCATCGGCGCCACGGACAGCCAAAACTATTTCGACCTGAACTACTCGGCGCTGCCGGAGGGTATCGACCCAGTGACCCGGGAGATGCGGGATGAGATGGAGAAGCTGGGCAGCGTGTCGCTGGTGAGTATGTACTACTCCCGGGAGTGGTGCGACAACGTATACGTGGGCAATACGGCGTTCAGCGGGTCGCTGTACGGCGTGGACGACCACTATCTGACGGCCGTGGACTACGCGGTGAACTACGGACGCTCCTTCACGGCGGCGGACTATGAGAACCGGCGGAATGTGGCGCTGATCGACGCGAAGTCGGCAAAGTCGCTGTTCCAGGGCGAGAACCCCATCGGCGGCACCATCGAGATCAACGGGATGCCGTTTACCGTGGTGGGTGTGGTCTCCTCCCGGTCCAGCAGCGGACCGGTGATCAACAACTTTAAGGATTATCAGATGTACGCCGGCAGCACAGCGGGGACCATTTTCATCCCGGACGTGTGCTGGTCGGTGCCGTACCGGTATGATGAGCCCCAGTACGCGGCGGTGCGGGCCACCAGCACCAACGACATGACCGCCGCCGGCGACAATGTGGCCAAGTATCTGAACGAGAACGCCATCCGGACCACGAAGTACAAGTACGAGTCCAAGGACCTTCTGCAGCAGGCCAGCGATCTGCAGAGCCTGTCGGAGAGCACCAACAAGCAGCTGATCTGGATCGCGGCTATCTCGCTGGTAGTGGGCGGCATCGGCGTGATGAACATCATGCTGGTGTCCGTCACCGAGCGCACCCGCGAGATCGGATTGAAGATCGCCATCGGCGCGCAGCAGAGCCGCATCCTCTGGCAGTTCCTGACGGAGGCGGCGGTGCTGACCAGCATGGGCGGCATACTGGGCGTGGCTACGGGCATCGGCCTGGCGGAGATGATGTCCCACATCATGGGGACACCGGTGGCCATCAGCGTACCGGCGTGCATCATCGCCGTGGCCTTCTCCATGGTCATCGGCGTGGTGTTCGGCCTGGTGCCGGCCATGAAGGCATCGAAGCTGAACCCCATCGAAGCCCTGCGGAGAGAATGATACGCAGAAAGAAAAGACCGGCTTTCGCCGGTCTTTTTCTCTGTCTGCTCCCGACGAAGACACAGCGAAAGCAGAAAACAGCCCCCGGCAGGGGGCTGTTTCTTTATTTACTGCGGCAGCTCGCCGGGGGCGACCAGGATGATCTTGTCGGCCCGGTCATAGTCGCTGTACGCCTCCTTGGTGCTGCGGAGGAGCGTACCGTCGCCGGCGTAGACGTTGCGGTAGGTCTGGACGGCGTAGCCGTTGTGGCCGTACTGCTCCACCTCGCTGGTGCCGGGGGCGATGCGCTCGGACTCCTGATAGACCGTCTTGCGCTCGGAGTAGGAGAGGAACTGGTTGGTCATCTCCACATAGTGGTCGTCGGTCTTGGTGCCCAGCAGGGTGATGGTCAGCTGGTTGGTCTCGTCGTTGTAGCTGGTGGTGATCTTGATGGGGTAGTTGGTGCTGTTGCGGAAGGCAAAGTCCGGGCCGCCCCAGCTGACCGTGGCATCACAGCCCGTGACGGGCATATAGCCGGGGTCGAACATATGGGCGTAGCGCAGGACGATCTGCAGGTCCGCCATGAGGGCGGAGTAGTACAGCGTGGAGGATACCTGGCAGATGCCGCCGCCGATGGAGGTAACGGTCTTGCCGCCGGAGTAGGCGGCGGCGGGCTGGAAGCCCCGGGCCTCGGTGCGCTGGCCCACAGTGGCGTTGTACCAGACCTCCTCGCCGGGGTTATAGATACGGCCGTTGATGGCGGCGGAAGCCAGCTTGATGTTCTGGCGGCGGCCCCAGGGGCCGGCACAGGTGGTCGTGCACGTGCCGATCACGTCCCGGAACATGGCCTGCTCCAGCTCCTCGGTGGCGGCGGGCGGGAACTGCACCTGGGCGTCAGCCAGGAATTCCTCGCCCGGCTGGGCGGCGTCCAGTTGCTTTTGCACCGTCTCCACATCGAACTGTACGCCCACGCGGGACTGGGTGGGCTTGCCGGTGGATTTGTCGCAGATGGCGGCGGCCATGGTGCCGGCGATCTCGTCGTGGAGCGCCTGCACGTCCATGGGCGCGGCGGTGTGGGCCGCGAACACACATTCCACGGACCGGGCTGCCGCGGACAGGTCGCGGCTCTCGAAGCGCTGCGCCAACTCGGCGCGCAGCGCCGCCGCGTCCAGCTTCTCGCCGTCCTGCGGCTTGGTGATGTACAGGCCCTCACCCTCCGCCAGCCGGTAGCCGCCGTCCGTTACGGTGCAGCCCACGGTGTCGGACAGCTGTTCACAGGCGGCGGTAAGCTTCGCCTCGTCCACGTCCAGCTGGGGCGTGACATCCACGGCCCTGAACCAGCTCTCGATAAAGCGCCAGCCGCCGCGGAGGAACGCGGTCACATCGCTGCCCCAGCCCCGGTCCTGCACGTCGCAGCCGGCAGCCTTGGAGACATAGACGGGCAGAACGGTGACGCCCAGGTCGGAAAGGGTGGTGCTGCCGATCTCCTGCCCGTCACGGGTCAGGCGGATGGTCATGCCGTCCAGCAGGGCACTCCCCTGCTCCGTCCAGCGCTGCTCGGCCTCCTGCGCCGACAGGCCGGACATATCCATGCCCAGCACGGAGGTGTTGGGAAACGCCGTGTGGGAATACAGCGCGTTGGCGGCCACACAGCAGCCCGCGTAGGCCAGCACCAGCACCGCCGCGGCGATGCCGATGATCAGTCCGGCTCTTTTGCCGGGGGTCTTGGGAGGCTTTTCTTCCGGGGCCGCGCGCTTGCCGGCCGTCTCCGGCGCGGGATCGGCGGTAACAGAGGACATATTCAACTCGTCGCTCATGGTGTCCCCTCCTTTGTATCATCAGGTTTGGGCAATACCGGCAAAATGCCGTGCCATTACTGCATTGTATCACGGTTTGTCAAGGAATGGGTTACAAAAGCGTTACGACACATCTTTCTGCGGCTTTGCGCGGGGAATGGTAACGGTGAGGCAGATGGCGTCCTCCGTGTCCCGGCGGGAGACCTTGGCACCGACGCCGGCGGTCTGCATGAGCCGGACGCCCCGGTCCACGCTGTTGAGGAACAGCCGGACGTCCTTGATGATATACGCGCTGCGGCGGCGGGGCTGCGTCGTCTGGTTTTGCGCGACCAGACGGTCTATGTAGGCCTCGGCATCGGCGACGTTCAGCTGGTTTTTGCCGATGTGTTCGACGGCGGCAAGGCGCTGCTCCGGGTCCTCCAGACGCAGGAGGGCGCGGGCGTGGCGCTCGGTCAGGCCGTAGTGGTGCAGAGCCTCCGCCACCGGCTCCTCCAACCGGAGCAGGCGCAGCTTGTTGGCCACGGCGGACTGGCTGCGGCCCAGCCTTTCCGCCGCCTGCTGCTGGCTGAGCCCGTAGCGGCGGAGCAGGCGGGCGATGGCGGCCGCCTCCTCCATGTAGTCCAGGTCGCGGCGCTGGAGGTTCTCGATCAGGGCCAGCAGGGCGGCATCCTCCTCATCCACCCGGGCCAGCAGACAGGGCACCTGCCGCAGCCCGGCGATCCGCGCCGCCCGCCAGCGGCGCTCGCCGGCCACCAGCTCGTAGACTGCGCCCTGCTGCCGGACGGTGAGCGGCTGCAGAATGCCGTAGGCGGCGATGCTGGCCGCCAGCTCCTGCAAACTCTCCGGGTCGAACCGGCGGCGGGGCTGCTGGGGGTTGGGACGGATATCGTTGATGGGTATGTATCGCACACGGGCAGAGAGGAAATCGGTCTTCTGGTCTTTTTTCATGGCGGTCGCCTCCTTTTTTCGCCTATTGTACGGCGGGAGGCCTGTCGAAAGCGGGCGAAGACCGTCGGGAAATAAAAAAATGCACCCGCCCCTGTCGGGACGGGTGCGGCGGTCACTGCTTTGTGCGGATATCCTCGCCGAAGAAAGGCAGGATCTGGTAGGCGCCCTCGATACGGGAGAGGATGGGCGCGCCGTAGCGATGGCCCAGCTCGTCCGGGGCCAGGTTGGTGCTGATGATGGTGGACCTGCCGGAGAGCATACGGCCGTTGACGATCTGATAGAGGGCGCTCTGGACAAAGGCGGTGGTCATCTCGGTGCCCAGGTCATCCAGGATCAGCAGGTCGCAGCTCTCGCAGCGGCGGACGTCGGCATCGCTGACCTCGTCGGGGCGGAATTTGGCGTCCTCATAGCGGGAGAAAACGCTGATCGCGGTGTCGTAGACCACGGAGAAGCCGGCGTCGCTGACCTCCCGGGCGATGCAGGCGGAGAGGAACGTCTTGCCCAGGCCGGTGCCGCCGGAGAGCAGCAGGCTGCCGCTGCCCCGGGAGAACTGGCGGGCAAAGTCCCGGCAGACGTCGAAGTTGCGCTCCATGTTGGCCCGGGGCGAAACGCCGTAGCTGTCCCACACGGCGCTGTCATACAGGTCAAAGCGGAAGGTGTCGAACCGGGCCTCGCCCAGCGGCAGGAGCCGGGAGAGCTCCGCCAGCTGCTCGCGGGCGTAGTACTGCTTCAGGCAGGCGCAGACGCCGGACCGGGTATAGCCGGTGTCGCCGCAGAGGGAGCAGGCAGGCTTGTCCTCCAGGTAGTCGGCGGGATAGCCCATGTCCTCCAGCAGGGCGGCGCGCTCGCGCTGCAAGGAGAGATTTTCGTCCCGCAGGACCCGCAGGGCGGGCAGCGGGTCCTCGCCCTTTTTGGCGGCGGCGGCCACGATACGGCTCATGGTGGTGCGGAGGGTGCGGTCAATGTCCCGCAGGCGGGGCTGGCGGGCAAAGACCTCCCGGCGGCGCTGGTCCAGCTCGGCCTCCCGGCGCTGGCGGGCCTGGTCAAAGCGGGCAATGGCCCGCTGCATGATGATACCGTCGTATGACATACTCTCACCTCTTGATATAGCGGCGCATCCAGGCGTCCTTGTCCCCGGCGGGGGCGGCGGACTTACCGGCGGCAGCGGGCCGCTTGCCGGCCGCCTCGCCCTCCTCCACCTGGTGGGGCGTGTGCCAGCCGGCGTCGTGCCAGCGGCGCAGGATGCCGTTAAGATAGCGCCAGTTCAGGTCCTTCTTGTAGAACACCGTGCGCTCATAGGCCAGAGCCACCGTCTCCGGCGGGAAGCCCATGTCCATCCACTGGTCGATGTAGCGGCGTTCGGCCTCCACCGGCGGCCTGTTAAGAATTCGTAAATTCGACAAATAGGAAGTGTACTTCCTGTTGCGCTCTGCCCATTTTTTCAGGTATACTGCAGCGGAATTCTGGTCAAATATGCCAAGTTGTGCCCAGCGATAGCCCTCTTTTTCCACCTGGCGCATGGTTGGGCGTCTACCCTCGCCCCACTGGCTGCGGACCCGTTCGACACAGTGGCACACCAGGAGATAGATCACGTCGGCGGGCATACCCAGGTCATCGTAAAGACCGGCCAATATCTGCAAGTCGGCGGTGCGGAGTTTCTTGCCCAGCTGCTGCTCCGTCTGTGGCACCAGCAGGCGGAAGCCCTCGTTGTCCGTCAGCAGTCCGGCGATGTCCTGAGCGGTGTAGACCGGGCGTTCGTCCGCCGGATCGGGCGGTGCCTGGCGGGCCGGTCGAGGCAGCAGGTCCAGGTCCTGAAGGACCTTCTCCGCCGCGTCGATCCGCAGGCGGCTGATGGGCAGGACCTTTTCCAGCTCCTCCGGCGTGACGCCCCGGCCGAAGCGGCGCAGGGCCAGATACAGCAGGGCGGCGTCGCCCTGCCCGCTTTGCAGCAGCTTGTCGGCCGCATCGGCGGGCAGCGTCAGCTGCTCCTGCCTGTTCCGAAGTATATAGCCGTCCATGGCGATGACCTCCCCTCTCATTCGTGCTCTCCATTCTACACGAAAAAGGGGTCGGCGTAAAGCGGGGCGGGACAACTTTTTACAAATTTCCGCTTTTCGCCAAAATAGACTTTTCTCCGGCGGGTTTTGTGGTATAATGCTATTTGTATAAGTATATATACCCAACGAAATGAATTAAGGAGGGTTTTGGCATGGCGAACCGGGTAACGATGTCTATCTGCGGCACGGAGTATATCCTCGTAGCGGAGGAGGACGCCGCCTACATGGAGAAGATCGGCAACATGGTGGATACGGAGATGCAGAAGCTGATGGACAGCGCCCACATGAGCCGTGACGCGGCGGCGGTGCTGGCGGCGGTCAATCTGGCGGACCAGCTCACCAAGGCGCAGGAGGGCGCGGAAAATCTGCGCCGGCAGGTGAAGACCTATCTGGACGAGGCCAGCCGCGCTAAGAACGAGGCGGCGGAGCTGCGCCGGAAGCTGCAGAACGCCCAGAACCAGAATAACCGCCGGTGATGATGGAGCTTTTGGCCCCCGCGGGGGGATATGAGGCACTGACCGCCGCGGTGCAGAACGGCGCGGACGCGGTGTATATGGGCTTCGGTGCGTTCAACGCGCGGCGGAGCGCGAAAAACTTTACCGACGAGGAATTCGCGTCGGCGGTGCGGTGTTGCCATCTGCGGGGCGTGCGGGTCTTTTTGACCCTGAACACCCTGCTGACCGACCGGGAGCTGCCCGGGGCGGCCGCGGCGCTGCGGAAGGCCAGCGCCATGGGCGTGGACGCGGTGCTGGTGCAGGACTGGGGCCTGCTGACCCTGGCAAAGGAGATCGTGCCGGACCTGCCTCTTCACGCCAGCACGCAGATGAGCCTGTTCACGCTGGGCGGCGCCAATGCGGCCGCGGCGTTGGGCATGGAGCGCGTGGTGCTGGCCCGGGAGCTGGACCGGGACGAGGTACGGGAGATCTGCGCCGGCTGCGGCGCGGAGATCGAGGTGTTTGGCCACGGGGCGCTGTGTATGTGCTACTCCGGCCAGTGCGAGATGAGCGCCGTGCTGGGACAGCGCAGCGGCAACCGGGGCGCCTGCGCCCAGCCCTGCCGTCTGCCCTACGGCGTGAACGGCCCCTGCCGGGACGCGCATCCCCTGAGCCTGAAGGACGCCAACCTGTCCGCCTATCTGCGGGATATGGCGTCTATGGGCGTGGACTGCCTGAAGATCGAGGGGCGGCTGAAGCGGCCGGAATACGTGGCCGTGGTAACGGGCATCTACCGCCGCCTGCTGGACGAAAGGCGGCTGCCCACGGCGGAGGAATCCGCCGCGCTGGAGCAGGCCTTCTCCCGCAGCGGCTTCACCGACGGCTACTGGCTTGGTAAAAAGGGCAAGGCCATGTTCGGCACCCGGCCGGAGAACGTACCGGAGCCAAAGGAGCTGTTCGCCCGCGCCCGCGAGACATACGAAAACGGAAAAGAGAACCGGAAAATACCGGTGAACCTGCGGCTGACGGTGCGCCGGGGCGAACCGGTGCGGCTGAGCGGCGCGTGCGCCGTCCGGAACGGCGTGACCATAGCCTTAGCCACGGGCGATGCGCCGGAGGAGGCGCGAAACCGCGCCGTGACGGAGGAGGAACTGCGGCAGCGGCTGACCAAGACCGGCGGCACGGTGTTCGCGGCGGATCAGATCGAAATAGAGCTGGACGAGGGGCTGATGGTGTCCGCCAGCGCGGTGAACGCGCTGCGGCGGGAGCTGCTGGACGAGCTGGCGGAGTGCGTCGCCGGAAGCGAAAGCCCGGAGACGGAGCTGCTTCGCAAGGAGCTGACCGCCTCGCTGAAACGCTTTCTACGGAAGCTCCCGGAAAA
>OHWY01000107.1_pt1 | contig 27944 bp, 17 predicted proteins | sample 1579801 | NCBI WGS metagenome assembly OHWY01 (sample SAMEA3882536, study PRJEB24775) | human gut metagenome | biome: human-associated habitat; feature: intestine environment; material: feces | place: Netherlands | collected 2009/2010 | reverse complement strand
CCTTGCTCTGGGAAGTTCGCGAAGCCCACTTCCCGGAGCAAGGCAACCCGCCCGGAGCAGGCCCCAGCGCGAGACCGTCCCGGATGCCTACCTACTCGTTGTCGCCGGCAGTTAGCTGCGTTGCGGAAAGCGCGCCGTCGGCAGCAGTCGCGGCTGCGGCGTCGGGCCAGACCCAGTCGGTAAAGGCCGGGTGATCGAAGCCCTCGTCGCACGCGAACTCAAAGGCCTCGGTGCGGAAGGCCTCCCACTCATCAATCTGCTCGGCAAACTTATCGGCGTCGACCATGCGCAACACGTCGGCGGCCAGGGCCCAGCGGTCCATGTTATTCAGGCGCAGCATGTCGAACGGCGTGGTCGTGGAGCCCTTCTCCTCGTAGCCGTGGACGCGGAAGGCATCGTGGCCGGGGCGGTTCCAGATCAGACGGCGAATCGTGCCGGCGTAGGCGTGGAATGCAAAGAGCACGGGCTTCTCGCCGCGGCCAAACAGCTCAGCCCAGCGCTCATCGCTGATGGCCTGGTCGTTCTCGCAGACGTTCTGAATCTTGAGCAGATCGACCACGTTGACGAACCACACCTTGATGCCCAGCTCGCGCAGCATGTCGGTTGCAGCCAGGGCCTCGAGCGTCGGCACGTCGCCGCACGTGGCGACCACGACGTCGGCCTCGGCGAGCGAGCTGGCGGTCGATGCCCACTCCCAGGTCGCAACACCCTCGGCGAGCTCTGCCTTGGCCTCGTCGACCGTCTGGAAGGTCGGGGCGGGCTGCTTGCCACAGAAGATGGCGTTGACGCAGTCGGTGGACTGGTAGACGCGCTCGGCCACGGCGAGAGCCATGTTGGCGTCGGCCGGATAGTAGGCGTTCACGATGTGCGTTTCATTGGCCTTGTTGAGCAGCAGGTCGATAAAGCCGGGATCCTGATGAGAGAAGCCGTTGTGGTCCTGACGCCAGACATGGCTCGACAGCAAAATGTTGAGACCGCTGATGGGGGCACGCCACGGAATCTCGCGCTTGGTAGCCTCGAGCCACTTGCAGTGCTGGTTGACCATGGAGTCGACCACATGGACAAAACTCTCATAAGAGCTCCACACGCCGGAGCGGCCGGTGAGCACGTAGGCCTCGAGGAAGCCCTCGCACTGATGCTCGGACAGCTGCTCGACAACCTTGCCGGAACCGGCGAGCAGCTCGTCGTTGGCCTCGTCCTCGTAGAAGCCGGCGTCCCACTGCTTCTTGGTCACCTTGTAGGCAGCCTGCAGACGGTTGGACGCGGTCTCGTCGGGACCGAAGATGCGGAAATCGTCCATGTTCTTAGCCAGAACGTCGGCAGTGTACTCGCCAAAGACGCGGGCGGCCTCGGTGGAGCCCCAGCCGTGACCCTTTTCGGCAACGGGAATCTCGTGGGCGTGAATATCGGGCAGCTCGAGCTCGCGACGAACCTTGCCGCCGTTTGCGTTGGGGTTGGCGCCGATGCGCAGCTCGCCGGTCGGCATAAAGGCCGTCACCTCGGGGCGCACCTGGCCCTCGGGCGTAAAGAGCTCCTCGGGCTTGTAGGAACGCAGCCACTCGCGCAGCACGCGGAAGTGCTCGTGGGTGTCCTTGGCGCTCGCCAGCGGCACCTGATGGGCGCGCCAGGAGTCCTCGGTCTTCTTGCCGTCGATCTGCTTGGGGCAGGTCCAACCCTTGGGCGTGCGGAACACGATCATGGGGTAGGCCGGGCGAACCACGGTCTCGCCCGCGGCGGCCTGGGCCTGCGCGGCGGCCTTGATGTCGCAAATCTCGTCAAAGACCTGCTCAAACAGGGCGGCAAAGCGCTCGTGGATGCTTGCGTGGCTCTCGTCGTCAAAGCCGGCGACAAAGAAGTGCGGCTTATAGCCCATACCCTCAAAGAACTTGGTGAGCTCCTCATCGGAAACGCGGGCAAGGATGGTGGGGTTGGCGATCTTGTAGCTGTTGAGGTGCAGGATCGGCAGGACGATACCGTCGGTTGCCGGGTTCACGAGCTTGTTTGACTGCCAAGAAGTCGCGAGCGGACCGGTCTCGGACTCGCCGTCGCCCACCACGGCCACGGCCAGCAGGCTCGGGTTGTCCATGACGGCACCGTAGGCGTGGCTGAGCGTGTAGCCGAGCTCGCCGCCCTCATGGATGGAGCCGGGCGTCTCGGGCGCAAAGTGGCTCGGAATGCCGCCGGGGTAGGAGAACTGACGGAAGAACTTCTGCAGGCCGGCCTCGTCATTGGTGATGTCGGGGCGGATCTCGCGGTAGGTGCCATCGAGCAGCGACTGGGCGGTGCCGGCAGGGCCACCGTGGCCCGGGCCCATCAAGAAAATGGCGTTCTGGTTGTGGTCGGCGATGAGACGGTTGACGTGTCCGAACAGGAAGTTGATGCCAGGCGTGGTGCCCCAGTGACCAACCAGGCGATGCTTAACGTCCGGACGACCAAAGTCGCGCACCTCGCCGGTCTTCTCGTCGACAAAGTCAGCGCGCATCAGCGGGTTGGAGCGAAGGTAGATCTGACCGACGGACAGATAGTTCGATGCGCGCCAATACAGGTCGACGCCCTCGAGCTCGGAAGCCGGAACCTCATGTCCCAGTTTTTGCCACGGCGTACCCAGTGTTTTAGCCATTGTTTATGTCCCTTCGCTGCGCGGTCACCCTCCGATACGGCAACCTTTCGTTGGGACTAGTATATTTGCTAAAACGTTTTATCGTGGTGAAAAAACGTTTTATCATCCTGATTTGCAATATGGATTAGCAAAACGCGACATTCACCTGCGGCACTGTCTGTCACAGGTGCTCCACATTCGGTCTCTGCAAATTGGTAAACGCGTTTAGTTGTGTTTTGTAACCTTGAGCACGCTGTCCTTAACGATAAGCGCCGGCTCCAGAACGACCTCTTCGGCACGCCTACCGCCCCTACCGGCAAGGCGCTTGGACATGCAGCCAAAAGCATGCTCCGCGAGGACACCCGGATCCTGTTCGATCGCGGTCAGCGCCGGCTCAAAGAGAACGTCAGCCGCCGAGTTGTCATAGCTCACCACCGAAATATCGCCCGGAATGCTCTTCCCCATCTCGTGCAAGCGCTTGAGCAAACCGAGGGCAATGTTGTCCGAGCTTGCGAACACGGCGGTGGCGTCGGTTGCGAGCACCGCCTCCGAAGCCTCGTATGCACTCGGAATGTAGTATTCGCTCTCAAACTCCAAACGCGCGTCGATAGGCAGGCCAACCTCGCGCAATGCGCGCTCATAGCCGGCAAGTCGCTTGCGACCCGTGTTGGAACGACGCGCGTTAACTAAGCAGGCAATGCGACGGTGACCCTGCTCGATCAGATAGCGGGTAGCCATGTAGCCACCCATCTCGTGGTCGAACATCACCTTGTCGCACTCGAGCCCCTCAATGGCACGGTCAACCATTACCGCCGGGATGGGCAGATGGCTGACTTCTTCGCGCAGGGCGCGGTCGTCGGAGAACTCGTCACCCACCACCAGAAAGACGCCGTCGACGCCGCGCGTCACCAGCTGGCGCAGCAGCTCAAGATCGTCATCGGCGCTTCCGCCCGAGCTGGTAATAAAGAGCGCGTAGCCGTCCTCGCGGCAGCGCTTTTCCAAGCTGCCGGCGAGCGAGGCAAAAAAGCGGCTCTCGATATTGGGAACGATAAGGCCCAGCGTACGCGACTCGCGCATGACCAGGCTACGAGCAATCTGGTTAGGAACATAGTGGTTGCGCGCCGCGACCTCCTTGATGAGCTTGCGGTTTTCTTCCGAGATGCGACAGGGCCGATTATTGAGAACAAGCGAGACCGACGAGGGGGAAAGCCCCACCTCCTGGGCGATCTGCTTGAGGGTGACTTTGTTGGCCATCTCGCTCCTTCCGGGTTTACGCGCAATCTCTTGAAAGTATAGCGACTGCCCCTCTACCTCGGTGATAAACACTTTACCAATCCGGTAGACGGCTGTTTTATCGCCGCCAGCGCACCAAATCCGTCCGGGTGGGGTATATTGCAATCGATTGATGACAACGACCACCAAAAGGCGGATATTCGTATGCACGAGAACGACTTTTTTAACGAGGACCTGCTGTGCGCGCTTGCTGGCGTTGCCGGCGAGGACAACGTACTGATGAGCGAGCCCATGCGCGAGCACACTACGTTTAAGATCGGCGGCCCGGCCGACGTCTTTGTCACGCCCGATACCGAGCAGGGCCTCGTCGCCACGCTCGACACCTGTTATCGCTGCGACCTACCGCTCACCATCGTGGGCAACGGCTCCGACCTGCTCGTCGGCGACAAGGGCATCCGCGGCGTCGTCGTGGCGCTGGGCGAGGGACTCTCCGACATTACGGTCGACGGCACGCACGTCACGGCGGCAGCCGGCGCGCTGCTTTCCGATGTCGCAGCCGCGGCAGCCGAGGCCGGTCTCACCGGCATGGAGCCCATCTCGGGCATCCCCGGATCGGTCGGCGGCGCCTGCTACATGAACGCCGGTGCCTACGGTGCCTGCATGGCCGATGTGCTGGAGTCCGTGCGCGTCTACAAACCCGCTCGCCAGCTCGACGACGGCACCCGCGGCAGCGGCAATATCATCGAGTTCGATGTCGACGAGCTCAACCTGGGTTATCGAAAGAGCCGCATCGCCGATGACGGCTTTATCGTGCTTTCGGCCACCTTCAATCTCGCCCCGGGCAACGCCGCGATGATCAAGGCCGACATGGACGACTACCGCCAGCGCCGCGAGGACAAGCAGCCACTCGACATGCCGAGTGCCGGCTCCACCTTCAAGCGCCCCGAGGGCTACTTTGCCGGCAAGCTCATCATGGATGCCGGCCTGCGAGGACACGCCGTTGGCGGCGCGCAGGTGAGCGAGAAGCACTGCGGCTTCATCGTCAACGCCGACCACGCCACCGCCGCCGATGTCGACGAACTCATCCGCCACATCCAGGCAACCGTCAAAGACCAATTCAACGTAGACCTAGAACCCGAAGTCCACCGAGTCGGCGAATTTTTATAAAAAAGAAGGCCTCGAAAGGGGCCTTCGCCATATTTATTCAGATAACCCAGTCCGGTGCGTCGCGCCCCGAACCCGAGAGGGCCGCGTGCCCGCCCGCAATATATTTGATTGATCGCGAGTTCCGCACGCAAAGAAGGCCACTTAATGTGGCCTTCGTCTTGCGCAGGACTGCCCGAGCAGGCAATCAAATATATTGCGGGCGGGCACGCGGCCCAGTCGGCTTTACGACAGCGCAATACCGCCGAGCCAGCCCCAGCGCACGCCAGAGCCAGTACCATAAAAGCTGATGAACGAATCAAGCGACTTAGACGTAATGGCACCCTCGTTGCTCATAACGATGCCGCCGCCAACGTAGATACCCACATGACCGTAGATAAGGCCCGGAGCACCCGTGCCGCCGTGCGAGGAATCGGCCACGATCATGCCCACCTGCAGCGCCGAGCGGTCGGAGCTATAGCACCAGGCGTTAAACATGTCGCACGCATTGCCGCCAAAGTAGCCAACGCCGGCGTTACGGAAGACATTGGTGACCCACGCCGCGCACCAGTTCTGACCCGGCGAAGGCGTGGAGTAGCACGCGTTGACGACAGCCTGCTGCTTGCCCGAGCCGGCATTCTGCTGCGGAGTTCCGGGCGCGTACGATCCACCACCCGAGCTCGAACCACCCGAGTAGGAATTGTTCTTGTTCGCGGCAGCCGCGGCAGCGGCAGCCTTCCTAGCGGCCTCCTCAGCCTGGGCGGCAGCGAGGATCTCGGAATCGCGCTGAGCCATGAGCTCCTTGACGTCGTCGGAAAGACCGTTCAGCACGGTCTGGACTTCTTGCTGCTTGGCCTGCATGTCCTGCATCTGGGCAGTCTGCTGGTCCTTGAGCTTCTCTAAGTCGGCCTTCTGCGACTCGAGCTCGGTCTTTTGCGCATCGAGCTCTTCCTGGATGGTCTGAATGTCCTCGATGGCGTCACGGTCGCTCTTGTTGATCTTCTCAACGTAATGCGCGTTGGCGACGAGTTCCTCAAACGAGCCAGAGGCCAGCAGCAGCGACAGGATGTTCGTGCCGCCGGACTTGTAGCTGGCGGCCACGCGATCGGAAAGGTCGTTGCGCTTCTTCTTGAGCTCGGCCTTCTTTTCATCGATCTGGGCCTGCGTGTCGTCAATCTTGCCCTGGACATTCTCGATGTCGTTGAGGGTCTGGGCATTCTTGTTGGCCAGCGCCGCATACTCATTTGCGATGCTGTCGAGCTGGGCCTGAACCTCGTCGAGCTGGGCCTGGGCGGCATTCAGTTTATCGGTGGTTTCTTTGGAAGCCTCCGCCGCATGGGCGCGAGTGGGCAAGCCAAAAAGAACTGCCGCAGAAGCGGCGCCGAACAGGGCCTTGAGGACAGTGCGGCGCGAGAGCTCCTGGGAAAGGATGGAATCGCTGTTTGGTGACATATGTACTCCGTTACATGCTTATTTATATGTCGCTCAACTCATACATATTAGCGTACATATGGCGCGTCCCAACGATTTCCACGAACGGCAGGAAACTGCAAGGTCGGCGGCTCGTAAGCAAATACCAAAGATCAGGTTATGCGTACGCAAGCTCTGTTATGAGTACGTTAACATAATCCTCTGCTTTTCCTACAGCGCACGATTTGGGCGTCCCCGCCTGCGCTATACTCCCCTCTAGAAGTGTTCCTGATTCGATAGGAGACTACATGTCCAAAGCACTCGACCCCAAAGACACCTGCGTCCTCGTTACCGGTGGCGCCGGCTTTATCGGCTCGCACACCGTCGTTCAGCTGCTCGAGGGTGGCTACCAGGTCGTCATCGTCGATGATCTCTCCAACTCCAGCGCCGTCGCCGTCGACCGCGTCAAGACCATCGTGGGCGACGAGGCCGCCAAGAACCTCACCTTCTACGAGGCCAACGTGCTCGACCGCGATGCGATGAACAAGATCTTCGATACCCATCAGATCGACCGCGTCATCCACTTTGCCGGCTTTAAGGCCGTCGGCGAGTCGGTGAGCAAGCCCGTCGAGTACTACCACAACAACATCGAGAACACCCTGGTGCTCATCGACGTCATGCGCAACCATGGCTGCAAGTCCATCATCTTCTCGAGCTCCTCGACCGTCTACGGCGACCCGGACAACCCGCCCGTCACCGAGGAGGATCCTAAGAAGCCCGCGACCAACCCCTATGGTTGGACCAAGTGGATGATCGAGCAGATCCTTATGGACGTCCACACCGCCGACCCCGAGTGGGACGTCGTGCTGCTCCGTTACTTCAACCCCATCGGCGCTCATCCGTCGGGCCTGATCGGCGAGGACCCCAAGGGCATCCCCAACAACCTGGTGCCCTATGTCGCCCAGGTCGCCGTGGGCAAGCTCGAGGCCGTTCAGGTCTTTGGCAACGACTACCCCACCCCTGACGGCACCGGTGTGCGCGACTACATCCACGTGTGCGACCTGGCCTCGGGTCATGTTGCCGCCCTTAACTGGATGAACGGCAAGACCGGCGTCGAGATCTTTAACCTGGGCACCGGCACCGGCACCTCGGTACTCGAGGTCGTCGCCGCCTTCTCCAAGGCTTGTGGCAAGGAGCTGCCCTACGTGATCCGCGAGCGCCGCGCCGGCGACATCGCTGCCAACTGGTGCGATGCCTCCAAGGCCGAGCGCATGATGGGCTGGAAGGCCCAGTACGACATCGCGGACATGTGCCGCGATAGCTGGAACTGGCAGAGCCACAACCCCAACGGCTTCGCCGACGCCGAGTAGCAAAAACCTACATACCGCTCTTGCCCCGATCTCACGTTGTGAGGTCGGGGCTTTTTCATGGCATGCAACCATTCGCCGAAAATCGACCAACTTTTTTATCTTGCCTGTACATGTTTAAACAACATGTTTTACAATAGGCGTATCAGATCAGAACATCGGAGGCGGACTGCACATCCATCGGCAGGCCGACCCCACAACAAGAAGGTTGGTGAGCGCATTCATGGAGCGTGCAAGCGGCGTCCTCATGCCCGTCTCATCTCTGCCCGGACCATACGGAATCGGCGGCTTTGGCTGGAATGCCTACGACTTCGTCGATTTTCTCGCCTCGTGCAAACAACATTACTGGCAGATTCTGCCCCTTACGACGACCAGCTATGGCGATTCGCCCTATCAGTCGTTCTCGGCCCGCGCTGGCAACCCCAACTTTATCGACTTTGCCGAGCTTATCGAGGCAGGGTATCTGGAGCAGCGCGATATCGATGGCGTGTATCTGGGATCCGACCCCAGCAATGTCGACTACGGTGCTATCTTTGGCGGCCGCCGTCAGATTCTCGACCGCGCCGCTGAGCGCTTTGCCGCCGACAAGCCAGCCGATTTCGATGGCTTTATCCAAGCCAACGAGGACTGGCTCATCCCCTACTGTGAGTTCATGACCGTCAAAGAGGAGTGCGGTCTCAAGGCGTTTTGGGAGTGGCCCGCGGAGCTCCGCACCCGCGGCGAGGCTTCCGCCAAGGTCTGCGCCGACCATCCGGCGCGTATGCTCTACCACCAGATGACGCAGTACTTCTTCGATCGCCAGTGGAGCCGCCTCAAGGCCTATGCCAACGAGCGCGACATTCTCATCATCGGCGACCTGCCCATCTATGTCTCGCGTGACTCCGTCGAGATGTGGGCGACACCTGAGCTCTTTAAGATCGACGCCGCCGGCAATCCCGTGAGCGTCGCCGGCACGCCGCCCGACCAGTTCTCGGCCACCGGCCAGTACTGGGGCAACCCCATCTACGACTGGGACGCCATGGAGTCCGACGGCTTCTCCTGGTGGGAGGGCCGCATTCGCGCCGCCCTCGACATGTACGACGTCATCCGCCTGGATCACTTCCGCGGCTTCGAGGCCTATTGGGAGGTGCCGTTCTCCTCGCCCGATTCGTCCTACGGTTCGTGGACGCAGGGTCCCGGCCTCAAGTTCTTCAAGACGCTCGAGGAAAAGCTCGGCACGCTGCCCATCATCGCCGAGGACCTGGGCTTCCTCACCCCCGGCGTCATCGACATGCGCGACAACTCGGGCTTCCCCGGCATGAAGATCCTGCAGTTTGCCTTTGAGGGCACCAACTCGTACTACCTGCCGCATAACTACATCGCCAACACCGTCGCCTACGTGGGCACCCACGACAACGAGACGGCGCGCGGCTGGTTTGAGGGAACGGCCACCCCGCGTCAGCGCGAGCAGGCAGCCCTGTACACCCATCAGCAGGCCGGCGAGCCTATCACCGACGCACTCAACCGAACCATCGCAGCCAGCGTGAGCGACACGTGCATCTACACCATGCAGGACCTGCTCAACTTGGGCAACGAGGCGCGCATCAACACCCCTGCCACACTGGGCGGCAACTGGACCTGGCGCATGCTCGACGGCGCCATCACCCGCGAGCTCGAGCACAAACTCACCGACTGGACCGAGACCTACTTCCGCATCCCGTCGGAAGCCGAAATCGAGCTTCCTCAATAGGAGCTACCGCGCCTGACCCCTCCCCACCGTGCGGACGCGCTTGCTTTTCCCGCGCGAGGCCACCCCAATCCCCTCGCGCGGGCTTCTTATGAATTGCAGACATGAAACAACCCATCACAGGAGAAAACATGCCCCAAATTAACCTCATGGAGCTCGCCGAGCAGTCTTTTGGCACCTCGCTCGAGCAGCTCGACGACCGTCGCATTTACAAGCTGCTGGTCAAACTCGTGCAGGAGCGCTCCGCCGCCCGCCCGCTCAACAACGGCAAGAAAAAGCTCTATTACATTTCCGCCGAATTTTTGATCGGTAAGCTGCTCATCAACAACATGATCGACCTCGGCATCTACGACGAGGTTAAGGACCAGCTCACCGCCGCAGGCCACGACCTCAACAAGATCGAGGAATTCGAGGTCGAGCCGTCACTCGGCAACGGCGGCCTGGGCCGCTTGGCCGCATGTTTCCTGGATTCCATCGCCACGCTGGGCTTGACCGGCGATGGCGTGGGCCTCAACTATCACTACGGTCTGTTCCGTCAGCGCTTTGTCGACAACCAGCAGAAGGCCGTCCCCGACGAGTGGCTCGGTGAGCAGGACATCCTAGTCGACGATGACCGCTCCTACACCGTCGAATTCGGCGATTTTGCCGTTACCTCCAAGCTCGTCAACATCGATGTGCCCGGTTACGGCCAGCCCACCAAGAACCGCCTGCGCCTTTTCGACCTGGCGAGCGTCGACGACGGCCTGGTCCCCGGCAGCTCCATCGACTTCGACAAGACCGAGATCGCCAAGAACCTCACCTTGTTCCTCTACCCCGACGATTCCGACGAGCAGGGCCGCCTACTTCGCATCTATCAGGAGTACTTCATGGTGAGCAACGCCGCCCAGCTCTTGATCGACGAGGCCGTCGAGCGCGGCAGCAACCTGCACGATCTGGCCGATTACGCCGTTGTCCAGATCAACGACACGCACCCCACCATGGTCATCCCCGAGCTCATTCGCCTGCTCACCACCGAGCACGACATCGAGTTTGACGAGGCCGTTACCATCGTACGCTCCATGGTCGCCTACACTAACCACACGATTCTTGCCGAGGCGCTCGAGAAGTGGCCGCTCACCAGTCTGCAGAAGGTCTCCCCTGCCATCGCCGACATTATCGTCAAGCTCGATGAGATCGCGAAGGCCGAGCACGATGACCCGCGCGTCGCCATCATCGACGAGCACGACACCGTCCACATGGCCCACATGGACATCCACTTTGGCTTCTCCATCAACGGCGTCGCCGCGCTGCACACCAAGATTCTGGAGGACACCGAGCTTCACCCGTTCTACGAGATCTATCCCGAGAAGTTCTCCAACAAGACCAACGGCATCACCTTCCGCCGTTGGATCCAGGGAGCCAACCCTGCGCTTGCCAGCCTGCTCGACGATGCGATCGGCACCGATTGGCGCAGCACCGGCGACCTGAGCAAGCTCGCCGAATTCGCTAACGACAAGGATGTTCTTGAGCGCCTGGCCGCCACCAAGGCCGAGGCCAAGACCATCATGCGCCAGTTCATGGCGCTCGAGCAGGGCGTGACCATTCCCTCCAACGCCATCATCGACGTCCAGGTCAAGCGCATCCACGAGTACAAGCGCCAGCAGATGCTCGCGCTCTACATCATCTGGAAGTATCTCGACATCAAGAACGGCAACAGGCCTAAGCACCCCGTCACTATCATCTTTGGCGGCAAGGCAGCACCTGCCTACACCATCGCCCAGGACATCATCCATCTGATCCTGACACTGTCGCAGTGGATTGCAAATGATCCCGATGTGGCCCCCTACCTGCAGGTTGTCATGGTCGAAAACTACAACGTCACCGCCGCCGAGCGCGTGATCCCCGCCGCCGACATCTCCGAGCAGATCAGCCTGGCCTCCAAGGAGGCGAGCGGCACCTCCAACATGAAATTCATGCTCAACGGCGCTTTGACCCTGTGCACGCTTGACGGTGCCAATGTCGAGATTGCCGAGCTCGTAGGCGACGAGAACATCTACACCTTTGGTGCCTCTTCCAAGCAGGTCGAGCAGCTCTACGCCGACGGCAGCTATGACGCCGGCGCGCTCTATCGCAAGCCCGGCATCAAGCTGCTGGTGGACTTCATCACCAACCCCGCCTTTATGGCGACCGGCAACGCCGAGCGCCTGCAGCGCCTGCACGACGACATCAAGGGCAAGGACTGGTTTATGGCCCTGCTCGACATTGAGGAGTACATCCAGACCAAGGAGCGCGTGCTGGCAGACTACGAGGACCAGGACGCTTGGATGCGCAAGGCGCTGATCAACATCGCCAACGCCGGCACCTTCTCGTCTGACCGCACGATCTCCCAGTACAACGACGAGATTTGGCACCTGAGCTAATTTCGTTTCCTTTACCCATCCTCTTGAAAGCGGAGTCGCGGCAACGCGGCTCCGCTTTTTTGCCCGCGTGTTGCCCGTGGCCCGCCTCGACAAAATCGTCTCAATCTGTAACACCTACTCGGCCAAAACGGCCCTACCTGTTACAGATCAAGACAAACCGGTCCTTTCCCTAGGGTTTATCTCAATCTGTAACATCTAACGTCTGAAATCCGCCCTTACTGTTACAGATCGAGACAAAAGGATAAGCCGGCTAATACAATCTCGTTCTGTAACAGGTAGCTGCCGAAATCAGCCTCCCGTGTTACAGATCGAGATGAAAGGATAGGCAGCTCGATGCTGTCTCAATCTGTAACATCTAGACCCAATTTGGCCCTCCTCCTGTTACAGATCAAGACAAACCGGCAGATGAACGGCCCCAGCACAAAGAAAGGCTCCCCTCTCGCCCAGCGGACGGGAGGGGAGCCTTATATGTGACCACGGCAAAAGGATGGCAAAGCCGCAGTCGCCCAAAAGGAGGGCCTGATTGGATCGGGCCTAGATAAGGTTCTTGCCAGACACCTTATCGAAGAGATGGGTCGCGTTCTTCTCGAACTTGAACCAAATGGGGTCGCCCGCCTTGAGCGCACCCTTGGCCTCGAGATCGACGACGGGGATGATCAGGACAAACTGGCCGTCGGGAGACATCACATGAACGTGCTCGGTCGAACCCATGAGCTCGGTGACCTCGATGGTGCCCTGAAGCGCACCCTCCTCGCCCTTTTCGGCAAGCAGAATCTGCTCGGGACGTACGCCGGCCGTGATCTCCTTCACGTCGCCGCCGTCCCAATTAAGGGCGAGCTGAGCGCAGGTCTCGGGGGCCAGCGCGACATTCATGTCGTCGGTCTTGACGGTAAAGCCGTCGCCCGAGCGCACCAGCTGGGCATCGAAGAAGTTCATCTGCGGCACGCCGATGAAGCCGGCGACGAAGATGTTCGCGGGATGGTTGAAGACCTCCTGCGGCGTGGCGATCTGCTGGACAACGCCGTCCTTCATGACCACGATACGGTCGCCGAGAGTCATGGCCTCGGTCTGGTCGTGAGTAACATAGATGAACGTACCCTTGATCTCGTGGCGCAGCTTGATGAGCTCGGCACGCATCTGGTTACGAAGCTTGGCATCCAGGTTGGACAGCGGCTCGTCCATCAGGAAGACCTTGGGGTCACGCACGATGGCGCGGCCGATGGCGACGCGCTGGCGCTGGCCGCCCGAGAGCGCCTTAGGCTTGCGGTCGAGGTACTCGGTGATACCCAAGATCTCGGCAGCGGAGCGAACCTTGCGGTCGATCTCGTCTTTGGGGACCTTCTTGAGCTCAAGCGTAAACGCCATGTTCTCGTACACCGTCATGTTGGGGTACAGAGCGTAGCTCTGGAACACCATGGCGATGTCGCGGTCCTTGGGCGCCACGTCGTTGACGCGCTTGCCGTCGATGAGCACGTCGCCCGAGGTAATGTCCTCCAGGCCGGCGACCATGCGCATCGTCGTGGACTTACCGCAGCCAGAGGGACCAACGAGAACGACGAACTCCTGGTCGTGAACGGTGAGGTTGAAGTCCTCTACAGCGAGCACGCCATCCTCGGTAACCTTAAGGTTATGCTTCTTCTCCTCGGTCTTCTTCTTTTTGCCAAAGAAGCCCTTCTTTTTGGACTCGGTGTTGGGATACACCTTCTGAACATGTTTGAGAACGATCTCGGCCATGTCTTTACCTTTCGATGTGCGGCGCCGCGCTGAGGGGCGCCGCAGAAACTTGCAAAACAGTTACGGCATCAGCCCTTGACGGCACCTGCCACCACGCCGTCGATGATGTACTTCTGGCAGAGGATGTACATGATGACAATGGGGATAACGACCATCATGATGCAGGCCATCATGGGGCCGAGCTCGACGTGGCCATAGCCGCCGCGGAAGTACTGGATCAAGATAGGAATGGTCTTGTACTTGGTGGAGTCGAGGGTGAGGTAGGGCAGCAGATAGTCGTTCCAGACCCACATGGTCTCGAGAATGCCGACCGAAAGATAGGTGGGCTTCATGATGGGAAGGACGATCTTAAAGAACACCTGGACCGGGTTGCAGCCGTCGATCATGGCCGCCTCCTCGATCTCGAGCGGGATGTTCTTTACAAAGCCGGCGAACATAAAGACCGCCAGGCCCGCGCCAAAGCCCAGATAGATAAAGCAGATGTTGAACGGCGTGTTAAAGCCAATGCGGTCCGCCAAATTGGACAGCGTGAACATGAGCATCTGGAACGGTACGACCATCGAGAACACGAACAGGTAATAGAAGAAGTTCGAGATCTTGCTGTTGACACGAACCACGTACCAAGCGCACATGGAGCAGCACACCAAGATCAGCACGACCGACGTGACCGTGATGATGAGCGAGTACATAAATGCCGAGGCAAAGCCCTGCTCGTTAAGGGCGTGCATGTAGTTTGCGAGGCCGTTGAACGTCTCGGGCGTGAGCAGATCGAATGCCGTGGTGGTGCTGATTGCGGTCGCTTTCTTAAAGGAATTGAGCGCAATCATGAACACGGGGTAGATCCATGCGAGCGACAGAATCGTAAAGAAAATCGAGAGCGCGCGGTTAATAGCCTTATCGCGTTTCATTACTGCTGCACCTCCTTGGACCTCGTGGCCTTAAGCTGGATCATGGAGATGGCTACGACCAGGATGCAGAAGATAACCGCCTTGGCCTGACCGATGCCCTGCCATGCGATACCGGCACGCGAATAGAACGTGTTGTAGATGTTCAGGGCGAGCATCTCGGTGGAGTGCGCGGGGGCGCCGCCGGTAAGGGCGAGGTTCTGGTCGAACAGCTTAAAGCCGTTGGTGATGGACAGGAACAGGCAGATGGTGATGGTCGGCATCAGGTTAGGGATCTTAACCTTCCAAAACGTCTGCCATGCCGTGGCACCGTCGACCTTGGCGGCCTCGATGTAGTCGGACGGAATGGACTGCAGACCAGCGATGTAGATGATCATCATGTAGCCGACCTGCTGCCACAGGGTCAGGATGATAAGGCCCCAGAAGCCAGCAGCAGAGTTAAGGGCAATGAGCTGGGCGCCGATGTTGGAAAGCAGGCAGTTGATCAGAATCTGCCAAATGTAGCCCAGCACGATGCCGCCGATCAGGTTAGGCATAAAGAAGATCGTACGGAAGATGTTGGTGCCTTTGAGCGCCTTGCGGGTGAGCGCCTGCGCAATTGCCAGGGCGATCACGTTGATGAGCACCGTCGACAGGAAGGCAAACGCCACGGTAAAGAAGAACGACGTGGCAAACTGCGGATCGGACAGCGCGCGCACGTAGTTCGCGATACCGACAAAGTGCGCGTTGTTAATGGTAATAAACTGGCAGAACGAGAGATAGAAGCCCTGGATAAAAGGGATCACGAACCCGATCATAAACGCCAGGCACGTGGGCAGCATAAAGAGCGGCCACCAGCGCTTGAGTGCTTTGCCCATAAAAGGGTCCTTTCAATATGCAGGGGGCGGGCAAACCAACGTCTGCCCGCCCCCTGTCGCTAATCAGATAGCTTGGGCAGCAACTGCTTACTCGGAAGCAGCCTTCTCGGTCTTCCAGCCATCGACGAAGGCGTTCTTGACGCCGTCCCACTTGGTGTTGTCGGCAGCATAAGCAATGAGAGCCTGCTTGAGGTTCTTCTTCCACTCCTCGGAGGGGATGTAAACGAAGTCCCAAGCGACGGTCTTCTTGCCGTCCTTAGCCATGGCAACGGCCTGCTGCGAGAAGACGTTGGTGGTCTCCTTGGCGCTCTTGAACGGAGCGGTCAGACCCATCTTGTCGGCGATGATGCTGGTCGGGGTGTCAGCGGTGACGCACCAGTACATGAAGTCCTCGGTGGCCTTCTGAGCATCCTCGGAAGCCTGGGAGCTGACGCACCAGTAGTTCTCGCCGCCGGAGCACAGGCCCTGGTTCTCTTCGCCGTCGACGCCGATGTAGATCGGCAGCATGCCGAGCTGGTCGTCGGTCATACCGGCCTTGGTGAGGTCAGCGTATGCCCAAGAGCCGTTCTGATAGAAGACGGCCTTGCCGGTTGCGAACTCGTTGGTGGCGTCGTCGCCGGTCTTGGAGGCAAGCTGCGAAGGATCGCAGGTGGAGTCGGTGATGTACAGGTCGAAAATCTGCTTGAAGTTGTCGAGATACTCGCCCTTGATCTCGTCGTCCTCCTGGTTGTGCTCCTTCTCGAACTCGTAGTAGAGCGGGAGGTTGGCGAGGTGAGTGGTGTAGCGCCAGCTGGAGGAGTCATCCATGCCGGCAGAAGTGAAGGCACCCTCAACACCAAGCTCGTCCTTGCGGGCCTGGATGTCGTCAGCACAAGCCTTCAGCTTGTCGAAGGAGTTGATGTCCTCGGCCTTGTAGCCAGCCTTCTCGAGCAGCTGCTTGTTGTAGATGATGCCGTAGCTCTCCTGGACCCAGTCGATACCCAGATCCTTGCCATCGGACTGCAGAGCCAGGGAGTCGTCAATGAGCTCACCGCGGAGCTTGGTATCGGACAGGTCGGCGCAGTAATCCTTCCAGTTCTTAAGACCGGTGGGACCGTTGACCTGGAACAGGGTCGGAGCGGAGCTCTTGGACATCTCGGACTTGAGCTTCTCTTCGTAGGTGTTGGAGGCGGCGGTCACGATCTTGACCTCGACGCCCTTCTCCTCCTTGTACGCCTTGGCGATCTCCTTCCACTCCTTGTCGACCTCAGGCTTGAATTGGAGGAAGTAGACCTCGGCAGCGTCACCAGAAGCAGAGGAGCCGGAGCCGGCGGAGCCACCGCAGCCCACGAGACCAAGACCAAGAACCGCAGCCGCGGAACCAGCAAAGCCCAGGAACTGCCTTCTGCTCATTTCGTTCTTCATTACAATCCACCCTTTCACACCGTGGCGGCACCCTTTGCCGCCGCCTTCGGAGATTGGCTCGGGGACTTTGCCCCTTTTGCTGATTTGAACGATACGCTATTTGGCTAGTTGTTTGAACAAGTATTACTAGAGCGGTAGAAAAACTTCGGTGAACGGTAATTTCAACTTGATACTTGACAAGTTTTGTATAAACAATTATTTGTTATCGAATGCAGAGAAAACGCCCGGTCAAGCCGATGCATCGTCGGTTTGACCGGGCGTTTTCGCTTTGAGGGCATGAGTCTCGTCAGGCTGCGAGCTAGCCGGCTATCGCTTGGAATTGACGCGGTAATGGAAGATCTCGGGGTGTGTGCGAGTGTGCGTCACCTCAAACAAGATGCCATCCGAGGTGTACGACTGACTCTCCATGACGGCAACGCAGTTGTATTTGCCAAGGTCCAAGTAGCTGCAGTCTTCATCGTTGGCGAGCTCGACACTCACCGTACGACGGCTCGCCATCACTTTGACACCGCGCTTGTGCTCCAGATAGCCGTAAATAGAATCTGCCGCGATCTCGGGGGTCAGACCCTTGGCGATCGACGCCAAAAAATAGCCATGGTCCACTTGGCGCGCGTTGCCGTTGAGGCTTCGGACACGCACTACGCGAATAAGCTCCTCGCCCACCCTAAAGCCCAGGCGACGAGAGAGCTGCTCGGTGCAAATCAAATGTTCAAAGGACTTAACGTCCGTCGATGCAACGGCATTGTTGCGTTTTGCAAACTCGCCAAACGACTCAACCTCTTCGAGTGCGCCCAACATGTCGGTTTCGCCCTTAAGCCAAATAACGCGCACGCCCTTGCCGTGTATGGGCTGCACAAACATCCCGTCGGCCAGCATGCTCAAAGCGCGGCGGACGGTATTGCGCGTGCAGCCAAATTCCGCGGTCAGCTCGGCTTCGGTTGGCAGCATCTCCTGAAACGCATAGGTCCCGTTAATGATGCGCGAACGGATCTCGCGGTAGATTCCTTCGTAAATCGCTTTTGGCATGACTTCACCTCTAATGAATATGTATGGCTAGGCACGATAGCATTTTTTAAAGTTGTTTAAACCGATTATCGGCAAAGCGACAGTATTTAACCGTTGACGGCTTCTGTCATGCCCAAATCGGTTTCACTCAAAACTGCCGGCACGACAATCGTCCGGTCCTCTACAATGAATCCATTGTTTAAACGTTTCACCACCCGCAACGCACCTCGATATTCGGGAGGCAGAACATGCTGCAAAAAATCCAACGCTTTGGCGGGGCAATGTTCGCGCCCGCCATGCTGTTTTCTATATCAGGCCTCATGGTCGGCGTCTCCGCTCTCGCAACGACTGCGGACATCGTCGGCGATCTCGCCGTATACGGAACCCCTTGGTACGTTTTTTGGACTATCATTCAGCGCGGCTCGTGGACGGTCTTTAAGCGCCTTCCGCTCCTTTTTGCCGTAGCGCTGCCCATCGGCCTTGCCCAAAAGCAACCGGCACGTTGCTGCCTCGAGGCACTCGTGGCCTATTTTGCCTATTGCTTCTTTTTGAGCGAAATCATTAAGCTGAGCGGAGACAATCTTGGACTTAAGTACCCGTCGTCTTTGACCTCCGCTAGCGGCATCACCATCATCGACGGCATCAAGACGCTCGACACCGGCATTATCGGCCCGCTGGCGGTATCGGCAACCGTCGTCGCCATCCATGACCGCTTCTACGATGCCAAGGTTCCCGATTGGCTCGGCACCTTCTCGGGCTCCTCGCTGGTCTACCTCATCAGCTTTTTTGCCGTGTTTGCCCTTGCCGCTATCTCGGCCGCCATCGTGCCCTCCGTATACGCTGTGACCGAAACACTGCGCCACGCACTTGCGGGCGTCGGCCCCTTTGGCGTGGGCATCTTTGTGCTTTTGGAGCGAGCGCTCGAGCCCATGGGGCTGCACCACCTGCTCTACATGCCGATCTACTACGACAACCTGGTCATTAACGACGGCATCTACGCCACGTGGAGCAGCTTGCTCCCCATCCTCTCCCATAGCACGCGCCCCCTTAATGAACTTGCGCCGTGGGCCGGTTTTACCGCCACCGGCTGGGTCAAGCTCTTTGGCCTTCCCGCCATCGCAGCCGCGTTCTACTCCACCGCAAAACCAGAGCGCCGCGCCGGCCTCAGGGCCATCCTTGTTCCCGCCATCATCGCCTCGGTGGTTTGCGGCGTTACCGAGCCACTCGAGTTTCTCTTTATGTTCACCCACCCCGGGCTCTTTTTTCTCTACGCCGTCTTATCGTCTTGCCTTGCCACAACCATGAATCTCTTTGGCATCGTCGGCATCTTCTCGGGCGGCCTCATGGAGATGGCAGCCTTCAACTTTATTCCGCTCATGCGGACGCATGCCGGCTCCTACCTTTTGGCGCTCGGTATCGGCCTTGCCTTTAGCCTCATCTTTTTTGTTAGTTTTCGAGCACTCATCTTGATCTATGACCTTAAGACGCCGGGCCGCGAGGATCATGTCGCCAATCGCGCGGCAATCGATCATTTAACGGGAAGCGGCTTTGCCAAAGAGCAATCTCCCAATGACGAGGTCAATAGTCGATCCGATCAAGATCACGTCCTCGCTGAGCGGGTAATTCAGCTTTTAGGTGGCGTTGGCAATATTGTGGGCGCAACCAACTGCGCCACGCGCCTGCGCGTCGAGGTCGTGGACCCCTCCATCGTCGCGGACAATGCGACCTTTGTCGCAGCAGGCGCCAAAGGCCTCATCGTCACCGGCAAAACCGCCCAGGTGATCATCGGCATCTCGGTTCCCCGCGTCAAAGAGCACTTTGATCAGATTATGGGACTCGAACCGGGGTTTGCATTCGCCGCCTCGCCTTCTCATGCCGCCGACGCCACCAAAAAGCATGGCAATGTCTGCTTCTTCGACATCGACGGTACGCTCGCCTGGCAAGATCCCAAACTTGCCCAAGAGCTCCCCGAGGGCGAGCGAGATCTTTCCCCCTATCCCAACGAGACGGTTGCACAGGCAATTCGCACGTTTGTCGCCAACGGCAACAAAGCCTTTATCTGTACGGGGCGCACCCTCAGCTGCATCCATCCCAAGCTGCTCGAGCTGCCGTGGGCAGGCGTCGTGTGCCTCGCGGGCGGTTACGCCGAACTCGAGGGGCGTATCGTGCGAAATGCAGCCATAAACCCTGGTCTGCTACAGCGCCTCGCCCCCTATCTCGAGCAATCGGGCGAGGTCATTCGCTTTGAGGGCATCGATCGCGTCGTGCGCATGAGTGCAGATGCCCCCGAGACGTACGGCTACGCACGCACCGTGGGCGACGCCGTCACGCAACTTGAGCACTACAACGCCTATAAAATTCTTATGTCCACACCACTTGCCAACCGCATCGCCCAAGATGAAGAGCTTGGACCTCTGCTCTGCCTCAACGAGCTCGAGCTCGAGGTCACAGAAATCTCGCCGCGCGAGTGCACCAAACGGGCCGGAATCAAGGCTGTGCTTGACGCCCTGGGACCAGACCACGGCACCGTATATGGCATTGGCGACGCGAGCAACGACATCGCCCTCATGGAGGCGGTCGATGTTGGCATCGCCATGGGCAACGCGCCGGACTTCCTCAAGGAAAAGGCCGACTACGTAACCGACAGCTTCGACCACGACGGCGTCGTCACCGCGCTCGAACACTTTGGGCTTATCTAGCCGAGCCCCTTGCCGCGTTTGCGACCGCAAGACTCAATCGTCTTCAACCGCCGCGCTCGACGCCCCAATGTGGCAATATGTAGTCTGCATAATGCAACGGTGCAACCTAAGAAAGAATGCGAGAACCCGTGTCCAGTCCGTTTACCAGCTTTTTAGCCCAGCACTTTGACCAGATTAACGACTATCTGGCCACGTTCTTTGACGGACAGGCAACTTCCGCCGATATCGAGCGTTACCTGTATACCCCGCTCTCGGCATTTACGGCCAATGCCGGCAAGCGCCACCGCCCGCTCATCTGCATGCTCGCCGCCACCGCGGTAGGCGGCAGCTTTGAGAGCGCCCGCAGCGCCGCGGCAGCCATCGAGCACTTTCAGTCGGGCGCGCTGATCCACGACGACATCGCCGACAACGGCCAACTGCGCCGCGGCAAGCCCTGCATGCACCTTACCGAGGGCACGGGACTCGCCATCAACTGCGGCGATTTAGCGCTCACCATGGTCACCAAGACGGTTCTCGACGACCCCACGCTCGAGGCAGACGTGAAACTCCGCGTGCTCCACGAGCTCACCGAGATGATCGTCCGCACCATTGAGGGCCAGGCACTCGACTTGGGCTGGGTCCGCGACGGGCGCTTTGACATCTCGGTCGACGATTATCTGGACATGGCGACGCACAAGACCGCGTACTACAGCGGAGCCACGCCACTTGCCGCCGGAGCCATTATCGGCGGCGGCAGCGAGGAGCAGATTGAGGCGCTGCGCGCCTTTGGCCTGCACACGGGCCTTGCCTTCCAGATTCAGGACGATCTGCTCAACTTGATCGGCACCAAGGAGGCCGCCAACAAGGACTTCCGCACCGACATCACCGAGGGCAAGCGCACGCTTGTCGCCGTACACGCCCTCTCTGATGAACGCCACCACGACGAGATCGAGGCGATTCTTTCCTCGGGCACCGATGATCCCGCGCAGCTCGCACGCGCCGTGGAGATCTTCCAGGAGACCGGCTCCATCGATTACGCCCACACTTACGCGCTCAACCTGACCGCCAAGGCCAAGGCCGCCATCGAGGACGTTTCGCTCGACCAGCATGCACGCGAACTGTTCCTCTCCATGGCAGATTTCTTTGTGGAGCGACTCAACTAGCGGGGGTTGCAAAACCTGTCGGCAGCGCATTTGGGTACAAGTTGCTACACTGTTGAATGTATGTTTATGCATCTCTTTGCGTCGTCTATCCGACAGGCGCTCAAATAGTACGAATGATACGCCGAAAGGGGTTCGTTCATGGAACCTATTACAACGGGCATGCAGGGAGCAGCCGTCGAGGACGTGCAGTCCCGCCTTCTGCAGCTCGGCTATACAATCGATGACGCCGAGGTCTCCGACAAGCGCTTTGGCACCACCACCGAGCAGGCTGTTGGCACCTTTAGGCTCGATAGCGGCCTTGCCGCTGGCTGTGCCGTCGATATCCCCTGTTGGAGCGCCCTGGTAGACGCCTCGTATAAGCTGGGCGACCGTACGCTCTATCTGCGCATGCCCAATTTCCATGGCGCCGACGTTCAGGCCCTGCAGCGCGCGCTCAACGTTTTGGGCTTTGCCTGCGGTGAGGACGACGGCTATTTTGGCCCGCACACCGAGGCCGCTCTGCAGCAGTTCCAGGAAAATGTTGGCCTGTTTGCCGATGGCATGGCGTTCCAGGATACCTACGCCTATATCAACCGCCTGCATCACGTGTGGGAGGGTAAGCCCTCGGTTACCGAGGCCGAGTCGCGCATCGGTTTTGCCCGTGCCGCCAACGTGCTCGAGCGTTTCCAGATTGCCGTCATCGGTGAGGACCCCATCGCACGCAGCGTTGCATCGCGCATGTGGAACATCGCCACGGCGACGACCGACAGCAGCGGCATGATGCTTTGCGATTCCGAGGTTCCGACCGACGTGGATCTGGTGCTCGAGATCGCAAGCGATGAGCTGCCCGCAGATGCTGCGCCGCGCGCCACGATCGCCCTTGCCGAGTGTCACAACCTTGCACAGCGCATCCGTACCGCCAATGTCGCCGCGCAGCAAAAGCCCGCGCGCATTCGCATTGAGCTCACGGGCATGACGCGCTACAACGGAACCTTCACCGCAAGTGATGCGCAGACACTCGCCGTACGCCTGCTCGATGGCGTTTGCGATGCCCTCGCAGATTAGGTAAACTAGACGAGTTGCTTTTGGGCAACACCACACATTGGGACGTAGTTCAACGGTAGAACTCCGGTTTTTGGTGCCGGCTGTTGGGGGTTCGAATCCCTCCGTCCCAGCCAAAGAAACAAGCCTCTCGGACGCATAGCCGATCGGGAGGCTTTTCTTGTGGGCAAGCGGAGGGATTCGAACCCGCAAGGAATCTACCTATATAAGACAGGCGCCCCAAGCCCATTAGGACCAAGAGCGCCTTACATCTAGAAAATATAAGCCTAGTTCCGAAAAGCGAGCCGCATGCAACAACCAAGTAACCACAGGCCCCGGGAGAGCGGGGACACCGGCTTAGGTTTATCGCGAGTTCCGCACGAACAGGAGGCCACTAACCCCGATGTTTTGAACGTGACAGCGAGAGGGGCCCTGGTATGGCAAGGTGACGTGAAACAAGGCGGCGCTGACCTTCTGGTCGCGCCGCCGAAGTTGAACGTCAGATTGCCGTGCTAGGGCCCCTCGCAGCGTCGAGAGGACCGCCGTTCGGTAGAACGGCGGAACTAATTGTTCAGCATGCGGTCGAAGCTTCCCGAGTCGCCATCCCGATAGTCGGCGGTCATCAGAATCTCCTGCGGAATGCGTCCGCCCTCACGCAGCACGTTGCGGAACTGTACGCGCGTGACCATGGGCAGATCCTTGATCGTCGCCGCCAGGTTCTGCGGTACACCCTGGTTGGCAGCCGCGGGCTCGCACTCACCGCCGGCCTTCACGCGGCGCTTGTGCTCGGCGAGCATGGCGCGATACATACCGGCATGCAGGCGAATCTCAACAACATTGGCATTACGGGTCTGCTCGACAATGCGCGCACCCTCTCGGTCGATATCGCCCACGTAGTAGACATAGTTAAAGCGATAGCCGATCTCGGCCAGATAATCATCCAGTGCGTGCGAAACGCTCGCCTTGCAGCCACCGCCAAAGATCACGCCACCCACCTTGGTGCCAAAAAGCTTAGCGTGCTTGCGGCCGCGCAGGAGCTTGACGATCTCGTCATAGGTGTCCAGGTTCTCGACCATAATGAACGGCTTGTCGGCGCCCAGCGTAAAGAAGCCCGTAAAGTGCACAGGACGGTTGGGAGCAACCTTGATTGCCTGCATGCTAATGCCCTTTTCGGTCATACGCCGAATCAGACGCTCGCCATGCTTGCCGTCAAAGGCCTTCTCATCGTTAAAAATCTGGTAGGCGCGCTGGCGACGCGAAGCGACCGGCGTGTCGGCGCCGCGATTCTGCTCTATCCAAGCCTGGATGATCGCAATCTCCTCGGCAATCTTGCGGTTGGACATCTCGTTGTGCTGAGTGCGCTGCTGAGCCTTTTTGCCGTCCTTGCCCTCGACCTTAACAATTTGAGTCTGCTGCTCCTTAATCTTGGAGAGCGCCATTGGCGTAGGAACGACCTTGAGCAGCTGCCTTCCCAGGACACGTGCCAGAGCAAACGCCGAAACCTCGCCATGAGCGGGCGACTCAGACTGCTGGGCAGCCGCATCGTTTGCAGTCGGTTTGGGCTGCGCCTGGGATTTGCGCTTGGAATCCGCCTGAGCTTTGCGCTCTTGCTTTGGCGCGGACGGACCCTTTTGCGAGCGCTCGGGCTTGTCCCCCTTCGCCGGCTGGCGCTTGGGCTGCTCCACCAGGGCCTCAGCCTTCGCATCCTTACTTTGCGTCGCTGCCTTCTCGGCCGCGGCCTCGGCATTTGAGCCACGACCGCCGCGGTGACGACGGCGGCGGGGCTTGCTTGAGGCGCTCTCCCCTGTCTGCTTATCATCGGACTGTTGAGCTTTGACCTCGGTGTCAGTCGCAGACTGCGACTCGGAAGGTTGCTGCTCGCAAGCCACCGGCTCAACGGTTTTCTCAGTTTGTTCGGCCTTATCGGCCTGAGCGGTCGAAGCCGGCTCGCCCTTCTCCTGACGCTTTATGGGATACGCGCGCCCCGCAAAACCGCGGCCGGGACGACACGAACCCGAAACCCTCTTGGCAGACTCCTCAGCATCGCCTGCAACCTCGGAAGGCTCTTCAGCCTCATGCGCGACATCCTGCTGCACAGCCTTAAAGTGAGCACCGCGACGACGCTTGGGCTCTTGGGCCTCCACGGGCTTTTGCTCCTTCGCGGGCTTCTGCGACTCAGCGGCAACCTCGGTCACAACAGTCTCGGTATCGAGTTCATCCTTTTGAGCCACGGCACGACGGAAGCGCTCCTGCTGGGCACGGCGCTGAGCATCGCGCTTGCCGCCCCCACCAAAACCGCCGCGGCCGGCCTTGGCCGTAAAGGCGCGAACGACGTTCTCATCGAGCAGCTCGTCGGTATCGACATGCTCGCGCGGGGCCGTTTCCACCGAAGCGGGCGCCTCGACAACGTCCTCGACGGCCTCTTCGACAGCCTCGGCAAGCTGCTCCTGAGCATCACTTATCTCGGCATGAATGGTATAGAACGCCGGACGTCCGTTAATGCCGCTGCCCTCGATCTTGGTAACGATCTTTGCCGCGATGAGTTCGTCGCGCATCGCCTTGGTGTCGCATTCCTTATCGACGGAGCGGAAAATCTGCGCCAGCGCGCTCGACTTGATCTTGAGCGCCTTGCGGCAGAGCAGGTCGTAGGCAACCAGCTTGGCGCGATCGGCAGAAAGCGACGTCTGGTTGCTCAGACGCTCAGCCAGGGCATCGACATTATTTTGGTTATCGGAATATACCGTCTTGGCCACGGGGCCCCTTTCATATGTACACATATACGTCTATATGGTACAACGCACGCCCTTATCCACGCAAAACATCTGCGAGAACACTCGGGCGTCGCCCGCTTTTGCATAAAAAAGACCGAGCCCGCGCAGTCGCGGACCCGGTCTTTCCGAGTCATATGGATGGAACGGTTAGCCCATCAAGCTGACTAGGCCTTGGCAGCCTCGGCGTCGGTGGGAGCCTCGGCGGCAGCAGTGCGGCCATACTCGGCCTTGCCCATCTCGGACCACTCGGGCTCCTCGTCGGGCATGGAACCGGCCTCCTTGCCGAAGAACTCCTTGAGGCAGTTGACGGCAACGATAAGGCCCAGGACCATCAGCAGGACGGCGAAGACGAGCTGCAGGCCCTTGGTGGCGGCGACGGAAACAGCAGCCGTGGTGGCGGTAGCCGGGATGGTGCCGAAGAAGCCGTAGGCCTGGACGGCGGTCATGCAGCCCATGGCGCTCTGGACCAGCGAGGTGAAGGTGCAGCAGAGCAGGAAGACGACGGGCACGTAGAGCATCCAACCCTTGCGGCCGGTGCACTTGCAGAACACGGCGAGGGTGATCATGGTCATACCGCCGAGCAGCTGGTTAGAAGCACCAAAGAGCGGCCAGATGTTGGCATAGCCGCCAAAGGCGAGGGCGAGGCCAGGAAGCAGGGTAACGACCGTGGCAAACCAGGGGTTGCCGAGGACCTTCATGTAGCCGGCCTTGGACTCAATGGCCAGAGCATCGTTGGTCTGGGCAAAGAACTCGGAGAACGAGGTGCGAGCGATGCGGGCGACGGCATCGAGCGAGGTCAGGGCCAGAGCGGAGACGTTCATGGTCATGAAGACGGTTGCGAGCGTGCCGTCAACACCGAAGGCCTGCATACCGCGGGAGATGCCGGCGGCGAAGATCTGGAACGGGGTGGAAGCGACGCCGGCGTTAAGAGCGCCGGTACCGGCGGTGTTCATGTCGGAGAACATGATGCCGGCGACGATGATGGCAAGGATGCCGACGAAGGACTCGACGATCATGGCGCCATAACCGACCTTGACGGCGTCCTGCTCCTTCTCGACCTGCTTAGAAGAGGTACCGGAAGAAACGAGGCTGTGGAAACCGGAGAGAGCACCGCAAGCGACGGAGACGAACAGGACCGGGAACATCATGCCGGAGGCAGTGGAGAAGCCGGTGAAGACCGGAGCGGTGATAGTGGCCTGACCGTTGACGCCCAGGACGACGATGCCGAGGACAGCGCAGACGATCATGACGATCATCATGATGGAAGTGAGGTAGTCACGCGGGGTCTTGAGCATCTGGATGGGCATAGCGCCAGCGAAGACCAGGTAGACCATGACGACGGCGAACCACTGGAACTTATCCAGGTAGACCGGGAACTGCATACCGACGGCAAACATGAGGACCATGAGCACCACACCGGTGACGAACTCGGCAGCGCCGGTGAGGTTGAACTTCTTCTGGGCCCAACCAAAGGCGATAGCGACGAAGGTGAACAGGATGGAGATGGTACCAGCGCAGCCGGCGGCATAGGACTTGGTGAAGTCGATGGCACCGGTAGCAGCACCAGAAGCGTCAACGGCCGGGGTGAACATGAACGTCTTGCAGACCATGTCGGTGAAAGCGGCGATGACGATGATGCAGAACAGCCAGCAGAACAGCAGGAACAGGCGACGGCCGGTCTTGCCGATGTACTTCTCGATGAGCTGAGCCAGGGACTTGCCGTTGTTCTTCATCGAGGCGTACAGGGCGCCAAAGTCGTGGACGGCGCCAAAGAAGATGCCGCCGACGAGGACCCAGAGCACGACGGGAAGCCAGCCGAAGGCCATGGCGACGATCGTACCCGTAACAGGGCCGGCACCGCAGATCGAGCTGAACTGGTGCGAGAACGCGGTGAAGGCGGAGACGGGCGAGAAGCTGTTACCGTCCTTCATGCGCTTGGCCGGCGTGAGGGCCTCTTTGTCAACGCCCCACTTGTTGGCCAGCCATCGGCCATAGCCCAGATAGCCGCAGGCGAGCACCGCCGCGGCCACAACCATGAGCAAAACTCCGTTCATTACATTTCCTCCTCTAAAAAGAACTTCCCAGACATAAAAAATGAGGGCCGTCGGTTGCGCTCGACGGCCCTCATCTTCATCAGCCGCCCGTTATCGTACGGGCTAGCTGTATGTGCTAACCCGCATCAGATAATTACTACGCTGATAATGTTTAGCTGATGCGCGAACATGTCTAAGAAATCCTCTTCAATCATGATGTGAACGATCCGTGCGTGTTCACATCCCCCAGTGGTTGAAAAGGAGTATGAAACTTTAGTTACCTAAAGTCAACGCAAATATGTAATGAATTTTCCACTTTTTTGAATTTCTCGGTATAAAACGCCACCGACCTCGGACTTTACCCCACGACAGTTTTTGCATGAGAGATGCTCCTCGGGGGCGGGGCGGGCGCCTGCCGCCATATATGAACTTTCCTGCTCGGACAGTCCTGCTCACGACGGAGGCCACATTAAGTGGCCTCCTGTTCGTGCGGAACT
>OHWY01000100.1_pt1 | contig 28968 bp, 20 predicted proteins | sample 1579801 | NCBI WGS metagenome assembly OHWY01 (sample SAMEA3882536, study PRJEB24775) | human gut metagenome | biome: human-associated habitat; feature: intestine environment; material: feces | place: Netherlands | collected 2009/2010 | reverse complement strand
TCAATGGCTGAGGGGGCCTGAGCGAAGTTTTCAACATTTTCCACCGATTTATCCACATTTGCAGGAAAAGCTGTGGATTTTTCTTCGTTTCCTGTGGAGAAACCGGGGAAAACTCTGGTTCCCCCTGGGCTTGCTTTCGCGGGTGCTTTGGGGGGCACCGGGGGCATTTCCCGTGCCAGGGGCCGCAGAAGCGCGGCGGCAGCAGGGTCCCGCAGGGTCTGTCCCTCCCGGAACTGCTGGGCGCTCATCCGCTGGAATCCACCCCCGGCGGACGGGTTCGCCGTCGATGCAGCAGGGGGTGTTTTAGCAGACATTTGCACCGATTCCGTCTTTTTTTGTTCCGGGAAGACGAGGTCGGGGTGCCGTTTTTCCCCGTTCAGCGCGGCCAGGACGGTGTAGTACACCCCGTCAAAGACCTTGCGCTCATACAAAAACTTGACCTCGGTCTTTGCCGGGTGGACGTTCACGTCCACCTCGTTCACCGGCAGCGTGATGTGCAGCACACAGCCGGGGAACTTCCCCTTCAGCAGCCGGTTGCGGTAGGCCTCCTCCACGGCGGCGGTCAGCAGCTGGCTTTTTACCAGCCGCCCGTTGACAAAGAACAGCTGCCGCGCCCGGGTACCGTGTCCCGCGGCGGGACTGCTCACAAAGCCGCTGGCCCGCACATCGCCGCTGCCGCCGTTGACCTCCAGCAGACTTTTGGCAAAATCCCGGCCCAGTGCAGCGTAGATCGCTGACAGCAGCTGCCCGTCGCCGGGGGTGTGCAGCACCTCCTGCCCATCCCGCAGCAGCTTGAAGGACACCTCCGGGTGGCTGAGCGCCAGCTGTGTCACCACAGCGGCAGCCGCCGCGCCCTCGGCACTGTCCTTTTTCATGAATTTCATCCGCGCCGGGGTGTTGTAGAACAGGTCCCGCACACACACGGTGGTGCCCTCCGGGCACCCGGCGGCCGTGACCTCACCGGGCACGCCGCCCTCCAGATGCAGGGACGCGCCGCTGTCGGCGCCCCGCGCACGGGAGAAAATATCCAGCCGTGACACGGCGGCGATGGCCGCCAGCGCCTCGCCCCGGAAGCCCAGCGTCCCGATAGCCGCCAGGTCCTCCGCCCGGCGCAGCTTGCTGGTGGCGTGGCGCAGAAACGCGGTGGGCAGCTGCTCCGGCGCGATGCCGCAGCCGTTGTCCGTCACCCGCAGATACGTCATGCCGCCGTGCTCCAGCTCCACGGATACGGCGGACGCCCCGGCGTCCAAAGCGTTCTCCAGCAGCTCCTTGCACACGCTGGCGGGGCGCTCCACCACCTCGCCGGCAGCGATGAGATCGGCGATATGGGCAGGCAGTTGTTGTATCTGCGGCATGGTATTCACTCCTTTTCTATTGCAGCTTGCTCTTCAGTTCATACAGCAGGTTCAGCGCCTCCAGGGGGCTCAGCGCGTCTACCTGCGTCCGGCGGATGATATCCGCCACGGCGCCCTCGGCCATGCCCTCCAGGGATACCTGGTCCTCCCGCGCCGCCGGGGTGTGGGGCTGCCGGGGCTGGCTCTCCAGCTCCCGCAAGATCTCCCGCGCCCGCTTGAGCACCGTGTCCGGCAGGCCCGCCAGCTTGGCTACCTCGATGCCGTAGCTCCGGTCCGCACCGCCGGGGACGATCTTCCGCAGAAAGACGATATCCTCGCCCCGGGCGTGGACGGCCACGTTGTAGTTCCGCACGTTGGGCAGTTCCTGCTCCAGCGTGGTCAGCTCATGATAATGGGTGGCGAACAGCGTCTTGGCCTTCAGCTTCCCGGCGCAGTGCTCCAGCACCGCCCGGGCAATGGACATTCCGTCGAATGTAGACGTGCCCCGGCCGATCTCATCCAGAATGAGCAGGCTGTTCTTCGTGGCACAGCGAAGCAGCTCCGACACCTCGGTCATCTCCACCATGAAGGTGGACTGTCCCGCCGCCAGGTCGTCGCTGGCGCCGATACGGGTGAAAATGCGGTCCACCACGCCGATGTGCGCCCGCTGGGCGGGGACAAAGCACCCCACCTGGGCCATCAGCACGATCAGCGCCACCTGACGCATATAGGTGGACTTACCGGCCATGTTGGGACCGGTGATGATGGCCACTCGGTCCTCCTTTGCGCCCATGTGGGTGTCGTTGGGCACAAAGAATGCGTCGCCCCGCACCTTTTCCACCACCGGATGGCGTCCCGCCGTGATCTCGATGACCCCGGACTCGTCCACCTCCGGCCGACAGTAGTGGTTCTGGGCCGCCACCTCGGCAAAGGCGCACAGCGTGTCCAGCTGCGCGATCAGCGATGCCGCCAGCTGCACCCGCGTCACCTGTCCCGCCGCCTCTGTCCGCAGCGCGGCGAACAGGTCGTATTCCAGCGCCGCGTCCCGGTCATGGGCGGTGAGCACCTCGTGCTCCAGGTCCTTCAGCTCCTGGGTGATATAGCGCTCGCCGTTCACCAGCGTCTGCTTGCGTATGTAGTCCGCCGGCACCTGGTCTTTAAAGGAGTTGCTCACCTCGATATAGTACCCGAACACCTTGTTGTACCCCACCTTCAGGGTACGGATGCCGGTCTTCTCCTTCTCCCGGGCCTCCAGCTGCGCGATAAACCCCTTGCCGCCGGAGAGTATCCCCCGCAGCCGGTCCACCTCATCGTCATAGCCCTCGCGGATCATGCCGCCCTCCCGGACGGAGAACGGCGGCTCGTCTACCAGCACGGCGGCAATGCGCCCACTGATGTCCTCCAGCGTCTCCAGCTGCTCGTCCAGCTTTCCCAGTGCCCCTGTCCGGAACGGCGTCAGGCACCGCTTGATCTCCGGCAGGTGCTCCAGCGCCGCCCGCAGGTTCACCAGATCTCTGGCCCCGGCGGTGCCGTAGACGATCCGGCTCATCAGCCGTTCCATGTCGCCCATGCCGGTCAGGGCCAGCCGCAGCTCCTGGCGGCCCACGGTGTTGTCCGTCAGCGCCGCCACGGCATTCAGCCGCCGGTCGATGGCCGCCACGTTCACCAGCGGCTGCTGCAGCCACATCCGCAGGTTCCGCGCGCCCATGGGTGTCTTGGTCTTATCCAGCACCCACAGCAGGCTGCCCTTCTTCTCCTTGCCCCGCAGCGTCTCCGTCAGCTCCAGATTGCGCCGGGCCGTCAGGTCCAGCTCCATGAACTGCCCCGTCCGGTACCACTCCAGCTTATCCAGCTGCTTCACGTCGGTCTTCTGCGTCTCGTAGAGATACGTCAGCAGCCCGCCCAGCGCCAGCAGCGGTGCGCTCTCATTCCGGGGCAGGTCCCGCAGCGCCGCCTCGCCGAATTGCAGCCGCACCTTCTTCTCCGCGTCCGACACGTCGAACCGTCCCTCCGCCAGCCTCTCCCGCCGGCAGGAAAAGCGCTCCTCCAGCGCGGCGGTCAGCGCCGGGTCGTCATAGGCCGCGGCGTTCATCACCGCCTCCGCCGGGGCGAAGCGCCCCAGCTCGTTGATCAGCCCCGTCAACCGCTGCGCCCCGGTGAACGCCGTCACCTGGGCCTGCCCGGTGGAGATGTCCGCCGCGCACAGTCCCGCCGCCGTGTCTGTCAGATACACGCCGCACAGATAGTTGCTGCGTCCCGCGTCCAGGCATGCCTCGTCCAGCACCGTGCCGGGGGTGACGGTGCGGATGATCTCCCGCTTCACCAACCCCTTGGCCAGGGCCGGGTCCTCCATCTGCTCGCAGATGGACACCTTGTACCCCTTGGCGATCAGCCGCGCGATATACCCCTCGGCGGAGTGATACGGCACGCCGCACATGGGGATGCGCTCCTCGTCGGACTTGCTCTTGTCCTTGTCCCTGCTGGTCAGGGCCAGGTCCAGCTCCCTCGACGCCGTCCGGGCATCCGGCCCGAACATCTCGTAAAAATCACCCAACCGGAAAAACAGCAGGGAGTCGGGGTGCTTCTCCTTCTCCTCCATATACTGCCGCATCATGGGTGTCAGCTCAGCCATAGCTCGGCTCCTTTCTCCCTCCGGGAAGTCTGCGCCTTACGGCGCGGGGCGCTCAGCCCAAAAAGCCCAGCAGGCCCAGAATGCCGAAGGTGGTGTACATCAGGCACATGACCACCAGCAGAATGGTGATGATGCTGTACATGGCGCTGGTTTTCTTCGTGTGCTTGTACTTGCGGATATAGAACAGCGTGCCGCAGGTGATGCCCAGCGTCAGGGAGGACAGGTGGGTCATCACCGCGCTGTCCTTGAAGGCTGTCAGGCGCAGGATCAGGATCACCAGCACCACGGCAAACTCCGCGATCAGCGTCACATTCAGCCAGGTGGGCAGCTTCACCTTCTCCTGCTGGTTCACCTTCTCGGCCACCTTCTGGGCCATGTAGGCGCCGGTGGTATACCCGCCGTAGTTGCTGTTCTTCTTCTTGGAATGGATATTCTTATTGGGGTTGCCCTTGGCCTTGCGGATGGCCTCCTCCTGGTTGGCGTACTGGTTCACGTTGGCCTTGTAGCTGTTCTTTGCCATGGTTTTATTCTCCTTCTGTCGGTAGATTGGTAAGATAACGCCGCAGCATATCAAAAGCGTGGTGGGCAGACAGCGTCCGGATGCGCTCCCGATCGCCGCCCAATGTCAGATGCCGCACGGTCACGCCCTCCGGCGCGGAAAGCCCCACGAACACGGTGCCCACCGGGTTTCCCCGGTCGTCCCCGTCGGGACCGGCCAGTCCGGTGACGGACACCGCCAGGTCCGCGCCTGTCAGCACCAGGACGCCCAGGGCCATGGCCCGGGCCACCTCCGCCGACACCGCGCCGCAGCGCGCCAGCAAATTCTCCGGCACGTGCAGCACCTGCTGCTTCACATGGTTCGTATAGCTGACTACGCCGCCCAGAAAGACCTGGGACGCGCCGGGGATATCCGTCAGCCGCTTGGCGATCAGTCCGCCGGTACAGCTCTCCGCCGCCGCCAGCGTCAGTCCCCGTTCCCGGCACAGCGCCAGCACCGTCTCCTCCAGCCCGGACACGTCCGCGCCGTAGAGATACGCGCCCAGCCGGGCCCTTACCTCCGCCAGCACCGGCGCCATCCGCGCCTCACAGGCACGCTCGTCCGCCCCGCGGGCGGACAGCTGCAGCATCACCTCGCCCGGCTTGGCATAGGGTGCCAGCGTCATGTCCGCCTCCCGCCGCAGCAGGTCGTCCAGCAGCTCCTGCACCTGCGGCTCCGTCAGGCCGAAGATATGCAGCGTGTGTGACCGCACCGTCTGTCCATGGGCCTGCTCCAGCCAGGGCAGCAGGCAGTGCTCGGCCATATACCGGCATTCCGCGGGGACGCCGGGCAGCAGCGCCGCCATGGTCTCCCCGGCGGTGAACACGCACCCCGGGGCCGTGCCCACCGGATTGCGGAACACGGTGCACCCCTCCGGCAGATAGGCCTGCTGCATATCGCATTCCGGCATCTCCCGGCGGAATACCCGGTCGAAATACCGCCGCATATCCTCCACCACCTCCGGGTGGAATACCAGCGGCGTGTCCAGCGCGGCGCACACCGCCGTTTTCGTCATATCGTCGTAGGTGGGGCCGAGGCCGCCGGTGAACACCAGCAGCTCTGCCCGTCCCCTTGCGATGGTCACGGCCTTTTCCAGCCGCGCCGCGTCGTCGTCCACAGTGGTGTGGTACAGCACCTCCACACCGGCGGCAGTCAGCAGCCGGGAGAGAAACGCGGCATTCGTATTGGTCACGCCGCCGGTCAGCAGCTCGCTGCCCACGGCGATGATCTCCGCGGTACGGGGCATAGACGCGCCTCCTTATAGCGTAGGTTTGATCCGGATCATCTCGCGTCCGGCCATGGCCCGCTGGCACAGGCCCTCCACATCCAGCGCGCTTTCGTACTCCCGCGTCTCCTCCACGCTGGGCTTCGTCTTGGGGTGCCGGGGGGTGAACACGGTGCAGCAGTCCTCATAGGGCAGGATGGACGTGTCGAAGGTGCCGATATGGCGGGCGATCTTCACGATCTCCTCCTTGTCCATGCCGATCAGGGGCCGCAGCACCGGCATGGTGGTCACGTCCTCGCTGACGGCCAGCGCCTGCATGGTCTGGCTGGCCACCTGACCCAGATTTTCTCCGGTGACCAGGGCGCGGCACCGCAGCTCCAGCGCCAGCATATTGGCCAGGCGCATCATAAACCGCCGCATGATCAGGGTAAAGTGATCCTCCGGGCACTTGCGGCGTATCTCCTCCTGAATTTCGGTAAAGGGGATGATGAACACCGCCAGCCGGCCGCACCAGGGGGTCAGCTCCTCCGCCAGCTTCAGCACCTTCTCCCGGGCCAGTTCGCCGGTATAGGGCGGAGAAGCGAAGTGGATCATCTCCAGCTGTACGCCCCGCTTGGCGATCATATAGCTGGCCACCGGGCTGTCGATACCGCCGGACAGCAGGCTCACCGCGTGGCCGCCCATGCCCAGGGGCAGACCGCCCGCGGCGCTCTCGGCGGGGCCGTGGACGTAGGCCGCGTCCTCCCGCACCTCGATGTACACCGTCAGCTCCGGGTGGTGTACGTCCACCGTCAGGTGGGGGAAGGCGTCATGGAGCGCGCCGCCCACCCATTGGCTCAGCTGGATGGAGCCCATGGGGAAGGACTTGTCCGCCCGCTTGCTCTCCACCTTGAAGCTCTTGGCCGCGGTCAGCGCACCGCCCAGATAGGTCCTGGCCGTGTCGAAAATGGCCTCCTTGCTCTTCTCGCAGGGCAGCGCCCGGGTAATGGCGATGATGCCGAACACCTGCTTGCAGGCAGCGTAAGCCCCGGCGATGTCGCAGGTCTCCTCCGCCGGCTCCACATAGATAGTGGACTGGCGGGAATATATCTTCCACTTGCCGAACCGCTGGGTACGGCGGCGGATGTTGCTCATCAGCTTCATCTCAAAGCTGCGGCGGTTCAGTCCCTTCAGGACCACCTCGCCCAGCTTGCACAGAATGATCTCGTGCATATGGTTCTCTCCTTGTTGTTGGTGTACAGATGTGGGGACGGCGGGCGGGCAGCTTCGTCCGCCCTACAACGGGACGGCGTACCCCAAGGGCATTTGTTCCGCTGCGCTCCACTGCGGGACGCCGTCCCCTACGGACGTTTATCGGCGGCGTATCAGGTATACGCCGAGGAGGCTTGACGATGGCAGGGCGGAAATGTATCCCGCCACGGCGGCGAGATTTTTTGTCCCGCCGATGGCAGACCGACGACGGCGTACCGGGTGTACGTCGAGGAGGTCTGACGCAGGCAGGGCGGAAAAGATCCCGCCGTCATTTCAGTGTACTGCTGCTTCGATACTGTATGGCCTCGGCAAGATGTGCCGCCTCGATGCGCTCGCTGCCCTCCAGGTCGGCGATGGTGCGGGCCATACGCAGTATGCGGTCGTGGCTGCGGGCCGTCAGGCCCAGGCGCTCAAAGGCGCCCTGCATGAGCTTTTCGCCGGCGGCGTCCAGCGCACAGTACTGGCCGATCATGGCGGGGGTCATGTAGGCGTTGCAGGACACCTCCGTCCCCGCAAAGCGCTTTTTCTGCACCTCGCGGGCGGCGTTGACCCGTTCCCGGATGGCCGATGACGGCTCCGGCTGCTCCTTGCGGCGCATGGCCTCATACTCCACCGACGGCACATCGATGTGCATATCGATCCGATCCAGCAGCGGGCCGGAGATGCGCTGCATATACTGCTCCACCTGCTGGGGCGAGCAGGTACAGCGTCCGGAGGGGTGGCCGTACCAGCCGCAGCGGCAGGGGTTCATGGCGCACACCAGCATGAAGCGGCTGGGCAGCGTCAGGGAGCCGGAGGCGCGGGTGATGGTCACAAAGCCGTCCTCCAGCGGCTGGCGCAGTGTCTCCAGCGCCGCCTTGCTGAACTCCGGCAGCTCGTCCAGAAACAGCACGCCGTTGTGGGCCAGGGATATCTCTCCCGGCCGGGGTATCCCCCCGCCGCCGGACAGCGACACGGTGGACGCCGTGTGGTGGGGGCTGCGGAAGGGCCGCGTATCCACCAGCGGGTGCCGCGGGTCGGTCATGCCCGCCACGGAGTAGATCTCCGTGGTCTGCAGGGCCTCCGCCCGGGTCATGTCCGGCAGAATGGACGGCAGCCGCCGGGCCAGCATGGACTTGCCCGCGCCGGGCGAGCCCACCAGCAGCACATTGTGGCCGCCGGCGGCGGCGATCTCCAGCGCCCGCTTCACATTCTCCTGTCCCATCACGTCGGCGAAGTCCGGCAAGGGCCGGTCCTGATGTCCCGGCGTCCACCGGGGCGCCGGCGTCATGACCTGCTCGCCCTTCAGGTGGGCGATGAGCTGTCCCACGTCCGTCACACCGTACACGGTCAGCCCGTCGGCCAGGGTGGCCTCGGCGGCGTTGGCCTCGGGCACATACAGCGTATCGATGCCCAGCCGCGCCGCCGTCAGCGCCATGGGCAGCACGCCCGTCACCGGCCGCAGCGCGCCGGAGAGGCTCAGCTCGCCCAAAAACGCCGCGCCCTGGGGCAGGGGAGATATCTCCTCCGCCGCGGCCAGAATGCCCAGCAGGATGGGCAGGTCGTACACCGTGCCCTCCTTCCGCACCCGCGCCGGAGCCAGATTGACCGTGATGCGGCTGACGGGGAACTTGGCCCCGCAGTTTTTCACCGCCGCCCGAACGCGCTCCCGCGACTCCTTCACCGCCGCGTCCGGCAGGCCCACCACGTCGAACCCCGGCAGTCCGCCGGACAGAAAGCACTCCACCGACACCTCATAGCCGGTGATGCCCGTCAGGCCCAGCGACCGTACCGTCACCATCATGGACAGCGCCCCCTTTACACTAATTTTATAGCATCGTACATTTTACCACAAAATTTCCGCCGTGAACAGCCACTTTTTCCAAAAAAGTCCCCTGCCTTTTGCGCGGAGTGCATGAACCTGTCCCGCCGCCGTGAGAATTTTTGTGCATGGCGCTAAAAAAGTTTTATCGTGGCACAAATCACGAAAATGTGGGTTTACATCCAGGAATTTTTGTGCTACTATGACGGTGCCTAACATTCCGTACAAAGGGGTCTTTGCGCCCTTCTGGCGGTACGGAAGTATATAATGTAAGGAGGCTCATTATGGTAAGAAAAATGAAGTCCATGGATGGCAATAACGCCGCGGCGCACGTTTCCTACGCGTTCTCCGAGGTCGCAGCCATCTACCCCATCACCCCGTCCAGCCCCATGGCGGACTTCGTGGACCAGTGGAGCGCCAACGGTCTGAAAAACATCTTCGGCACCAAGGTCAAGGTCGTCGAGATGCAGTCCGAGGCCGGTGCCGCCGGTGCTGTCCACGGCTCTCTGGGCGCCGGTGCCCTGACCACCACGTACACCGCGTCCCAGGGCCTGCTGCTGATGATCCCCAATATGTACAAGATCGCGGCTGAGCAGCTGCCCTGCGTGTTCCACGTGTCCGCCCGTACCGTGTCCACTCAGGCGCTAAACATTTTCGGCGACCACTCCGACGTCATGGCCTGCCGCCAGACCGGCTTCGCCATGCTGTGCGAGGGCAACGTCCAGGAGGTCATGGATCTGTCCCCCGTGGCCCATCTGGCCGCGCTGGAGGGCAAGGTCCCCTTCATCAACTTCTTCGACGGCTTCCGCACCTCCCACGAGATCCAGAAGATCGCTGTCTGGGACTACGAGGATCTGAAGGATATGTGCGACATGGACGCCGTGGCCGAGTTCCGCAAGCACGCCCTGAACCCCGAGCATCCCCATATGCGCGGCAGCCACGAGAACGGCGACATCTTCTTCCAGCACCGCGAGGCCTGCAACAGCTACTACACCGCCCTGCCCGCCGTGGTCGAGAAGTACATGGACAAGATCAACGCCAAGCTGGGCACCGACTACAAGCTGTTCAACTACTACGGCGCCGCCGACGCTGACCGCGTCATCGTGGCCATGGGCTCCATCTGCGACGTGGCTGAGGAGGTCATCGACTACCTGAACGCCCACGGCGAGAAGGTGGGCCTGGTCAAGGTCCGTCTGTTCCGCCCCTTCGCCGCCGAGAAGCTCATCGAGGCCCTGCCCGCCTCCGTGCAGAAGATCGCCGTGCTGGACCGCACCAAGGAGCCCGGCTCTCAGGGCGAGCCTCTGTATCAGGACGTTGTCACCGCCCTGGCCAACGCCGGCTGGAACGACATCAAGGTCATCGGCGGCCGTTACGGCCTGGGCAGCAAGGACACGCCTCCCGCGTCCGCGTTCGCTGTCTTCGAGGAGCTTAAGAAGGACGAGCCCAAGCGCGAGTTCACCATCGGCATCGTCGATGACGTGACCAACCTGAGCCTGCCCGAGGCCGAGGATGCGCCCAACACCGCAGCCCCCGGCACCATCGAGTGCAAGTTCTGGGGTCTGGGTGGCGACGGTACCGTCGGCGCCAACAAGAACTCGATCAAGATCATCGGCGACCACACCGACAAGTACGTCCAGGCCTACTTCCAGTACGACTCCAAGAAGACCGGCGGCGTCACCGTCTCGCACCTGCGCTTTGGTGATTCCCCGATCCGCTCGCCGTACTACGTGACCAAGGCCGACTTTGTCGCTTGCCACAACCCCAGCTACATCGTTAAGGGCTTCAAGATGGTCCGCGACGTCAAGCCGGGCGGCACCTTCCTGGTCAACTGCCAGTGGAGCGATGAGGAGTTCGCCGAGCACATGCCCGCCGTGGCCAAGCGCTACATCGCGAACAACAACGTCAACGTCTACCTGATCGACGCTATCGACCTGGCTGCCAAGGTCGGCATGGGCAAGCGCACCAACACGGTGCTCCAGTCCGCCTTCTTCGCGCTGGCCAAGGTCCTGCCCGCCGAGGACGCTCTGCAGTACATGAAGGACGCGGCCACCAAGTCCTACATGAAGAAGGGCCAGGCCATCGTCGACGCCAACCACAAGGCCATCGATGCCGGCGCTACCGCCTTCCGTAAGTTCGAGGTTCCGGCCGACTGGGCAACCGCCGAGGATGCCGCTCCCGTCGAGCTCTCCGAGGAGACCAAGTCCGCCATCGCCCAGCAGGTCAAGAACCTGCTCGAGCCCATCGATCGCATGGATGGCGACAGCCTGCCCGTCTCCGCCTTCGTCGATTGTGCCGACGGCCAGTTTGAGCTGGGCGCTTCCGCATACGAGAAGCGCGGCGTCGCCGTGGTCGTTCCTCACTGGGACGAGACCAAGTGCATCCAGTGCAACCAGTGCGCCTATGTGTGTCCGCATGCCACCATCCGTCCGTTCGCGATGACCGAGGACGAGGCTGCCGCCGCGCCCGAGGCTACCCGCACGCTCGACGCCATGGGCCCCAAGGCCAAGGGCATGAAGTTCACCATGGCCGTGTCCCCGCTCGACTGCATGGGCTGCACCAACTGCGTCAAGGTCTGCCCCAAGGGCGCCCTCGAGATGGTTCCCACCGAGCAGGAGATGGATCAGCAGCCCGTTTGGGACTATATGGTCGAGAACGTCTCCGAGAAGAAGGAGCTCATCGCGGCCAACGTCAAGGGCAGCCAGTTTAAGCAGCCCTACCTGGAGTTCTCCGGCTCCTGCGCCGGCTGCGCCGAGACCGCCTATGCACGTCTGGTGACCCAGGTTGCCGGCGACCGCATGTTCATCTCCAACGCCACCGGCTGCTCCTCCATTTGGGGCAACCCCGCTGCCACCGCTCCTTACTGCAAGGACAAGGACGGTCACGGCCCGGCGTGGAACAACTCCCTGTTCGAGGACAATGCCGAGCACGGTCTGGGCATGGCCGTTGGCTATGAGGCCGTTCAGCACAAGCTGATCGCCGCTACCCAGGACATCATCGCTGCCGATGGTCCGTCCGATGAGCTCAAGGCTGCCGGCCAGGCTTGGATCGACTCCGTCAACGACGCCGAGGCCTCCAAGACCGCTGCCGCTGCCTACATTGCCGAGCTCGAGAAGTGCGGCTGCGACGCTTCCAAGGCGATCCTCGCCGACAAGGCTTACCTCACCAAGAAGTCCTTCTGGATCTTCGGCGGCGACGGTTGGGCCTACGACATCGGCTTCGGTGGCCTGGACCACGTCCTGGCTTCCGGTCACAACGTCAACGTCTTCGTCTTCGACACCGAGGTTTACTCCAACACCGGTGGTCAGGCTTCCAAGGCCTCGAACCTGGGCCAGGTCGCTCAGTTCGCCGCTGCCGGTAAGGTGACCAAGAAGAAGTCCCTGGCCGAGATTGCCATGAGCTACGGCTACGTCTACGTGGCGCAGGTCGCCATGGGCGCCAACCCGGCTCAGACCCTCAAGGCCATCCACGAGGCCGAGGCCTACGACGGCCCGTCCCTCATCATCGGCTACAGCCCCTGCGAGATGCACTCCATCAAGAAGGGCGGCATGCAGAACTGCCAGGCCGAGATGAAGAAGGCTGTCGAGTGCGGTTATTGGAACCTCTTCCGCTTCAACCCCGAGGCTGCTGCCGGCAAGAAGTTCTCACTCGATTCCAAGGAGCCCGCGGGCGGTTATCAGGAGTTCCTGATGAACGAGGCCCGTTACGCTTCGCTGACGCGTTCCTTCCCCGAGCGCGCCGAGGAGCTCTTCAAGGAGAACGAGCAGGCCGCCATGGACCGCTATGCTCACCTGCTGAAGCTCAAGACGGTGTACAACGAGGCCTAGGTCTCTCACCGCAGGATCTGAGGGCTGACCTTCGCGGACGTCCTCGGACATGAAAGAACCCCCGCTGCGCACTACGTGCGGCGGGGGTTCTTTCGTCCTGCGGAGTGTCCGCGAAGGTCAGCCCTCAGATCCTGCTACGACTACGTCCTCGGATTGTGTGGGCGGATGAAGGACGTAGTTGGTCGGGTATTCCGTTCCCTTCGCTGTTTCGCGGCTTTGCCGCGAAACCACGCGTTACTTTGGGAAAGGGCTGGGGACTTGGTCGTTACCGCCTTTTATCCCTTTGCTTTTTCGCGCCTTTGGCGCGAAACGCGCAGCGCTATGGAGAGGGCTGGGGACGCTGCCGCGTGCGTCTCCAGTCCTCTGATTGCCACTTTGGGTCCCGTGGCGGGACATTGTTGGTGCTGCCTGGTTGTTTTTATCTTGTCTCGCCGCTCTCTGTGCGTAGGCGGTAGCCGTGGACGAGGTCGCTAATAGCCGGCCAGGGAATCTGGCGGTCGACCCAAAATTGGAGCTGGACCAGATAGCGCTCGGTGGCGCGGGTGAGGGCCGCGAACTGTTCGTGAGTCTCAACCTGGGCGTAGAGGTCGCGGCTGTGGGCGAGGATTGCCGTCGTGTCATCCATTTTGCCGGTGACGTCGAAGGCGCCCGAGAACCAGTCGCACAGGCGTGCGGCACTGTTTTTGATCGTTGCGAGGTCGGCGGTGCCGTCGTTGGCGTTTTCGTTGGCCTGGGCTCGCAGGAGGGAGAGGGCGTCGGCGGCGTTCATGCAGTAACCGACGGTGAAGTTCCAGACGGCGAATTCGCGGCCGGTGTCGAGCTTGCGGCGGCGCATGTAGTCGATGTCACGCGGTTCCTCGAGCATCATTTGATCGGCGAGGGCTTCAAGTGCAGTGGCGTACTCGGCAAGGTCGAGTGTGAGCAGGGTGTTGATATCCATCATCTTTAGGCCTCCGTTTCGATCTCGACGATTTCGTTTTTAATGTACATGCCCTGGTTGTCCCAGACATTGCGGCAGGCGGCGGCAAAACGCTCGCGGTCGGCTTCGCAGATGCGGGCGAACATGTTGCAGGTGCCAAAGGGCTCGCACACGTCAAAGAAGATGCAGATTGACGACCATCCGCCATACCAGCTCACGGCGCCCGCTGGCTCGTGAAAGACGGGGTTCTCGATGTGCTCGTAATTGGCGATGGGGCCCGAGACAGGATACGTCACCTCGGCATCGCAGATCTTGGCCGAAAAGATACGTGACTCGACTGGACAGGATGATTCGAACAGCTTGCATGCCTCGGGAGCCTTGTCCCAGAGCATGTCGGCGAGAAACGTCTCGCCATTCAGCGTGATCTTGAGCATTTTTGTCATAGTAAGGACCTCCTCAATCCGTCGCTCAAGGGGTTCGCTGGCGGATAAGGAGAAGACAGCAGCGGGGTCGCCGAACCCAAACTTCACGACAAATCTCTGTCGCCCCAGCCCGCGCTGTTCTTCGCTAAAGTACCATGCAGCAATTGCGCGCGCAATATCAGTTTTTGATTTTCTGGAAGCGGCAACCGACGAGACGGCTCGCCGGCTGCCGGCTGACGCGCGGCAAAGGCACTCGTCTATTCTTTAAGTTGGATGAAAAACGCCATGTTATTGCAGGGCTGCATACTCGTCCAATAAGTGCATAGAATCTCGTATAGTGCGAGTAAGACTTTGCGCTGACTGTTTTATGTTTAGCAAAGATATAGTTTGCATAATCTGGTCTAATCCCTGCTCTATTAAAATAAAGTTGCACGTAAATGACGTAGATATGCTTGAGCTGGGGTTCTGTACGCTGAGCGGATAAAAACGACCGTTCACCGTTCAACTATTTTCAAAATGAATAAAATGAGCGATAAAGAGAATATAAACCTTAATAAACTCGCGTATTGCACGGGCGCGGGTTATTAATGGGTTGTAGGCCTTTTACAGAAAGGATTCCAGCAATGTCTAAGCCTCTTGGCAAGCCCGATCGTATTGTCGTCGCCCTTGGCGGCAACGCCCTCGGCAACAATCCCGTTGAGCAGATCGAGGCCGTGAGCAACACCGCTCACGCTCTTCTCGGCCTGATCGAGCAGGGCAACGAGATCATCATCACCCACGGCAACGGCCCGCAGGTCGGCATGATCCAGAACGCCTTCGCCGCCGCCCACGACGCCATCGGCACCCCCGAGATGCCGCTGCCCGAGTGCGGCGCCATGTCCCAGGGCTACATCGGCTATCACCTGCAGCAGGGCATTGGCCGCGAGATGCACAAGCGCTATAAGCGTTGGCACGCCGCAACCGTCGTCACCCAGATCGAGTGCGACCCGGACGATCCTGCGTTCAAGAACCCGACCAAGCCGATTGGCCCCTTCTACACCGAGGAGCAGGCCAAGGAGTTCATGGCCGAGGATCCTTCCAAGGTCTTCGTCGAGGATTCCGGCCGCGGCTGGCGTCGCGTCGTCGCTTCCCCCGATCCCAAGAAGATCGTCGAGGCTGACTCCATCCTCAACCTGCTCGACAACGAGTTCATCGTCATCGCCTGCGGTGGCGGCGGCATCCCCGTCGTCCGCGACTACGAGAACAAGGGCTGCTACAAGGGCGTCCCCGCCGTCATCGACAAGGACCTGGGCGGCGAGCTGCTGGCCGAGGACTGCGACGCTGACGTTCTGTTCCTGCTGACCGCCGTTGAGCATGTCGCCATCAACTTTGGTAAGCCCAACCAGGAGGAGCTCGAGGACATCACCGCCGACGAGGCCGAGCGCCTGGCCGACGAGGGCCAGTTCGGCAAGGGTTCCATGGAGCCCAAGGTCCGCGCCGCCATCAAGTTCGCCCGTTCCCGCAAGGGCCGTACCTGCATCATCGGCGCTCTGGACAAGGCCGCCGAGACCATGGCCGGCCTCTCCGGCACCCGCATCCACGAGTAGTCTCTACTCTGTTGCCTCTCTCGTGGGCGCCAGGCAAGACGCCCGCAAACTAGCCTCTCTTCATGAGCCCCGCAGTCCGCTCCGACTGCGGGGCTTTTGCTATTCACCTAGTCATTGGGAACCCGGCACTTGGGGACGTTCCTTTCCTGCCGGCAGCTTGGGACAGTCCTTAAAGGCTGTCCCCAACGACCACTCATTTAAGTCTGTCCCCAATGACTAGTAGTAGGCCCACATGGCTTCGACTTCGTTAAGGACTTCTACGACGCCCCAGCGGCGGACGCTGCGGCTGGCCGAGTTGGGGTCGTAGACGCCAATCTGGTCGGCGTCGTCAATACCGTAAAGCACAATGTAGTGGCCCACGTTGGTAAAGGTGCCCGGCCGAACGGCGGCGATGATGGGCGCTCCCGAACGCAGCGCCTGAGTCATCGAGTCGCGATCGTTATGGAGCTCCGTTCCGTTAAGTCCCAACTGCCACGCGCCACTCGTCATAAACGACCATTCGGTCGCACCGGTGGGGGCGTAATTGCCCGCCTCGGAAAGCGCGCACATATCGACGGGGGTCATATTGGTGCGTCCCGTCTTAAAGATGTAGACCATGGTGAGGCACGTAGGCCCGCAGGCATTTTGGCGGATGGTGCCGCCGGCGTAAGGCAGCTCCGACCACGCAGGGTCGATCTGATAGATATGGGGCATCGTGCCGGCTTGCCATTGCGAGCGCGGGGTCGAAAAGGCGAAAGAATAACCGGGCGCGACGGGGGCCTTGAGCAGCTTGTCCTCGGCGGTGGGTTGGAGACCGGCCGAGCCGTGGAACATACAGGAGCTCATAAGCACAAAGACCAGACAGGTGAGGATAGAGCACAGTGCGAGGCGAAGTCGACGGGCCGGCAGGGCGGGGGCATTCACGTGCGATGTCGAGCGGTAAGGCTTGCCGTCGCGTCCACCTTGGGGATGCGAAAAGAAGCGGTTGAGATGGATGCCGGGCTGACGTGCGCCGTTGCGGCGTTGTTGCGGAACCTCGGCCTGGCGCTGTCGAGTGCGCGCGCCCAAGCGGCCATCTTGCTGCGCGCTTGTGCTCGTGCTCGGACGACCACTCTGCCGCGTTCTGCTTGCCTGCTGCCGAGACGAAGGCCTGGGTTGCTCTTGAGGACGTTGCGGATTGCTGCTCGTGGCACTTCTGGGCGTCGGCGTGGTACGGCCAGCAAGGCGAACGCTTTGTCGCCGTTGATCACCGTCGTTGTATCCGTATGCCATTCGTACCGCCTTGTCTCATGTATAACCTGTCCATCCTACAAAAAAGATGTGCAACAAATGGGTCTGCGCGTCAAAAGCTCGGTAAACGGTACGAAAGGCGCAAAACACACGGCCTCAAAAACATCTCTATATGCGTCCGATGAGCGTACGCCCGTCGGACGGGCGGCAACAATGAGCGGCAAACCGTGCCGTTCGTCCCAAAAACAGCGCCGCTCGTTTTGCAGTTCTGCCTTCGGTCGAGCTACAAGCGGAGCTGCTGCGCCAAGGCCGTATCTTAAAGCCACGAAATAAAAGAGCGCGGCAAAACAGACCGCGCAAGGGGTGACGTCAAGGGGCGTCAAAAAGGAAAGGAGGGGAACAATGGCGGACAAGAACGCAGAAGTTGCAGTCGAGGATAACGGCGGCATGAAGAAAACGCTTTCGCTCTGGAACTTCTTCACCATCGGTTTCGGTGCCATCATCGGTACCGGTTGGGTTCTGCAGGTCGGCGACTGGATGGTCGTGGGCGGCGGTCCCGTTCCCGCTATGATCGCATTCCTCTTGGGTGCAATCTTCCTCGTGCCCGTCGGAGCTGTTTTCGGTGAGCTCACGGCTGCTATCCCCATCTCGGGCGGCATCGTCGAGTATGTCGATCGTAGCTTTGGCCGTACGCTGAGCTACATCACCGGTTGGCTTTTGGCCCTGGGCAACGGCATCCTGTGCCCGTGGGAGGCCATCGCTATTTCGACCCTCGTGTCCGAGATGTTCGGCAGCCTGCCCGGTCTTGAGTGGCTGCGCGCCGTCAAGCTCTACACCATCCTGGGCGCCGACGTTTACCTGTTCCCGACGCTGATCGCGCTCGGCTTCGCAGCCTACGTCATCTTCCTCAACTTCCGCGGCGCCAGCTCGGCCGCCAAGCTCCAGGCCTTCCTGACCAAGGCCCTGCTCTGCGGCATGCTGCTCGCCATGGGCGTCTCGCTGTTCACCGGCTCGCCGGACAACGCCATGCCCGTGTTCTCCCAGGTCACCGGCGCTGGCGGCGGCAAGGCCGCTACCGAGGGCGCCAGCCTGTTCGCCGGCATCGTGTCGGTCCTGGTTCTGACCCCGTTCTTCTACGCCGGTTTCGACACCATTCCTCAGCAGGCTGAGGAGGCAGCCGAGGGCCTCAACTGGAACAAGTTCGGCAAGATCATCTCCCTGGCCCTGCTGGCCGCCGGCGGCTTCTACATGGTCTGCATCTACTCGTTCGGCACCATCCTCGACTGGCATGAGTTTGTTAAGAGCCCGGTTCCCGCGCTTGCCTGCCTCAAGGGCATCAACATGCTCCTGTACCTGGCCATGCTCGTCATCGCCACGCTTGGACCCATGGGCCCGATGAACTCCTTCTACGGCGCCACGAGCCGCATCATGCTCGCCATGGGCCGCAAGGGCCAACTGCCCGAGAAGTTCGCCGAGGTCGACCCCAAGTCCGGCGCTCCCAAGCTCGCCTGCGTCGTTCTGGGCGTTATCACCGTCATCGGTCCGTTCCTGGGCAAGAACATGCTCATCCCTCTGACCAACGTGTCGGCTCTCGCCTTCATCTTCTCCTGCGGTATGGTCGCCCTCGCCTGCCTGCGCATGCGCTTCACCGAGCCCGACCTGCCTCGTCCCTACGAGGTGCCCGGCGGCAAGTTTGGCATCGGCCTCGCTATCGCTGCCTGCGCCATCATCATCGGCCTGCTCGTGATTCCGTTCTCTCCCGCCTCCCTCAACATGGTGGAGTGGAGCATCGTGATCGGCTGGTTGGCTATTGGCCTGGCTCTCATGGCTTTCACCAATTCCCGCAAAAAGTAACGCCTAGCCGGGGCGGATCGGGTGCGCGGTATCCTCTCTCCCGCGCACCGAACCCGGCACCACTTGGGTAGCTTTGTGAGGCCTTAACCCAACACGGCCTCGCCCACTATATGGATCCATAAGGAGGAACCATGTCCACTAAGTATGCAATCGTTGGCGGCAAGCTCATCGACGGTACCGGTGCCGAGCCGGTCGAGAACTCCCTCGTTCTCGTCGACGACAACGGCAAGATCGAGTACGCAGGTGTTATGCAGGACCTTCCCGAGGGCGTTGAGGTCATCGACGCCGCCGGCAAGACCGTCCTTCCCGGCCTGATCGATACCCACCTGCACTTCTCGGGCAACCTGACCGACGATGACACCGATTGGGTCATGCAGCCGCTCCTCGAGAAGCAGGCCGTCGCCGTCAAGCAGGCCTACGACTGCCTCACCCACGGCCTCACCACCGTCTGCGAGATCGGCCGCTTTGGTATCCAGATCCGTGACTGCATCGACAAGGGCGTCTTCAAGGGCCCGCGCGTTCTGGCCACCGGCCTGGGCTTCTGCCGCGTTGCCGGTCACGGTGACTCCCACCACTGCACCCAGGAGCTTAACAAGGAATCCCACCCCTGGGGTGACCAGGTCGATGGCCCTTGGGATCTGCGCAAGGCCGTCCGTCGTCGCCTGCGCGAGAACCCCGATGCCATCAAGATCTGGGCTACCGGTGGCGGCATCTGGCGCTGGGACTCCGGTCGCGACCAGCATTACTGCTCCGAGGAGATCCAGGCCGTGGTCGAAGAGGCAAAGATGGTCGGCATCCCCGTGTGGAGCCACTGCTACAACAACCATGCCGCTGCCTACGATTCCGTTCGCTTTGGCTGCGAGCAGCTGATTCACGGCTTCGATATCGATGAGCGCACCATGGACCTCATGGCCGAGCAGGGCACCTTCTTCACCCCGACGATCGCCTTCCTGCCCACCTGGTACGCCACCTATCCGCCCGTCTACGTCCCCGAGCTGCACGACAAGTACGAGGGCACCCTGGTCGAGAAGGAGCTGCAGCGCAACTACGACTGCCTGCGCGAGGCCAAGAAGCGCGGCGTCGTCATGACGATCGGCTCCGACTCCTTCTCCTTCGTCACCCCGTACGGCACCTGCTCCATCGAGGAGATGTACGAGTTCGTCGACAAGATCGGCTTCACCCCGGTCGAGACCATCACCTGCGCCACCCTCAACGGTGCCAAGATGTGCCACATCGAGGACGAGACCGGTTCTATCGAGGCCGGCAAGTGCGCCGACCTGCTGGTCGTCAACGGTGACGTCGCCGCCGACATCCACGTGCTCAACACCGACAACATGGACGTTATCATGAAGGACGGCTGGATCGTCGAGGCGGGCACCTTTGGCGAGGCCAACAAATACAGCGCCTAAGATACCGTTTGTCGATGGCTGGATGTAAAACACAGTTTTTGATTGCATAATGCAGTGGAGAGGGTCGCTTGCGGCCCTCTTTATTGCTATGGGTGCTACGGACAAGAGGGGATGACGGTGGATTTAAACAGGCTGATTTTGGGCAAGAGCTACAACTCTACCAAGGTCTTTCGTACGGCCCAGCATGTGGTCCAGGCCATCCTGCTCGGCGTTGTCGTTCCGGCGCTTATCCTGCTGCTTATCTGGGATTTAACCGATAACCCCAATCCCGTTCCGGGCGTTGTCGTTATTGCCGGCATGGTCATGCTGTGCTTCTTTTTCTCGTATGTCTTTGTGGTCCCCGACGACCTCACATCGAGCGCAACCGACCGTACGCTCGCCATCGCATCAAAAATATTCGCCTACACGTCGCGCGGCCTTACGCCCGAAGCGGCCCTGGGCGCCTCTAAAATTATCCTGTCCGAGACCATCGCCTCTGCCATCTGCTTTACCGATGGCAAACAGGTGTTGGCAAGTTGGGGCGAGGACTCGGCAAAGTGCCCCGCCGGCACCCCGGTCGTGCTCAAGACCACGCTCAGTGTGATTGAGACGGGCGAGCAGAGCGTGTTTTCGCGTGACACCTCCAATGAGACGGGCGGCTATTTTCCCCGCCTGCGCGCCGGCATTGTCGCGCCGCTTACCGTGCGCGGGCATTGCGTGGGCACACTCGAGCTGTATTACCCTCGCCTGAGCAGCATCGATATGCGCCAGACGGCCCTTGCCTCGGGTTTTGCCGACCTAATTTCCACGCAGCTCGCCAGCTTTGAGCTCGAGCGCCAGGACGAGCTCACAGCCCGCGTTGAGCTTCGCGCCCTGCAGTCGCAGGTCGACCCGCATTTTCTATTCAATACCATTAGCACGATCGTGTCGCTCGTTCGAACCGAGCCCGACAAGGCGCGATCGCTGCTGATTGACTTTTCCAACTACTATCGTCAGACGCTTTCTGACTCCGATACGCTCACCACGCTCGAGCACGAGGTGGAACAGGGCACTCGTTATATCAATCTTATGCAGGCCCGGTATGGCGACGGCCGTCTGCGCGTTTCGGTCGACATCGACTTTGAGGTGCGCGACAGCCTGGTACCGCCGTTTATCTTGCAGCCGCTGCTCGAAAACTGCATCAAGCATGCGCAGCGCGAGATCGAGCCGCTTTCTATTCGTGTTAGGGCTTTTGAGACCGATGACGGCTTGGAGATCATCGTCGAAGATGACGGCATCGGGATGAGCGAAGAAGTCTGCGCGCATCTGTTTGAGCAGCATCGCCGAGAGGAACCCGAGAGCATTACCGCCGACGGCTCCGTTAAGCGAGGTTGCGGCCTGGCGCTCTTCAACGTGCTTCAGCGCATCCATTTCTTTTACGGAGAAGATTCTGGTATGCGCGTGAAGTCCCAGGAGGGCGTGGGAACGCAGGTCATCGTTGAGTTGAACGGCGAGCCACATGAGCCGGCGCCGTTGACGGTGTAGCACGCGGTTGGATTGAGAGAAAAAGAGGGAAAGCGCATATGTCCGAAGGCTGGAACATCCTGGTGGTTGATGACGAGCCCCCAATTAGGGCTGAGCTACGCTATCTGTTGGAAAAGGATACGCGTGTGGGTCAGATTGCCGAGGCGGGCAATGTCACCGAAGCCGTGGAGTCGATTCTGTCGAACAAGCCCGACGTGCTGTTTTTAGACATTACCATGCCCGGTCGCTCGGGAATTGAGCTTGCCGAGACCCTGCAAAACCTAAAGAGGCCGCCGGTCGTGGTGTTTGTGACGGCATTTGCCGAGTATGCGGCCGATGCCTATAACCTCGATGCTGTCGATTACGTCGTCAAACCGGTCGAGGATGCCCGCCTGTCAAAGGCGCTCGACAAGATCGAGACTGCCCTGGGCGCTCGCCGTGTCGTCCATGCTCCGCGCCAGCCTTTGCGCCTGACGGTGGATCGCGGGGGCAAAAAGGTGTTCATTCCCGTGGCGGATGTCTGCTACTTTGAGGCGCGCGCCGATTTTTGCAACGCCGTCTGTGCCGATGGAACGTATCTGATCAATGAGTCGATTTCCTCGCTCGAGCGCCGCTTGGCCTCCGAGGGCTTTATCCGCGTCCACCGCAGCTATCTGGTCAATTTGGAAGACGTGCACAATGTCGAGATCGGCTCCACGGGCCTGATGGAGCTCAGGCTCGACCGTGTGAGCTCGACGGTGCCCGTGTCCCGTCGTCGCGCTGCCGAGGTCAAATCGCACTTGGGGCTAGCGTAAGGGTCGGTGTGCCATCGTTTGCCGTTACAGGTTTGGCATGACTGTGCGGTGGGCATAATGGATTGCATCGAATGAAATCGAAAGGATTATTATGCCCGCGCTCATTACGCATCATCTGTTTGGCGAGGAAAGCATCGACCGTCTTCCGCAGGGCGTTATCACGTCCGACGAGGAGCGCATCGCCTTTATCCTGGGAAACCAAGGTCCCGACCCGTTTTTCTTCCACATGCTCACGCCGCGCATCTCCGACTGCATGTCGCTTGCTCAGGTCATGCACCGCTCGCGCATGTCGCGCCAATTCTCGTGCCTGCGCGACGGCGTGTCGCACCTGCAGCCGCGCGATGCCAATCTGGGTCGCGCCTTTGCGCTGGGCCTGCTGTCGCACTATGTGCTCGATCGCAATGCCCACCCCTTTGTCTACGAGCAGCAGTTTGGCATTGTCGAGTCCGATCCCGAGCTCGAGGCTTCGGGCAGTCAAGTTCATGCCGTGCTCGAAAGCGACCTGGACGTGCTGATGCTGCAGCTCAAGCGCGATGGGGCTACGGTCGAGGATTATCCGCCGGCGGGCGAGATCGTCACTACCGACCGCATCAATCGCGTTGCCGGTGTGCTGATGAGCTATGTTGCCGGACGCGTGTACGGCATCGATATCCCGGTGGGAGAGTACGGCGGCGCCGTAGCCGACATGCAGCTGCTCTACCGCACTATCGAGCCCGCCGGTTCGGCCAAGACGCGCGCGATTGCCCTGCTCGAGGGCTTGGTGCACGATTATTCGCTGCTCGACGGCCTTGCGCACCGCGTGACGACCGAGCTGCCCGAGCGTACCGGCAACCTGGGCCACTTGGCATGGAAGAACCCCTTTACCGATGAAGTCTCGACCGAGAGCTTCCCCGAGGTCTTTGACCGCGCGCTGCTCGATTACGAGCTCACCGTCGCCCGCTTTATCGAGACCGGCGATATGGAAGCCGTGACCAACCACGTCAATTACAGCGGTCGCGTGCTCGGCGCCGACGAAGAGTTCGACCGCGAGGAGTAGGGCTCGTGCGTGCCCCTTTGCCGAATCCTTACCGGCGCCTCTGGGCAATTGGGGTACGATGAACTAACTGCATATCGGGCGAATACGAAGGGGCCCTGTCCATGAAATACACCAAGCTCGAGCGTAACTGGGTTATGTACGATGTGGGCAACTCGGCCCTCGTGCTGCTCAATACCTCGGTGGTGCCCATCTACTTTAACGCCATCAATACCGGTGCTTCCTCGGCCGACCTCGTGGTAGCCTGGGGCAACGCGCAGACGATTGCCTCGCTGGTCATTGCCATGCTCATGCCCATTCTGGGCGCGCTTGCCGATTACGCCGGCAACAAGATCAAGTTCTTCTTGGGCTTCTTCCTCACGGGCCTGGTTCTTTGCCTGGCGCAGGCTATCCCCATGTCCGCCATGGCATTTTTGACCGTGTACGTGCTGTGCACCATCGGCCTTAACTCTTCCATGACGTTCTACGACGCCATGCTGCCCGACATTACCACCGATGAGCGCATGGACGCCGTGTCCAGCTCGGGCTATGCCTGGGGCTACATCGGTTCCACCGTGCCGTTCATCATCTGCCTGGCGCTTATCATGGGTGGCCCCGCTCTTGGCGTCCCCACCATGCTGGCAACGCGTCTGTCGTTTGTCATCACCGGTGCCTGGTGGCTCATCTTTACCCTGCCGCTCATTCGCACCTATAAGCAAAAGTACGGTCGCGAGCGCGGTCCTCAGGACACCATCGGCCACATCGTGGGCGGCGTGTTCTCCGAGGTCGGACACACCATGCGCGAGATCGCCCACAACAAGACCGTGCTGGTCTACATGATCGCGTTCTTCTTCTACATCGACGGTGTGCACACGGTCATTTCCATGGCAACCAGCTACGGATCGGCTCTGGGCATCGACTCGACCCAACTGGTGCTGGCTCTGCTCGTTACGCAGTTTGTAGCCTTCCCGTCCGCCATCATCTACGGCAAGCTCGCCAGTCGCGTGGGTACGCTCAACATGATCATGGTGGCCGTCGCCGCCTACATGGGCATCGTGCTCTTTGCCGCGTTTTTCTTAAAGACTGCCTTTGAGTTTTGGGTGCTCGCCATTTTGGTCGGCTTGTTCCAGGGCGGCGTGCAGGCGCTCAGCCGCAGCTATTTTGGTCGCATCATCCCCAAGGAAAAGTCCAACGAGTACTACGGCTTCTTCGATATCTTTGGCCGTTACGCAAGCGTTATGGGCACCTTCCTGGTGTCGGTTGTCACCTCGCTGACCGGCAACCCGTCGCTGGGCGTCCTTTCTATCGGTGTTCTGCTGGTTGTTGGCTTTGTGCTGCTGGTCCGTCTGTCCCGCATGGCTCAGACGGCGGCGTAAGGCAACCGGGCTCAGTACAGCAATTGTGCCTATCTGCAGTACTCTTTTGGAAGTAGCCGCATAAATCATTCTGACTTCCGAACAATGTCTAGCCCAAGTGGGTATGATGGAACCAGCTAGGTCGCGGGGCGTCGCCTGTGTTTGGCGGCGCCCCGTTTTTGTGTTGCAAGGAGGGTAAAGGTATGAACGCCACGGTTGTGATCCCAACATATTGGGCGGGCGATGATACCCAAGCAAACGCTCCCGGCACCTACGATCACTCGACGTCGCTCAATGCCGCCAACCCGGAACTCGATCGCTGCCTGACTTCGCTCGAACAGGTGCGCGACATTCCGCGCATCATTCTCTTGGTGGTCTGCCCGGTTTCTGCCACGGCCGACGTATCCCATCGCGTGCACGAAATCGTTAATGCGCATCCCACACTTAAGGTCACCATCGTTACCAATACTCAGGCTTCGCGTGTTGCCGACCGCGTGGCGCAGATTGCGCCCAAAGGCTCGGGCGAGTGCGTGAGCCTGCGCGGCTACGGCGCCATCCGCAACATGGGTCTTGCCTGCGCGGCGGTGCTGGGGCACGACGCGGTTGTGTTTTTGGATGACGACGAGACCGTCATCGATGCCGACTTTATGAAGCGTGCGACCTATGCACTGGGCCAACAGACGCGTCAGGGCCTGCCGATTTTAGTCAAGAGCGGATACTTTTACGATCGCGACGGGTCGCCGCTGGCTCCCACGGACAAAGTGGGCATTTGCCATCGCTGGTGGACCAAGCGTATCGAGTTCAATCGCTGGATGAAAAAGGCGCTCTCGGGCACCCGCATCTCGCGCTCCAATTACGTGTGCGGCGGCCTGATGGCCCTGCACGCCCGCGCCTTTACGCGCGTGGCCTTCGACCCGTTTATCACCCGCGGCGAGGACCTGGACTACCTGTTTAACATGCGCATGTTCGGCTATGACGTATGGTTCGATAACGAGTGGACCGTGCGCCACCTGCCGCCCGAGTCCGAGAAGCGCTCGCCGCGCTTTATGCAGGACGTGTACCGTTGGTACTACGAGCGGGCCAAGCTGACGTTCGCTGCGCACCAAAAGGAGCTCATTCCGGTTACGGCCGCATCACTCATGCCCTATCCGGGTCCGTGGATCTCGCGCGAGCTCGACGACCGCGTGCGCAAGACCGCCATGGTTCGCAGCATGTTTACCCGCGAGCACGAGGGGTATCTGCGCATCTGGCGTCATGGTATTGACGAGGCCAAGACCTATGCCCGCCAAAACGCCGCAAGCTACCTGCGTTTTCAGAGTTTCTGGCCCAAGATCATGGATGAACTTTGGCGCGACGCACAACTGATTAGCATCCTGGAGGGGGCTGAATGATCGACCGCCGCGCCCAGCGCGATAATTCAATTTCAATCTTTCGCATCATCGCCGTTGTCTGCGCCGTTTGCGTGTTGGTGTACTTTATCTTTGCCCTGGCGACTGGCATTAAGCCGATTGCCACGGTGATCGCCTGTGCGCTGCTGTGCATCTTCCTGTGCATCTTTATCTTTTTGACGCTCAATCCCGATTCGGTACGCTCCCAGTACACCGAGGAGACGCTTTCGGTTGCCTCGGCCATGCTCGAGGACATTAAGGGCGGCCTGACGCAGGAATCGGCGCTTTTGGTGTGCCGGCGTATCCTGCCCGAGACACGTGCCATGACCGTTGCCATCACCGATGAGGGCAACGTGCTGGCCTGCGTGGGCGAGTTCGAGGAAAAGCTGCTGCCCGATTCGCCCATCCATACGCTTGCCACGCGCTACGTCATTGAGCACGGCATCGTGCAGTCGTTCAACCGCGTGGTGGACGTGGTGGGTGCGGATGGCTCGCACAACCATGTTCCCGCCGGCATCATCGCGCCCATCAAGGTGGGCGACCGCACCGTCGGCACGCTCAAGTTCTACTACAAGACCCCGCGTGCCGTCGACCGTACCCAGTATGCGCTCGCCTCGGGTTTTGCCGAGATCCTGTCCACGCAGCTCGCCATCCACGAGCTCGAGGTGCAAAAGGAACTGACGGCCCGTGCCGAGGTGCGTGCCCTGCAGGCGCAGATCAACCCGCACTTTCTGTTCAACACGCTCAACACCATCGCGTCGTTTACGCGTACCGACCCGCTGCGTGCCCGCGAGCTGCTGCGCGAGTTTTCCTCGTTCTATCGCGCCACGCTCGACAACTCGGGGTCGCTTATCCCGGTCTCGCGCGAGGTTGCCCAGACCAAGCGCTACCTGACGTTTGAGAAGGCGCGCTTTGGCGAGGACCGCGTACTGGCGACCTTCGATGTCTCCGAGGATGTCGAGGACACGTTGGTCCCGGCCTTTGTAATCCAACCCATTGTCGAGAACGCCGTGCGGCATGGTATGGGCGATGGCGATGCCCTGCAGATCGATGTGACCGTCCATCAAGACGGCGACGACGCAATCCTGATTGCCGTGGCCGACAACGGCGTGGGCATGGACGAGGGCACCGCCGCCAGGCTGTTTGATGAGCGCTCCGCCCGCCCCGATGCCAGTTCCCCGCAAGGCGGCGGCGCCGGCGTGGCCATGCACAATATTTCTGAGCGCATCCATCGCTTTTATGGACCGCACTCTTATACGCGCGTCGAATCGGCGCCGGGCAAGGGCACCAAAGTGCTCCTGCATCTTGATTTGTCAGAGAGCATCTTTGACATTCAAGAGTAAAATAAAAGGCTATGGGCTCAACGCCAAGCGGCGGATGCCCAGCCTAGTTTGTTGACGAAAGGTTTAATCCCTATGCTGCGTGCGATGATTGTGGATGATGAGGCCCCGGCCCGTTCGGAACTTCGCTTCTTGCTCGAGCAGACGGGCAAGATCGGCACGATCACTGAGGCGTCGAGCGTCCGCTCCGCCATTGAGATGTTGATGGAAAGCCGCGTCGATGTCGTATTTCTCGATATCTCGATGCCCGGCGCTTCTGGCCTGCAGCTTGCCGAGGCACTGCATAAGCTTAAGAATCCGCCGGCGATTGTGTTTGTGACCGCGTATAGCGATCATGCCGTCGAGGCGTTCGACGTTGATGCCGTCGATTACCTAATGAAGCCGGTTGAGGAGGCACGCCTGGATCGCGCGATCGAGAAGGTCATGCAGCACGCCAAGCCCGTCACGGACAGCAAAGCCACCATCGAGCGCATTCCGGTGGAAAAGGGCGGCCGTAAGGTCCTCATCCCCGTGGATGACATTCGCTTCATCATGGCCAAGGACGATTACTCCTGTATCTATACCGTCGATGATCGTTTTCTATCGACGACTTCGCTGGCGCAGTTCGAGGCCAAGCTTTGCGACTTTGGCTTCTTCCGCGTTCATCGACGCTATATCGTCAACTTGGCGTGCGTCACGGATGTCGAGACGGTGCCCTCGGGCGCTATCCAACTGGGCATTACGGGCGTCGACGAACGCGTGCCGGTCTCGCGCCGCCGCGTTGTGCCGCTCAAGAAGGCCCTGAGCCTCTAGCACACTGGCCCCGCAGCCCTGTAGACCAATTGTCTGCGGAGCCGTGGGGCTTTTTGTATATACGTCGAATCGGTTTTGAAGAAGGGATCCCATGAACAGTGCAAGCGCCAAGCGCATCGACATCATCTCGGACACCCACGGCTATCTTTCGCCCGCGCTTCTGGACGAGCTCAAGGGCGCAGATCTGATCATCCACGCCGGAGACCTCACCTCAGAGATGGATTACGAGCATCTATGCACCATCGCCCCCGTGCGAGCGGTCCTTGGAAACAACGACTACTACCGCGATTACGGCCCGGATGTAGACCGTCTGTCCATCTTCACCTACGAAGGCCTCAAATTCGCCGTAGCCCACTACCGCGAAGATCTTCCCGTGGGATCCGTAGACGTAGCCATCAACGGTCACACCCACGTAACCAAAGAAGCCCAAGTAGGCCGCTGCCTAGTCCTCAACCCCGGCAGCGCCAGCTACCCCAGAGGCACCCGAGGCCCCACCATGGCCAGAATGCTCGTCAAAGACGGCAGGATCCTGAGCACCAAGTTTATTGACCTAGAGTAAACGCAACAAAAACGGGGGATGCAGATTGCATCTCCCGTTTTTCTTTGAGCAAAAGGCAGAGCTTCAGCGACAACCTTAGACAACCCCGCCGAGGAGAACGGGGACCTCGAGCCGCGGAAGCGGCGAGGAACAACAACGACTCGAACAAAGTGACGGCAGGGAGGGTCTCCGGGGCTGGGGGCGGGGGTTAAGTTTGTCGCGAGTTCCGCACGCAAAGGAAAGCACTTAATGTGCTTTCCGTC
>OHWY01000097.1_pt1 | contig 29504 bp, 19 predicted proteins | sample 1579801 | NCBI WGS metagenome assembly OHWY01 (sample SAMEA3882536, study PRJEB24775) | human gut metagenome | biome: human-associated habitat; feature: intestine environment; material: feces | place: Netherlands | collected 2009/2010 | reverse complement strand
ACAAGCGCCAGAAGCTTCTGGCGACGTTGTTCGATTCGATTCTCGCCCTGGAACAGGCTCCGTGGCGTATCATCGTGGTCGACAACGAACAGTCCGATGAGACTCGCGGCATGGTCGAGGAGTTTGAGACCAAGGTCAACGACCAGTGGGGCAAGACCGTGGTCGATGGCGATGGCAACCAGTCTCGCGTGGTGTATGCGCCGCAGACCGAGAACCTCGGCGGCGCTGGCGGCTTCTCTGCAGGTGTGAAGAAGGCGTACGAGCTGGGTGCTGAATGGTTCTGGGTGATGGACGACGATGTGCTCGTCATCCCCGAAGGCATCGAGCGTCTTGCCAAGTGGACCGACCGCTACGACGTCATCCAGGGTTCGCGCCTGGACTTTGACGGCGGCGCCTTCTTTTGGCAATACCAACTCATCCTTTCGCTCGGCATTCCCAACCCTGTCGCCAAGTGGGACCTGGGACCCGAGGGCTACCGCGCCATGAACCAGCTATGCTTTGAGGGCGGCATGTTCTCGCGCCGCGTGGTCGACAAGATCGGCCTGCCCGATGCGCGATTCTTCATCTACGGCGACGATGCCTGCTATGGTTACGTGGCCAGCCAGCACTTCCCCGCCGCCGTTGTGGCCGACCTGGTGCTCAAGCGCGCCCGCGCCGTCTCTAACTGGGATATCGCCGGCAAGCGCCAGCTCAACTCCACGAGCGACACCAACCGTTACTACATCATGCGCAACCGAGGCTTCCTCGCTCGCTATATGCAGATCTACGGTGACTACCACCCCATGCTGTTCCGCCTGGGCAATGCCGCGACCTTCTGCAAGGAATTCATTCGCCTGGCTGCGGTCGATAAGTGCTTTAAGACCGGTATTCCGGCGCTGCGCCGAGGCATGAAGGACGCCCGCAAGATCATCAAGGATCCCAACTGGAAGCCCATGCCGCCCATGAAGGACACCGAGTAACGGAAGCCGGAAACACCTCGGCGCTTAAAGCCGCTGGCACACCGTAGCCACATGCTGCCCATCAAAACCGAACCCCCAGCGCATGCGACCCACGCCGGGGCGTGGTACACGGATTTCGTCGATGCCGTCGCGCTCTATGTCGAGTAGCGACTGCACGGCCAGCAATTCCAACCCCAGCGCATCCACATCGGGGTCATACATCATGTTGATCGTTATCAGCGGACGTTCATCGAGCATACCGATCGTATCGGCTATGTCGAACACGGCGCCCGTGGGAAAAACCTGGATGTCCCAGCGATCCGCGCCACACTTTCGCCTCGAGGCAGGATTGGCATAGCCAGGCAAGCCAAAGCAGAGCCCCTGCAAGAGCAGATGATATGGCAGTGGCGTATCTGGGTCGGTCGCACCGATTCCCGCATCTCCCAAGATGCGGCTTAGCGCCCGCCTCACGGTATCCTCGTTCCCATGGCACAGCCCGTCGCGAAACACATCGACGTCTCGAATGTCTTCTGCAGCGCACTCAAACCACTCAATAATCACTAGACGCAAGGCCTGGCGAAGCTCGTTATTGGGCAATCGCAAAGCACGGAGGCGATCGCCATGCTCTGGCTCCTCAGTCATATCCGTCGTGAGAAAACCGGACAGATACAGCGCTGTCCACATGCCATCGTCAGGCGAGACATCTGGCTCTGCAGTGCCCAAACAAAGCGGGACCTCAGCGCACCCATGGGCCTCGAGCAAATCAAACAAGACCGAAAGGCGGTCGAGATTCCACCCGGCAACTACCCTACTCAGGCAATCGGCATATCCATACAGATCGGCACGCACAGGCGCCGTGCAGCCTCGGCCCAGAAAACCGATCACACGCTCTGGACTCGAGCAATAGGCCCTGCCAAACCGATACCCCTCGAGCCATTCACGCGCATCATCCAGGTATTCCTCGCGCCCAGCATGATTCAATAGAGCCTCGACCTCGGCATCCGAAAAACCGAAACATCGGTCACACCACGCCGACAGCGGCGTCGTCAGACAATACGAGCAGCCGCGCGAAGAAAGCGCCACTTCGGCAGGACTGGGACGCTCCCCCATCAGACACGTCAGCCGCAACGAATCACGCGCAGTGGCAATGGCGTCGAACAGCACACGGTCAAGTAGTTCTGCCGGATCGGCGTCGGAAGCGTCCCTCGCGCTCGCACGGCGAGACCACGCCGCATCGTACCCATCAACGAGCAATACAACCTGCTCATCGCAGGCAATCTCCAGCAGCTCTATGAGCATACCGAGCACCGAGTCAACCTCGTCCGCGCTCGCCACGCCACGCGCGACACGTTCGATGTGACGCACCTTATCTCGACCTAAATCCGGAGCCTCCAAGAGCGCCAACAAGCGAGCGCACTCGCCCGAAAGGGCATCGCGCACGACGCCGGCAACAGCGGGGCCACGCCTCCCAGCGCCAGAAAAGTCCAGCGATATCACCGGATAGCAAGCATACTCATCCCGATAGCGCCCGCCGTTCGCATCCCAAATCTGAGCATCGGCAAACGAGATCCGACCGGCGCGACCGACCGCCGGACGCTCCAGAAAAGCCCTGAGCATCGACAAGTTCATGCTCTTGCCAAAACCCTCGGGTCGACAGCACACCACAACGGACGCGTCGCAGTCCAACACATCAGCAATAAACATGGTCTTGTCAACCAGCATGCAGCAACCAAGGGCCTCCGCATAGTCGTGCATGCCAATGGGCAAAACCGCATCGTCGACACAGCCGATCAAGCGCACGCCAAAGCCAGCAGCACAATCAACATTTGCCTGTTCAGACACCAAAACGTTCCCCCTAAATCGCAGCACGATGCCAATTGTAATGACCGCATCGCATGTACCGATGTCGCCGCGCAAACATATCGGGCAACGGTAGCAACAAGAGGTGTGAGGGGGCACAACTAATCGTTGCACAACAAAACGGGGCCCGATGCATTCGCACCGGACCCCGTCCCGACTATTTAGTTATCTGGCAACTGAGAGCCTACTCCTCAGAGTCGTCCTCTCCAGAAGCTTTCTTCTGCTGATCGAGCTTATGCTTACCACTTACGATAGACGTAGCGCCCAGCGTGGCCAAGCTCGCGCTGGCAAGGCTCGCCATCACAATCAGATCGCCCGTCTTGGGCATGTTACCGCCCGAAGTCTTAGTCGTTGTAGTGGTGGTTGTAGTGGTCACCGTCTTGGAGTCATTTTGCTCTTGGACCTGGTTGTCAGCACCGCTCTTGTCGTCGTCTTCGGGCTGTTTCTTTTCGCCCTCGGTCTTGCTCTCGTCCTTCTTCTGAGTGGACTTGTCGTCCTTCTCCTCAGAGCTAGAACCCTTATCAGATTCGGTCTTCTCGGAAGCCTTGTCCTTGGAGTCGCCCTTTGCGGCTTCGGTCTTTTCCGTGGAAACCTGATCAGAGTTGTCCTTGTTCTGGGTCGAGCCGTTATTGACACCAGCCATCAGCGAAGAACCCAGCGTAGAACCAAGCTGCACGGAGAAAGAGGGCTTCTTGTCCGGCGAAGCAACGGGGGCGTCCGGCGCCTTATTCGAGTCGTCCTTGGAAGCACTGGAATCAGGAGTTGCATCAGAGCCGGAGCCGTTGTTAGAGCCGGTGCCAACGGACGAATCGCTCGAACCGGTGGATGAGTTAGAGGTGCCAGCGTCGGTCGAATCAGAAGCGTCGCTGTCCGTATTGCCGACAGAGCTTGAAGACGAATCGCCCGCAGCAGAGCCGTTCGAATCGGAGCCGTTCGAGGTAGAGCCGTCGTTGGTAGTGCCACCAGCAGAGCCATTACCGTCAGCATCGGTCGAGGGCGCATCTATCCTGTCATCGTTGGCATCGTCACCCGAGTCGCCATTCGAATCAGGTGTCGGCGAGGGCGCCGGCGTAGGCTCGGGCTGCACGGGCGTCGCAGCGGCCTCGTCCTCGGCGATATAAACCAAGCAGTCCTTCAGCTCATTCTTATAACGATTCTTCCAGCCCTCATGATACTGGGGCTGGCTCGAATACTTGGTGGCAACATTGTTGACCACGCTGTTGGAAAGCGCCGTCACAAACTCGCGGTCGGACATATCGTTGGAAAGATTCGCCCAGCGGAAAAAGTCCCTGCAGCCACCGGTACCGCACATGTTGGTGATGCTCCACACCATACCCTTGACGCAATCGGCGCGGCCCGAAATATCAATGCCCAAGCCGCTCTTGAGCCACGCCTCGGTCACCGCATAGTACGAGTTATACGCATAGGCATCTTGAAGTGCTGAGAACTCAACAGGATCGGTGTTGTACGCACCTTGGAAGGCCTCCTGCGCAATACGGCCCAGCTCGGTGAGCTGGCCGTTCTCGTACATGGCATTGCTCGTGTTGGAAATCTCGCTGCCGCGATCAATCGCATCCTTGAGCATGCTGTATTTTTCGGGGTTGTAGTTGTAGGCCTGCTTCATAAACGGAATGAGCGACCAACGACGGTCGAACTGGTAATAGCCCAGCGCGTTATAGCCATCGCCATACGAAAAGCCCTGGTTATAGTTGCCGTGGCTCTCGTATTTGGTGAAGTACTTCATCTCGGCAGTCACATTGACAAACGAGACCCCCTGAACCGACCTCAGCACACCCGAAAAAGACTGCTGGGTGTAAAGGCCCTTATCGATATCGGTGGCATCCGAGGCAACACCCGGCGTGGGCTCCTCGGCAACAGCAGTCATAGGCGCGGCAACGGCGCCAAACGAAAGCGCCAGCGTCAGGCCCGCCACAATCGCGGAATGCTTGGGCTGCATAAGATCCTCCCTGCATTGGTGTAGTTAAAGTGCAGTTTGCAAAGATGAATCTAAGTATTGCAGCTCGCCCGTTGTTGCACAACAACCCCTCGGTAAACGGCAACAACCCTCCGCGAAATCTTAAGGAATTGCGGTCAACCTACAGCTTAATGTCAAAGTTGATTTCGGGGACGGCGGCCAGGTCGGCCAACGTCACGCCGTCAACATAGTTCTCGATGACCTCGTCCAGGCCGCGCCAGAACTTGACGGTCGAGCAAAGATCGCTGCGAGTGCAGCTGTTGTCGATGCCATCGCACGCCACCGGAGCCGTGCTGCCCTCGACGGCGCGCAGGATGTCGCCGGCACGCACTTCGGCCGGATCCTTGGCCATCATGTAGCCGCCGCCCTTGCCGCGCACGCTCTTAAGCAGGCCCGCCTTCATAAGCGGACGAACCAGCTGCTCCAAATACTTTTGCGAGATATGTTCACGGTCGGCGACCTCGCGCAGGGCGATTTTGCCCTCGACGTCACCAAGCGCTGCGATATAGATCATCAGCCGGAGGGCATAGCGGCCCTTAGAAGAAATGAGCATACCTACCCTCCCATTGTTCCTGGGACAAAACCACCAGGGGCATTTGTCCCAAATCTTATGCACGCGGGGCAAACAAACCTGATTATTATGTCCCACATCTAAAAAGTCGAGTGGATTAGTCGGGTTTTCCCTTGACTAACGCAGAACCCATAGTAACTTTATTCCGAGAAGATTCCTAGGGTTTAGCACACCTATGAGTACACCATATACAGAGAGGGACAGCATGAGCGCAAATCCGCTGCTTTCCATCGAAGGTCTGACCGCCTCCGTGGACGAAAAGACCATCCTCCACAACGTCAACCTCAACGTCGCCGCCGGCGAGACCCATGTGCTGATGGGACCTAACGGCGCCGGCAAGTCCACCCTCGGCCACCTGGTCATGGGCGACCCCGTCTATACCGTCAACGATGGCCGCATCGTCTTTGACGGCCAGGACATCACCGATCTCACCACCGACAAGCGCTCCCGCGCCGGCCTGTTCCTGAGCTTCCAGGCCCCGGCCGAGATCCCGGGCGTGCCGCTGTCGAGCTTTTTGCGCGCCAGCATCGCCGGCCGCCCCGGCCTGGAGATGAAGGGCAAGGAGTTCCGCCGTCGCGTCAAGGAGCTCGCGGCCGAGCTCAACATGGACACCGCCTACCTCAACCGTGAGCTGGGCGTGGGCTTCTCGGGCGGCGAGAAAAAGAAGGTCGAGATGCTTCAGCTTCTGCTGCTGCAGCCCAAGCTCGCCATCCTGGACGAAACCGACTCGGGCCTGGACGTCGACGCCCTGTCCACCGTCAGCCACGGCATGGACGCCTACCGCAAGAGCTGCGACGGCTCCATGCTCATCATCACGCACAACACGCGCATCCTGGAGCACCTGGATGTCGACCGCGTCCACGTTATGGTCAAGGGCCACATCGTGCGCGAGGACGACGCCTCGCTGATCCCCTGGATCGACAAGAACGGCTTTGAGACCTTCGAGCGCGAGGCCGCCGAGCAGCGCGCCCAGGCCGAGGCCGCCGCTGCCGAGCAGCAGGCGTAAAGGGGCGACACAATGACCAAGAACCGCACCGAGGTCGCGGACATCGACCGGAGCCTCTACGACTTCACCTATGGCGAGGAGGGATTCGAGCGCCTCGACGCCGGCATCACGCCCGACATCGTGCGCGAGATCAGCGCCAAGAAGGACGAGCCGCAATGGATGCTCGACCTGCGCTTAAAGTCCCTCGAGATCTTCAACCGCTTCCCCAACCCGACGTGGGGCCCCTCCATCGAGGGCCTGGACATGGACAACATCGTCACCTACGTCAAACCCAACACCGACCAAAAGCACGACTGGGAGTCGGTGCCCGACGACATCAAGAACACCTTTGAGCGCCTGGGCATCCCCGAGGCCGAGCGCAGCTACCTGGCGGGCGTCGGCGCGCAGTACGACTCCGAGCTCGTCTACCACAACATGCAGGACACCGCGTCCAAGATGGGCATCGTCTACTCCGGCATCGAAGAGGCCCTGCACGATCCGCAGTGGGAGCCGCTCATTCACGAGAAGTTTATGACGCTCATCCCGCCCACCGACCACAAGTTTGCGGCCCTGCACGGTGCCGTGTGGTCGGGCGGCTCGTTTGTCTACGTGCCCAAGGGCACCAAGCTCGATTTTCCGCTGCAGAGCTACTTCCGCCTCAACGCCAAGGGCGCCGGTCAGTTTGAGCACACGCTCATCATCGTCGAGGACGATGCCGACCTGCACTTTATCGAGGGTTGCTCCGCGCCCAAGTACAACGTTGCCAACCTCCACGCCGGCGCTGTGGAGCTGTTTGTGGGCAAGCGCGCACACCTGCGCTACTCGACCATCGAGAACTGGTCCAAGAACATGTACAACCTCAACACCAAGCGTGCGCGTGTGGACGAGGACGGCGACATCGAGTGGATCAGTGGCTCCTTCGGCAGCCACGTGGGTTACCTTTACCCCATGAGCGTGCTCAACGGCCGCCGCGCTCGCTCGAGCTTTACCGGCATCACCTTTGCCGGCGCCGGCCAGAACCTCGATACCGGCTGCAAGGTCGTGCTCAACGCGCCCGAGACCTCGGCAACCGTCGAGACCAAGGGCATCTCCAAGAGCGGCGGCATCCAGACCTTCCGCAGCTCCATTGTGGCCACGCCCAAGGCCGAGGGCTCCAAGGCAACCGTGAGCTGCCAGTCGCTCATGCTCGACGACCAGAGCCGCTCCGACACCATCCCCGCCATGGACATCCGCGCCAAGAACGTCGACATCGGCCACGAGGCCACCATCGGCCGCATCGGCGACGACAAGGTGTTCTACCTGATGAGCCGCGGCATCTCGGAGGAAGAGGCCCGCACCATGATCGTCAACGGCTTTGCCAACCCGGTCTCCAAGGAGCTGCCGCTTGAGTACGCCGTCGAGATGAACAACCTGATCAAGCTCGAGATGGAAGGAGCGATCGGATAATGAAACAGGAAACCAACACCGCTGCCACCACGCTCGAACAGGTCAACGCTATGCCGGCCGCCACTTGGGGCTGGCTCAAGATGAACCAGACCAAGCTCGAGCTTTCGGACGAACTTGCCGCCGCTCCCGCCGAGGCCGTTGAGGTTGAGGGCCTGGAAGAGCAGTTTGCTGGCACGGCCGACGCGTTTAACGCCGCCATGGAGGCCATGGCCGAGCGCTTCCCCGAGCGCCGCGCCTCCGCCCCCGGCGACGCCGCCGACCGCGCCCGCATCACGCCCGAGACCGAGCTCGACGTGCCCGCCACCTCCGTCTATCAGGCCGGCGCCATCAAACTCGAGGAGGAGCTCTCCCCCGCCGAGGCCTTCGAGACCGGCATGGGCGAGGCCGCCTACGCCTACTTGGCCGATCACGCCACCAAGCGCGTCGTCATCGATGTGCCCGCGTACGGACGCGCCACGGTTACCGTGCGCGTGAGCGGTGTCGACGCCGCCGCGGCCATCGCCGCTATCGATGTCGTCGCCCGTCCGCAGGCAACGCTCGACTTGCAGATCACCCTGGACTCCCCCGTTGCCGGCGAGGGCGTCGTGGGCTCCGTGCTGCGCGTGTGCGCCCACGAGTACGCCACCGTCAACGTGACCTGCACACAGACGCTCGACGACAGCTGGATCGCACTCGATGACTCCGGCCTGTTCCTGGACGAGGGCGTGCGCGTCAACGTGCAGCACACTGTCCTGGGTGCCGGCGCCAGCGCCACCGGCCTTGCCGGCGACCTGCTGGGCGATACCGCCAAGGTGACCATCGATACCGATTACCTGGGCGCCCGCGAGCAGGTGCGCGACTTTAACTACGAGCTGCGCCACCGCGGTTGCAAGACCGAGTGCGAGATCGACGCCAACGGCGTGCTGACTGGCACGTCCAAGAAGGTCTACCGCGGCACCATCGATCTCGTGCACGGCTGCAAGGGCGCCGTCGGCACCGAACGCGAGACGGTGCTTTTGGCCAACAAGGGTGTCGATAACAAGACCGTTCCCGTCATCCTCTGCGACGAGGACGATGTTGCTGGCAACCACGGCGCCACCATCGGTCACGTCCGCGACGAGCAGCTGTTCTACCTCGCCTGCCGCGGCCTTGACCAAAACGCCGCCGAGGACCTGTTCATCCGCGCCAAGCTGGAGGACGCCGCGCTTTCCGCCACCGACGAGCGCACCCGCGCAGCCGTCGTCCGCCTGGGCAACAACCTGATCGACAACTTTGAAGAGGAGCTCGCATGATCGACACCGAGCACGTTAAATGCGATACCTGCACTGCCCCCGAGCCCATGGAGCTCGACGCCAGCGACGAGGCTTCGCGCGGCTGGCCCACCGTAGACATCGAGACCAACCCCTACAAGGCGCAGTTCCCGCTGTTTCAGCAGCACCCCGAGATCGCCTTCCTCGATAGCGCCGCCACCGCGCAGCGCCCTGCCTGTGTGCTCGACGCCGAGCGCGACTTCTATCAGCGCATGAACGCCAACCCCCTGCGTGGCCTGTACTCGCTGTCCGTCGAGGCAACCGACGCCATCGCGAAGGTCCGCCAGCAGATCGCCGACCTCATCGGCGCCTCGCAGGCCAACGAGGTCGTCTTCACCCGCAACACGAGCGAGTCGCTCAACCTGGTCGCCAAGAGCTTTGCGCCCACAGTGCTCGAACCGGGCGACGAGGTCGTCATCACCATCATGGAGCACCACTCCAACCTGATTCCGTGGCAGCAGGTCTGCCGCGAGACCGGCGCCAAGCTCGTCTACCTCTACCCCACCAAGACCGGCCAGCTCACCACCGAGGAGGTTCTTGCCAAGGTGGGTCCCAAGACCAAGATCCTGGCCGTGGGACAGGTCTCCAACGTGTTGGGCGTCGAGAACCCAGTCAAGAACCTCGGCAAGCTCGTGCACAAGTACGGCGGCTACCTGGTCGTCGACGGTGCGCAGTCGCTGCCGCACATGCCGGTCGATGTGGCCGACCTGGGCGCCGACTTCTTTGCCTTTAGCGCGCACAAGGCCATGGGCCCCATGGGCATTGGCGTGCTGTGGGGCAAGATGGACCTGCTCAACGCCATGCCGCCCATGCTCACCGGCGGCGAGATGATCGATTCGGTCACCGAGCAGGACGCCGTCTGGGCGCCCGTCCCCGAGAAGTTCGAGGCCGGCACGCAGGACGCCGCCGGCATCTTCGCCACGGGTGCGGCACTCGACTACCTCGTCAACACGGTTGGCTACGAAAACATCCAGGCACGCGAGCAGGCACTCGTCCACTACCTGATGGGCGAACTCATGCAGCTCGACTTTGTCCAGATCATCGGCTCCATCTACTGGGACAACCATCACGGCGTCGTCAGCTTTAACGTCAAGGGTATCCACCCGCACGACGTCGCGAGCATCATGGACATGGACGGCGTGTGCATCCGTGCCGGTCACCACTGCGCGCAGCCGCTGCTTACCTGGCTGGGCGTCGAGAACCTCGCCTGCTGCCGCGCCAGCGTGGCCTTCTACAACGACAAGGCCGACATCGATAAGTTCATCGCCGGCCTGCATCACGTTTGGAGCACGTTCAATGGGTAATCTGTACACCTCCACCACGTTTATGGAGCACAACTCGCACCCCGACTACAAGTACGAGATGGATGCCCCCACGCACGAGCACGACGGCATCAACCCCAGCTGCGGCGACGAGCTCACCTTGCAGCTGCGCGTCAAGAACGGTGTGATCGAGGAGGCCTCCTTTACCGGCCACGGCTGCGCCATCAGTCAGGCCAGCGCCGACATCATGGCCGACCTCATCACCGGCGAGACCGTCGAGGAAGCTCACCGCTTGGCAGAGCTCTTCCTCGCCATGATCCGCGGCGAAAAGCTCTCCGAGGAGGACCTGGAAGACCTGGATGAAGCCGCCCAGCTCCAGGACATCTCGCACATGCCCGCCCGCGTCAAATGCGCCGAGCTCGCCTGGCGCACCCTCAACGGCATGCTCACGGGACAAAATAATCAGTAGAACTTGTCCCAAATCTTAAGATTTTTGTTGGCCGAATCGCTTGACAAGAGTGGTTCGGCCATTTTCTATTCCGAGAGCTCAGCCTGTGCCTTCACCCGCGCATAAGCGCGCACGATACGAGATACGGTACTCTTGCTGATTCCCGTATACCGTTCGACCTCGCGCACCGTGTAGCCGCCATCGTGCAGAGCGAAAATGATTCTGTCTCGCCGCGAGGGCGCAACGGTCTTGAGTTCGTTGAGCGGAACCCCGAGGCTCTTCGCCATCTTGTCGGCAAAGGCGTGGCGTTCCCACTCCGTCTCTTTCATATCGCACAGCGCTGGCTCACTGCCGTCGGGCGCCGAAAGCGAATAGGCAATAAAGCCCTCGGCAGAACCAAAAAGCTCAAGCACGCAAGAAGGATCAGAAAATCCCCTCGCGACATCGGCCGCGTCACCGTCGTAAGCGCACAAATGCTCCGCAAAGCTACTCCAGGGATAACGCTCTATTAGGCTAACGCCCGCCTCCTGCGGATCGGCGTGTACGGAGCGAATAGCCTCCATCACCTGCCAGTCGGTATCGAGCGAGCGCCGGTCAAAACGGTTCTGGAACAGATGCCCTGTGCGCCCCGTGCGTTTATTGAACCGCCGCGCGTACGTCAAAAGCAACCGGTGCATCGCCGCGCTCATCCTGTCCTCGTAATCTGTAAGCACCAAATGCACGTGATTGCCCATAAGGCACCAGGCGATAACCGTCACACCCTCCTCGCAGCAGCACTCGCGCATCAGCTCCAAAAACTCCCACCGGTCTTCATCGCCCTCAAAGATGAGCTGTTTGCCCACACCGCGAGCACAGACATGGTAAAAGCCGGTAACCGTTCTCCAAACGCGCTGCATGGCGCTCCCTTCGCCGGGATCTGCTTGCCATCCAATACAGCACGATTGAAGCGTGCCATCAAAACATTCACGCAAAACAATGCACTCGCGCGGCCAAAGGCAGCAAACAGGCGGCGAACGGCACCGTTGCAACAGGTCAACCCCTGCAACGCTTACAAGAGCCGACCAAAAGCTAGCCAAAGACGGACCCCCTCTACGGAGGTTCGCGACCACAGAACATAGAGTTAAACCGTTTCAATTAAAACTTCCGGACTTCTCGCTACGAAAACTGAGCCGTTCGCCGAATATTCCGTGCATTTCGCGGTATTATAGGGGCTGCATGTCATGTCCCTTTCGAAGGGTCGCCCGGCAATCGCCAGCCACGACCCCCAGACGGGACGCCAACACGATAGAGAGGAGAGGCATGCAGTACTCACAGGAAGTGGAGAACATGTGCCCCGTTGCCAAGGGTGCATACCACGGCCCCGCACCCATCCCCGAGGAGGGCAAGTGGGTCCAGGCTAAGGAGATTTCCGACATCTCCGGTCTTACGCACGGTGTGGGTTGGTGCGCACCTCAGCAGGGCGCCTGCAAGCTCACGCTGAACGTCAAGGACGGCATCATCGAGGAGGCCCTCGTTGAGACCATCGGCTGCTCGGGCATGACCCACTCTGCCGCCATGGCTTCCGAGATCCTTCCCGGTAAGACCATCCTCGAGGCCCTCAACACCGACCTCGTCTGCGACGCCATCAACGTTGCTATGCGCGAGATCTTCCTGCAGATCGTTTACGGCCGCAGCCAGACCGCGTTCTCCGAGGGCGGCCTGCCCGTGGGCGCCTCCCTCGACGACCTCGGCAAGGGCCTTCGCTCTCAGGTCGGCACCATGTTCGGCACCAAGGCCAAGGGCGCCCGTTACCTCGAGCTCGCTCAGGGCTACGTCACCCGCATGGCTCTCAACGACAAGAACGAGATCATCGCATTCGAGTTCCTGAACCTCGGCAAGTTCACCGACGCCGTCAAGGCCGGCAAGACCCCCGAGGAGGCCATCGCTGGCGCTATGGGCCACTATGGTCAGTGGGAGAACGCTGCCAAGTACATCGACCCGCGCACCGACGAGGAGACTCACTCCGTCGCCAGCGTGTTCCCGGTTCACGAGTAGAAAGGGAGGGAAATAACTATGACTGTTACGTTCGAAGGTTACGAGCGCCGCGCTGACAAGATCAACAAGTGCCTCGCCGACAACGGCATCGCCTCCCTCGAGGAAGCTCTGCAGATCTGCACCGACAAGGGCTTCAACCCGCGTGAGATCGTCAACAACACCCAGTCCATCGCCTTCCAGAACGCCGAGTGGGCCTACACCCTCGGTTGCGCTCTCGCTGTCAAGCGTGGCGCCAAGTCCGCTTCTGAGGCTGCCGCCATCATCGGCGAGGGCATCCAGGCCTTCACCGTTCCCGGCTCCGTCGCCGAGGACCGCAAGGTCGGTCTGGGCCACGGCAACCTGGGCGCTATGCTGCTCTCCGACGACACCGAGTGCTTCGCCTTCCTGGCCGGTCACGAGTCCTTCGCTGCCGCTGAGGGTGCTATCGGCCTGGCTCTAAACGCCAACAAGGCTCGCAAGAAGCCGCTGCGCGTCATCCTCAACGGTCTGGGCAAGGACGCTGCTCAGATCATCGCCCGCATCAACGGCTTCACCTACGTGAAGACCCAGTTCGACTACTTCACGGGCGAGCTCAAGGTCGTCGAGACCATCCCCTACTCCGATGGTCCCCGCGCCGCCGTCAACTGCTACGGCGCCGACGACGTCCGCGAGGGCGTTGCCATCATGTGGCACGAGAACGTCGACATCTCGATCACCGGTAACTCCACCAACCCCACGCGCTTCCAGCACCCCGTCGCTGGCACCTACAAGAAGGAGCGCCTCGAGGCTGGCAAGAAGTACTTCTCCGTCGCTTCTGGTGGCGGCACTGGTCGTACCCTGCACCCGGACAACATGGGCGCCGGCCCTGCCTCTTACGGCATGACCGACACCATGGGCCGTATGCACTCCGACGCCCAGTTCGCCGGTTCTTCCTCCGTGCCTGCGCACGTTGACATGATGGGTCTCATCGGCATGGGCAACAACCCCATGGTCGGTGCCACCGTCGCCTGCGCTGTCGCCGTCGAGGAGGCCCTCAAGGCCTAATCGCGCCCGCGCGATGCTCATATAGTTGAGCTTTGGAGCCGCTACCCACCCAGGTAGCGGCTCTTTTTGTTTGCGCTGTCGCAGGGTAGCTAATGCCGATATATCAGTTGGGGCGAAATACAAGATGTGATGAGATGGAGCGTCAGAGCGTCCATGACGCCCACCTGCCATATTTGCCCTTTACCGATTTGCCGAGTCTTTGCGGCCCCATTGCCGATCACCCGTGCGACAATGCGCCGGACGAGAAAGGAATCCGATGGAATCGACTGATGTACTGGTAATTGGATCTGGCATTGCGGGCCTTTGCGCCGCCATCGAAGCGGCACGCACGGGTGCAACCGTCACTGTGGCAAGCGCCGGCAAGACTATGAGTGGATCGAGCTTCTTCCCCGGAACCTGGGGCCTAGGGCTTATCGGACCCGTTAACGAAGACGACGAGCAGGACCTCATCGACACCATCCTGGCCGTCGGCGGCGGCGTTGCCGACCCCGAACTCGTCCAAGCGTTCGTCCACGGCATTCCCCAAGCGATTGACTGGCTCGAGCAAGACCTGGGCGTTGAGCTCCAGCGTCCGCAAAGCGCCAAGAGTGCTCAACAAAAGCAATTTATCCCCTGCTTTGACCACAAGACGCGCATGTGGCGCGGCCTCACCCGCAAGCCCCTTGAGGACGCTCTGACGACCTGGATCGAGTCGCTTGGCATTCGCCTGCTCCCCCGCCATGAGCTTATCGACCTTGTTGAGGACACGAACGGCAGAATAACCGGAACCGTACTCTACGACCTTACCGAAAATCGAATCGTGCCCTTTGCTGCCAAGGCCACGATCATCGCAGCCGGTGGCACAGGCGGCCTTTTCGAGCGCAGCCTTACGTCGGCTGATGTGCTCAGCTCCTCGCAGGCCATCGCACTGGCGCACGGCGCAACACTTACTAATATAGAGTTCATGCAGATGATGCCTGGCTTCATCGAGCCCAGGCGTAACTTGGTCTTCAACGAGAAAACCTGGCGCTACGTGCATGTAGACCAGCCGGTAGATATTGCCGACGACAAGCTGGACGACCTGCTCGAGCAGCGCTCTGGATATGGTCCCTTCACGTCACGCTTGGCCTCCCGCGCTATCGATCTCGTCATCGATCAGGCAGGTGTCGAAGGCCTGGCACTCCACTACGACTTCCCCCGCGAGGATGTCCCAGAGTTTGTGCAGACCTTTGCCACCTGGCTGCAAGACGAGCACGGCATCGCGCCGACCGACGAGATGCGCGTTGCGATGTATGCCCACGCCGCTAACGGCGGCATCAAGATCGATAAGACCGCGCACACGGGCGTTGAGGGCCTCTACGCTTGCGGCGAGGCGACAGGCGGCATGCACGGCGCCGACCGCATTGGTGGCTTGTCAAGCGCCAACGGCATCGTATTCGGACGCATCGCGGGCGCATCGGCAGCCCTTGCAGCGCAGAAAGAGCCTGAGGCGGCCCTGAAGGCGGATATCACCCTCCCCCAGTACGGCATTGCCACAACAGATGCCGAACGCCTGACACACAGCCTTAGGCACACGATGAGCACCTTTTGCATGATCAACAGGAGCGAAACAGGCCTATCCGAGGCCCTGCAACAGCTTGAAAGTCTGCAAGACAAGGCCATGGCGCTGAGCAAGCCGCATGCCGATGACAGCGAGATCGCAGCCCTCGCCCGCCTGCAATCGCAGATTCGACTAGCACAGGAAATGGTCAAAGCCATGCGCAAGCGAACTGAAAGCTTAGGTTCGCACTATCGAGCAGACTAAGCCGAGCACCCCTCCAGAGCAGAACACAACTTCTCGATATTAATGGGTCCCGTGAGCTCAAAGCGACACAGGGCCCATTCGTGTCCGCGCGGGCAAATATACTCATTCTGAATACGGAGTCGACATAGTCCACGTAGACAAACGAACAGAAAGGAAGAGATATGGACAGCAGGGATATCGAGAAATGGCGTGTCGAACTTGACAGCTACGCCCATGTAGAAGACGGCGTTGAGTATTGGCTCGCACGCGATTTAATGGAACCCCTCGGATACACCCAATGGCGTAATTTTGAGACTGCAGTTAAGAGATCCATGGCATCGTGTGACACCAATAAAATGCCTGTTGCCGCCCATTTTGCTGAGGCCAGCAAAATGGTAGATGCCGGCATCGCCAAACGAGCCGTAAAAGACTACAAGCTGACGCGCTACGCATGCTATTTAATCGCCCAAAACGGAGACCCAAACAAGCCCGAAATCGCACTCGCACAGGCGTACTTCGCCGTGCAGACACGGCGTCAGGAGCTCATAGAGCAGCGCTTCGCAGAGATTCAGCGCTTGCAGGCGCGCCACTCGCTATCCGATTCAGAGAAACAGCTCTCGGGCATTGCGTTCAAACGAGGCGTGGACTCCAAAGGATTCGCGATCATCAAGTCGAAGGGCGATGAGGCGTTATTCGGCGGCAGAAGCACGGCGGACATGAAGCGGCAGCTTGGTGTGCCCAAGAGTGCTGCATTGGCGGACAAGCTAGCCGATGTTCTCATCAAAGCAAAGGACCTCACGAACTCGATGACGGCCTTCAACGCCGAGGAACACGACTTGTACGGTCTGGACCAGATCAAACAAGAACACGTCGAGAACAACACGAGCGTGCGTGGCAGCCTCATCGACCGCGGAATTGTTCCCGAGAACCTACCGCCTGCCGAGGATACAAAAAAGCTCGAGCGTCGCGTGAAGGCAGACGAGAAGAAACTCAAGGAGGGTACTGACGGTTTCACCGATCCCCAGGGTAGACTCAATCTGTGAAAGCGGCCGCGCCCTTTCGGGTTCGACCCCATGCGAGGTCAACAAAAAAAGCGACCAGCCGAAGCCAGTCGCTTTACAATGCTTTGGTGGGCCGTCAGGGGGTCGAACCCTGGACCTTGGGATTAAGAGTCCCCTGCTCTACCAACTGAGCTAACGACCCGATATCAACACGAAGCAAGAACTGGGGTGGGTAAAGGGACTCGAACCCTCGACCTACGGGACCACAACCCGTCGCTCTAGCCAACTGAGCTACACCCACCGTGTCCTGTGCGCTTCGCGCTCGACTATTATTGCAAGGAACGCCACGCGATGCAAGCCCCAATTTTCAAGAATTTTGAAAAGAGATTTTCGAGACCATTTCGAGCAAATCCCACCGGTTTCATAGGAGTAAACTTGCCCCACTGCAAATCCTCGAAAGGACCGTCATGAAAGAACTCTCCAACCGCACGGCAAGATTTACCGATTCGGTCATCCGCCGCATGACACGCATCTCCAATAAGTACGGCGCTGTCAATCTCTCGCAGGGCTTCCCCGACTTCGATCCCCCGACGCAGCTGCTCAACAGCCTGAGCGCCATCGCCAGCGACCCCAAGCCGCTCTATCACCAGTACTCCATCACCTGGGGCTCCCAGGCCATGCGTGAGGCGCTTGCCGCCAAGCAGGAGCATTTTATGGGCATGTCGGTAAACCCCAACGAGAATATCGTAGTCACCTGCGGCTCCACCGAGGCCATGATGGCCGCCATGATGACGGTTACGAACCCCGGAGACAAGGTCGTCATCTTCTCGCCGTTCTACGAGAACTACGGCGCTGACACCATTCTCTCGGGTGCCGAGCCCATCTATGTGCCGCTCAACCCGCCCACATTCGACTTTGACCGCGAGACGCTCGAGGCAGCCTTCCGCGACAACGACCCCAAGGCCATCGTCCTGTGCAACCCTTCCAACCCTTGCGGCAAGGTCTTTACGCGCGAGGAGCTCACCTTCATCGCCGACCTCTGCAAAAAGTACGACGCCTACTGCATTACCGACGAGGTATACGAGCACATCGTCTACGCGCCCCACGAGCACGTCTATATGGCCACGCTGCCCGGCATGTTTGAGCGCACCATCAGCTGCAGCTCGCTGTCCAAGACCTACTCCATCACCGGCTGGCGTCTGGGCTACACTATCGCCCCTGCCGAAATCACCGAGCGCATCAAAAAGGTCCACGACTTCCTCACCGTGGGCGCCGCCGCTCCCCTGCAGGAAGCCGTCGTCACCGCCCTCAAATTCGATGACAGCTATTACGATGAGGTCCTTGACCTCTATACCGCCAAACGCGACCTGTTCTGCCAGGAACTCGACAGCATCGGTCTTGAGCATAACGTGCCGCAGGGCGCCTACTACGTCATGATGGACATCTCTGAGTTTGGCTATGACAGCGACCTCGAGTTCTGTGAAGACCTCGCGTCTAAAGTGGGTGTGGGCGCCGTGCCCGGCTCGAGCTTCTTCCGCGAGCCCGTCAACCATCTGATTCGTTTCCACTTTGCCAAGCGAGACGAGACGCTTAACGCGGCGCTGGAGAACCTCAAGTCGCTACGTGATAAAATCAAGCCGCGCGGGTAAGGACGGCCCGGCAACTAAAGCAACCAAAGAAGCCCCGCACCGCCCGCCGCGTTGCGAGGCTTCTTTCTATAGCGCTTTCTTAAATGGTTTAGAGCTCTATACTTTAGTCACGGAGCAACTCGTCCCAGAGAGAGGAATACTATGGCAGAGCAGCAGCTTATCGGAGCGCTCGAGGCCGGTGGCACCAAGATGGTCTGCGCCACGGGCTATGCGGACGGTACGGTCCTAGAGCGCGAGCAGATCGCGACCACGACCCCGCAGGAGACCGTTGAGGCCGTCAACGCATGGTTTGCCGACAAGGGCATCTCCGCGCTGGGCATCGGCGCATTTGGCCCCACCGCAGTCAACCCTGCCTCGCCCCAATACGGCAAGATCCTGGAGACGCCCAAAACGGCATGGCGCTACTTTGACCTGCTGGGCACTATCCAAAACGAGCTCAATATCCCCTGCGGCTACGACACCGACGTCAACGTCGCCTGCCTGGGCGAGGTCACCTTTGGTTGCGCCCAGGGCCTCACTGACGTTGTGTATCTGACCATCGGCACCGGCGTGGGCGCCGGCGTGCTCTCGGGCGGTAAGCTCGTACACGGCATGATGCATCCCGAGGCCGGCCACATCCTGGTCACGCGCGACCCGCGCGACACCATTGGCGAGCACAGCGCCTGCCCCTTCCACGACAATTGCCTCGAGGGTCTCATCGCCGGCCCCGGCGTTAAAAAGCGCTGGGATGGCAAGAGCGCCGGAGACATGGCCGATGACCCGGAGGCCATGGACCTGCTCGCAGGCTATCTGGCACAGGCGCTCATGACCTACACGCTGTGCTACGCGCCGCAAAAGATCATCATCGGTGGCGGCGTGGCCGACCACACCCCCATCGTGCCGCTCGCGCGCAAGAAGTGCGCCGAGATGCTCAACGGTTATATCGTCACGCCCGAGGTCAACGACATCGATACCTATATTGTCAACAACAGCCTTGAGGGCAAGCAGGGCATCATGGGCTGCCTGGCCCTGGGCGCGCAGGCGCTTCAGTAACAGACGCACCCACAGGGCGTGGCGCGCCCGGCAAATCCAACCTACGGAACGACGCCACCACGCCCTATATAAGCCCTCTAATAAAAAAGGCCACCTAGCACCAAGCATACGTCCTAGGCGGCCTTTTTGGCACATATGAGCGATCGTAGTAGATATCGGAGCACAACGCCCGTTGCCGCTCCACAGCAGTCGATCATCACATCGGTGATCATGCCGGCGCGTCCCGGCACAAAGAGCTGAATCGTCTCGTCGATCGAAGGAATCAGCAGCAGGAACACCGCCGTGGGCAGCAGCACGTCAAAGGTGCGCCGGCCCTCAAAATCAAAGGCGTGCGTTGCCAAGATGCCGAGCACCATATACTCGGTAAAATGCGCGCACTTGCGAACAACAAAGTTGGTCACCCATTCATATGGAAGTCCCACGCCGTGCAGGAAACCGCGGATAGCTTCCATGACCGTTAGGCTCAGCGAGCCCGACCCCGAGCCGGGAACCAGCGAATTGCCCCAGATCAAGACCGCCATCAGGCAGGTCACGACCGCCCATTTTCGATTGATCTTAACCATGCAGAAGTTATGCCTCCGCGCGGAGCGGCGCGAAGCTGGCGGTACCGCCCTCGATAACGCTCAGGTAGGCACGGCCCGTACGCTTGGCGGTAGAGGACTGCAGGCGCTCGATCTCCTCCTCGAGGATCTGATTGACGCGCTCGTGACGACGGTTTTCCATAATGCCGGCGGCAATAGCCTCGGCCCGCTCGATGCTCTCGCGCGAGATACGGGCAGTATCCTCGGGGAACACAGCGCTGTGACGGCCGACATAGGCGGGGGCAGCAGGCTGAGGGGCAGCGACGGGAGCGGGGGCTGCAACAGGAGCAGGCTCGTCAATCTCATCCAGAATCGCGGTGGCGGCGGCCCACATGTCCTCGTGGCCCGAGTAATCAGCCATGGGGACATCAACCTCGAGTGAGGCATCCGGAAGGTCGCCGGTGTCGATGCGATCTTGGGCATCAATCGATGCGGTGATGGCTGCAGGCTCATCGAGGTCATCGAAATCGATATCCGCGGCACCGGAGATGATAGGCATGCTGGCGAGGTTTGCGTTGTACGGCGCAGCCTCAGCCGCCTGCTGCTGGGCAGGAGCGCCCCAAAGCGAGCTTTCGGCGGCACGGCGGGCGGCAACGGCCTCCTCGTCCGCGGCCATGGCTTCATCAACGTACGAATTGTCGGCAGAAGCGTTCGCGTCCGCCGAGGTAGCGCTGTAGGCGTTATTGGCTGCCGCGTTGGCGACGAGTGCCACGAAAGCCGCCGTGCTGCCCGCAGGGGCGGCCTGGGAGCCAGACACGGCGCGTGCCGCGGCGGCGATGTCGTCGCGATTGAAGGAGCCGGTCTGCCCGCCGTTGGTGAGCTCGTCGATGGCGACTTGATAGACGTCGCGCGAGTGTGCAGGGTCGCAGCTCACCGGCGAATCGTCGTCAAGCATACTGTCGATCATGGACCAAGCCTCGTCCTCGTCCATAGCATCTGCGGCTCGAGCGATGGTAGGGACACCATCATCGGCATGACGGCGCTGGAACGCACCAGTCAGGCCGGAAAGGAATGCCGAGGTAGACTGCTCCGCCTGAGCCTGAGAATCAGAAGCCGCAGCGTAAGGAGTCGCATCCTGCTGCTGAGCTGAAATCGAGGCGGTCTTGAACTCGCTTTGATGCTGATTGAGATTGGCGGCACCGCCCATGGCATCGGGCTGGAACAGACGCTCTTCACGCTGCGCACGATACTCGGAGATACCCAGCGAGGCGGCATAGATGCCCACGCCCGCCACCGCGCCCACGGCGAAGGGAACCGCACCCGCCACGACCGTCTCGTTCACAGACGAAAACGGCAGCGTCGCGGCATACATAACCACGGGAGCGGCAAGGCCGATCCCGCACGAAAGTCCGGCAAGGACTGCTCGTTGTGTTGCATCAGAAGAAGCCATGAGCTCTCCCCATCTTCCAGCACCCAAATCGCATCATTCAGTTGGCTGCGCGAGAGAAGATGAAGCGGGGCTATGCCCCAAAGCAACGGTATATGGTTCGTTTCATCTGCGTTATCCGTCGCGAAGCTTAAAAGCTATTATGCGAAACCGCCCTGTCGATTGCAAGCGACGATGTCGGATTGAAACGGGAAACCTGCTGCTTGCCAGTCTTATGGTCAAAAATAAGCGCGGAGCGGCGATATAGAAAAGGGCCGAGGCTCAAAGCCCCGACCCTTTATTGCATTGATGACTATCGCTGCGTGTGGATGACAACCTAGAACGTCTGCTCGTAGTCGCTGTGCTTTTTGGCCGAACGCACCAGGAACTCCTGGTTGGTGTTGGTGCCCTTAAGACCCTTGATAAACGACGCAGCTGCGCGCTCGGTGTTGTTCATGCCGGCAAGAATGCGACGCAGGCCAAAGACAAACGGACGCATCTGCTCGTCAACCAACAGGTCCTCGTTACGCGTACCGGAGGCAACGGGGTCGATAGCCGGGAAGATGCGGCGGTCGGCCAGGTCGCGGTCGAGCTTGAGCTCCATGTTGCCGGTGCCCTTGAACTCCTCAAAGATGACCTCGTCCATCTTGGAGCCGGTGTCAATGAGGGCAGAGGCCAGGATGGTGAGCGAGCCACCGTTCTCGATATTGCGGGCTGCGCCCAGGAAGCGCTTGGGCGGATACAGTGCCGCCGAATCGACGCCGCCCGAAAGGATGCGGCCTGAGGCGGGCGCCGCCAAGTTGTAGGCGCGGGCAAGACGCGTGATGGAGTCGAGCACCACCACGACATCGCCGCCCAGTTCCACGATGCGCTTGGCGCGCTCGATGACGAGCTCTGCCACACGAGTGTGGTTGTCGGCGGGCATATCGAAGGTCGACGCCACAACCTCGCCCTTAATGGAACGCTGCATATCGGTAACCTCTTCGGGGCGCTCGTCGACGAGCAGGCAGATGAGGTGCACCTCGGGGTTGTTAATCGAGATAGACTGGCAGATCTTCTTGAGGATCGTGGTCTTGCCGGCCTTGGGCGGGGACACGATCAGGCCACGCTGACCCTTGCCGATCGGCGACACGATGTCGATGGCGCGACCGGTAATGGAGTCCTTGCCGTGCTCCATGCGCAGCGGCTCGTTGGGATAGACCGGGGTGAGGTCGCCGAACTTGGGGCGGTTGCGAATCTGCTCGGGGTCTAGACCGTTGACGGTCGTGATTTTGGCGAGGCCGGCGCGCTTGTCGCCGCCGCGCGAAGGACGAAGCGAGCCCTCGATGACGTCGCCCGTGCGCAGACGCGCGGAGCGGATGAGGTAGGCGGGGACGAAGGCGTCGTCGTTGGACTTCATGTAACCGTGGGCGTGGATGATACCGGAGCTGTCCGGACGAATCTGCAGGATGCCCTTGATGTCGCGGAAGCCCTCGGCCTTCGCGGCGGTGACGTAGATCTCCTCGACGAGCTCGGCTTTCTTCTTGCCGGTCGTCTCGATCTCGAACTCCTTGGCCTTCTCGCGCAGCTCGGCGACCTTCATGGCCGCGAGTTCCTCACGCGAAAGCGTGGGCTCGGTGGGGGCGGCGTTGCGCTCCTTGTTGCGCTGTTTGCGATCGCGCTGGCGGTTGCGGCGGTCGTTGTTACGCTCGTCCTTGCGCTCGTTGCGCTCGTCGTTGCGCTTGTGCTGGCGACGGTTGGGGCGAGCGCCGTCTTCGGCCTCGGCGGGCGCGGCGCCATCGGTTGCGGCGGCATCGGCGTTAGCCGCAGTATCATCGCTAGCCTCGGCCTTGGAATCGCCCTGCAGCTCGGCCTCGGCCTGCTGCTCGGACGCCTTGGCCTTAGCGGACTTCTTACGACCGCGCTTGGGCTTCTCGGACGCAGACTGTTCGACGTCTTGGGGCTCGGCGGCATCAGTCGATGCATCGGCGGTCGTCTCGGCGGAATCCTCGGACGCACCCTTCTTGGCAGTCTTGGCCTTGGACGTGCGCTTAGCAGCAGTACGATGGCTGCGACCAGGACGGACGTCGGCGGGCTCGACATCGGCGGGAGCGGCCTCGGAAGTCGTAGCATCCTGGACGGGTGCATCGGCAGCGGTTGCAGACTCGGCGGTCGCCGCAGCATCCCGAGCAGCTGCGGCTGCGGCTGCGGCCTTCTCTGCCTCGACGAAGGCCTTGGGCTTGCGACCGCGACGGTGCGGGCGCAAAGCCGGATCGACAACGGGAACTTCGCTGGCCTCGACAGGCGCAGCGGGCTCAGCTGGCGATGCGCCCTCCCCTGCCGCGGAACGAACCGAAGCCTCGGTGAGCTCGAGGGTTACCTGATCGGCAACCTGCTCGGCCTTAGCAGCCGTGCGACGGCGTGTGCGCGGTGCCGGCTTCTCGGTCGGCTGGTCGGCGGCAGGTGTCTCGGGCGCAGACGGAGCTGCAAGCTCGGTCAGAGCCGCGGCCTCGCGCTCGGCAGCACGACGGCGGGCGCGCACCACCTGAGCCTCGCTAATCTGCGCCAACGCACGTGCCTGCGCGACCTCATCGGAAATCGGCTCCGAGGAGTCAGCTGCAACGGTGCGCTTGACGCGCGTCGTGCGCGTGGTACGGCGCTTGGGCTTGGTGACCTCCTCGCCGTCAGCAGCAGACTTGGCCGTGCGGCGCGTACGCTTGGGCTTTGCCGGAGCAGCCTCCTCACCAGTTGCAGGCACGGCCTTCTCAGCCGTTGAAGGCGTAGGCGTCGAAGCAGCCTTAGGCGTCTCAGGAGCCGAGGCTTGCGCGGGCGCCGCGACCTGGTCCAACGCAACCGGTGCAGCGGGAGCGGCTTGCGTCGTCGTTATTTCGTTTTCTTGCTGTTGATCAGACACAGTGTTTGCTCAACTTTCTTTTCAAGCCCTGTGATCACATGCTCCCCGCATATACCTTCAGGGCGGCTAAACAGTCTAGCTCCGTCCGAAAAGCGACGGGCGTCATTGATCTGTATCGAGATGATTGCGTCATATACGCAGCGTTAGTGTAACACAACCGCTGCCACCTGCAACTTAGTCATTGGGAACGCTCTTAAACGACTAGTCAAAAGGGGCACTCTTTGGTTTAACACCCACAAATCTGACTGCCTCCGCCAAAACTATGGCGGTTTACTACGATGAATCGCTCAACCGCGACCACTCCGAAACTTGTTGAACTAAAACCGCAGGTAGATGCCCTGCACTTTTTTGCGAAAAGCTGGCGTGGTTGGAATTTCTCATATTCATCGTAGTAAACCGGCATAGTTTCGTATTTCCAGCAGTTCCAAATTCGTCAATACGTCGGCGTTTGCAAAAAGCCCGACCTCCGCATGGAGATCGGGCTTATAGGGCTCAGCAAAGCCGAACCTACACGGTTAAATGACCCGCAGCTTACATCTGCTCGGGAGCGGAAACGCCAACAAGGGTGAGCACCAGGGCGAGCGTCACGCGGACGGCGTCGCAAGCGGCCAGACGGGCACGCGAAAGCTCGGGGTCGACGGGACGGCCCTCGCTCGGCAGAACCTGGCAGGCAGCGTAGAAGCTGTGGAAGTCGCCGGCGAGTTCCTCAGCAAAGTGCGTCAGACGGAACGGGGCGCGGTCGCGAGCGCAGCTGGCGATGAGGTCGGTGAGCTCGTTGAGCTTACGCGAAAGGGCGAGCTCGGTCGGGTCGGTCAGCAGCGAGTAATCGACGTTCTCGCCAATAGCCTTCTCGGCAACGGCCTTCATGCCCATCTCGGCGGCCTGCTCGGCGGTAACGTCGGCGGCGCGGCGCAGGATGGAGCACACGCGAGCGTGAGCATACTGCACGTAATAGACCGGGTTGGAGTTGTCGCGCTTCTTAACGGCCTCGATATCGAAGTCGACCATCTGGTTGGAGCTCTTGGAGATGAGCGTGTAGCGAGCAGCGTCGGAGCCGACCTCGTCGACGAGCTCCTGCAGGGTCACCATGGTGCCCTTGCGCTTGGACATACGGACGGGCTTGCCGTTGCGCAGCAGGTTGACGAGCTGGCCCAGCAGAACCTCAAACTTGCCGGGATAGCCAAGAGCGTCGCAGACGCAGCGGACGCGGTCGATGTAGCCGTGGTGGTCGGCGCCCCAGATGTCGATGACATGATCGACGCGCTGGAACTTATCCCAGTGATAGGCAACGTCGGAGGCGAAGTAGGTGTACTCGCCATCGGACTTGATCAGGACGCGGTCCTTGTCATCGCCCAGATCGGTGGAGCGGAACCACAGGGCGCCGTCCTTGGTGTAGAGATAGCCCATCTTGTCGAGCTTCTCAAAAGCGCGGTCGACGGCGGAGGTGCCGGCGGTCTCGCCCTCGGTGTCCTTAACATACAGCGAACGCTCGGAGAACCAGCGATCGAAGTCGCAGTTGACGGCATGGCAAAGGTCGCGCATGTTGTCGACCATCTTTACATAGCCGCGCTCGCGGAAGCTCTCCATACGCTCCTGCGGATCGGCGTTGACCCACTTATCGCCGTCGGTGCGCCAGAACTCGGCGGCCTCGTCGATGATGTAGTCGCCGCCATAGGAGTCCTTGCCCAGAGTCTCGGCAAAGTTGTCCTGATACGGATGGGTCTCGGGGTGCTCGTCGCTCTCATCGGCAACAAAGGCGTCACGGTCGGCGATCAGCAGCTTGTGAGCCTCGTCGATATCCACGCCCTGCTTGGCGATGATGTCGGCAAGCTGCATATAGCGCGTGCTGATGGAGTTGCCGAAGGTGTTCATCTGAGAGCCGTGGTCGTTGATGTAGAACTCACGCTGGATGTCGTAACCGGCGTGGTCCATAACACGGCAAAGGGAGTCGCCCAGCGCGGCCCAGCGGCCATGGCCGATGTGCATGGGGCCGACGGGGTTGGCGGAGACGAACTCGACCTGGGTCTTCAGGCCGCCACCGACGTTGGACTTAGCGAAGTCCATACCCTTCTCGCGGGCCTCGCCAAAGATGGCGTTCTTGACGGCAACGGAGAGGTAGAAGTTGATGAAGCCAGGACCGGCGATCTCGACCTTCTCGATTGCGGGGTCCTCGGGCATATGGGCAACGACGGCCTCGGCGATCTTGCGCGGGGCGCAATGAGCCAGCTTGGCGGACTTCAGGGCCATGGTGGAGGTCCACTCGCCATGAGAAGTGTCAGCCGGTCGCTCGATAGCGCAATCGTCAAGTTCAAATGCGGAAAGGTCGCCGGCCTCCTGGGCCGCAGCAAGCGCAGCGCGTACCAGCTCTTCAATCTTCTCGGGCATAGATCCTCCTTGTGTTAAAGCCCCCGAGCTCTTGGTCACTCGTAGGGCAAAAGCCAGAGTTTGTAGCACTCTATCACAAGCGGTAACTACTGTCGCAGGGTAAAGCTAATAGATATTGCATATGCACAAAAATGACTACCGCTCTTGCGCGACGGTACAAAGTTGCCGGTTTGCCTGCTGTTTATACAGGTTCTGGAAATGCATAAACGTATGAATAAGCCGTTCTATTTATCGAATACTCTAACCTATCGGAGTTGTGTGCTTTTCCTGCATAAAGTGATGGTTTGCGCACGTCAGCGTGGTATTCTAAGCATACGTAAATTCGTATAAGTTGGAGGTAGCATGTTCTCAATCGGTCAACACGTCATTCATCCGGGTCAGGGAGTCTGCACCGTCGTCGGTTTTAGGGACGACACGCCGCAGCCCATGTTGTTGCTCGAGACCAAGCAGGGACATGCGCAGACGATTCTCATGTACCCCGTGGCGCAGGCCGACCGTCTGCATGCCGCCATCTCCCAGCAAGATGCCGAGCACTTGCTGAGCCACTACGACGAGTTGGAGTGCGACACCTTTACCGAGCGCAACAGCTCGCTCGAGGAGACGCACTTTAAGCAGCAGCTCAAGCTGGGCGCGCCCGAGACGGTTCGTGTGGCAAAAACCATGATGCACCGTATTCGCCAGGCCGAGGAAGCAGATAAAAAGCCCAGCTCTTATTACATGCGCGTACTCAAGGAAGCCAAGCGCCGCTCCATCGAGGAGTTCGCCGTGGCCCTGGGCGTCACCGAAGAGGCCGCCGAAGCCCGCCTAGCCCAAGCCGCCCTCAACTAACCCATCCGCGCCAAAAACCACCACAAAGGGAACAGGCACCTTTGTGGTGGTTTTCTTGTTCTAGTAGTATTCATTCTTATCGATACCCACGAGCACAAGGAGTCTCTTATGGCAGAGCCGCTTACCGCCGGAATCACCCGCGACCGCGCGTTCGAACTGCTCAATGAGCACAACAAGGACCCGTTCCATATCACCCATGGCGAGACGGTCGAGGGCACTATGCGCTACTTTGCGCGCGAGTTCGACCCCGAGAACGAGGAGTTTTGGGGCATCGTCGGTCTGCTGCACGACCTGGATTGGGAGGAGCATGAGGACGACCCCATTAACCACACCATCTATGCTGCCGAGATTCTTGAGGGCGAAGGTGCGTCTCCCGAGCTCATTCGCGCCATCCAGACGCACACGTCGGACTTCAACACCTCACTACCCAAGCCCGAGCTGCAGATGGAAAAGATCCTGTTTGCCTGTGATGAGCTCACCGGCCTGATCGGCGCTGCCGTCATCATGCGCCCGAGCAAGAGCGTTATGGACTTTACGACCAAGTCGCTCAAGAAAAAGTTCAAGGACAAGCGCTTTGCCGCCGGCTGCTCGCGCGACGTGATTTCGCAGGGCGCCGAGATGTTGGGCTGGGAGCTCCCCGAGCTCTTTGACCGCACCATCGCGGCCATGCAGTCCTTCGCCCCCGACCGAGATACCTTCCAGGCCTAACCGTCAACGCCACCTAAAACCACCACAAAGGGGACAGGCACCTTTGTGGTGGTTTTTGTTTGCGCGGGCGTTAGGGGCGGACCTGGCCGGTGCCGCGGAGCTTGTATTTGTAGGTGGTGAGGGCCTCGGCGGCAAAGGGGCCACGGGCGTGGAGTTTTTGGGTCGAGATGCCGATCTCGGCACCCAGGCCAAACTCGCCGCCGTCAGTGAAGCGAGTGCTGGCGTTGGAGTACACGGCCGAGGCATCGACAGCATCGAGGAAGCGCTCGCAAGCATCCGTATCCTCGGCAACGATGGCCTCGGAGTGCATCGTGCCGTAGCGGTTGATGTGTGCGATGGCCTCGTCCTCGTTTGCCACGACCTTCACGCTCATCTCGAGCGCCAGGTACTCGCGGCCCCAATCCTCCTCGGTCGCGGCAACGTAGTCGTCGCCCTCGGCAAGACCGGCATCGGCGCATGCGGCGCAGGTTGCCTCGTCGCCGTGAATCAGCACGCCGTGGTCATGCAGCACGGTCACGACCGCGGGCAAAAACGCATCGGCCACAGCACGGTCGACCAGCAGCGACTCGGCGGCATTGCACACGCCTACGCGCTGGGTCTTGGCATTAACGATAATGTTGAGCGCCTTATCAAAGTCGGCGGATTCATGCACGTAGATGTGGCAGTTGCCCGTGCCCGTCTCGATCACCGGCACAAGCGACTCGCGCACGCAGCGCTGGATCAGGCCTGCACCTCCGCGCGGAATGAGTACGTCGACAATACCGCGGAGCTTCATGAGCTCGCCGGTGGCCTCGCGGTCGGTGGACTCGATCATCGACACGGCCTCGCGCGGGAAGCCCTGCGCCTCGAGGGCATCGGCCAGTAGCTCGGCAATCATGGCGCACGAGTGATAGGCCAGCGAACCGCCGCGCAGAATGCAGGCGTTGCCGGTGCGGATGCAGATGCCCGCGGCATCGGCCGTCACGTTGGGGCGCGCCTCGTAGACCATGGCGACCAGGCCCAACGGCACGCTCACGCGGGTCAGGTCCACACCGCTCGCAAGCACGCGGTGGTCGAGCACGCGGCCGACGGGATCGGGCAGCTCGGCGAGCTTCTCCAAACCGGCGGCCATGCCCTCGACGCGCTCAGGCGTCAGCAGCAGACGGTCGAGCAGACCGGCCGAAGTGCCCGCATCGCGCGCGGCGGACATATCGAGCTCGTTGGCGGCGACGATGGAGTCGACACCGTTGCGCAGTGCTGCGGCCATGGCGCGCACGGCCTCCTGGCGCTGCTCATCGCTCGCCGTGGCAAGCGAGGCCGACGCTGCCTTGGCGGCAACGGCAAGATCGTGGACATACGTGGCTATATCGACCGACATGGGCGGCCCTTTCTCCTAGAAGTTTGCAACCATGGTAGCCGATTTGCGCATGGCCTCGCCCGCGGCGGTAGAATTGGTCAACCCGAAACACCGCAACGAACGGAAGACTCA
>OHWY01000025.1_pt1 | contig 74114 bp, 74 predicted proteins | sample 1579801 | NCBI WGS metagenome assembly OHWY01 (sample SAMEA3882536, study PRJEB24775) | human gut metagenome | biome: human-associated habitat; feature: intestine environment; material: feces | place: Netherlands | collected 2009/2010 | reverse complement strand
CGTTAAGGAACGGCGGCTTTTCTTATGCCTGGCGTAAAGTCCTGCGTCGACAAGCGCGGCGTCGGTCGCCAAACTTATTGGGAGTCTTGCAGATCACTACGGGCGGCAGTGTCCCGAATGTTGGTGTAGGGCTCGGTTCCCCGGGTAGCCGCAGGCTGCCTGGGGAACCGAGAATCACCTGGAATGCCGTCAATCAAGTTCATGTCACGCCGTCTTCCTGCAAAGAACAAAGAATCGGGTTGTCGGCCACGACAGGCGCGATGATCCCGACCGCGTGCTCCGCGGCGATGCCCTCGCAGACGGGCGCGGGCGCGTTGGCCTCGGCGCCTTCCACGGCCCTGCCGATGGAATCGTCGTCGAACCGGCGGCGGCAGGCCCACTCCTCGTCCGTCTCGGCGTACACGGCGCCCATCATCCAGATGGGCGGCTTCCCGCCAAGGAACGCCTGCGTCGCGCGGCTGCGGCGCTTGAGCCCGCGGTTGGTGCGCTCCTGCAGGTTCGAGCGGAAGGAGGTGGTGTGAAGGGCAAGACGTGAAATGGGCGTTGGGCATTGCGGTCACGACGCTCGCGCTCGTGGCGTTCCTGCCGCTCGTGCCGGTCGTCCTGGTGCTGGGGCTGTTGAGGACTAGTGGCGCGTCCGAGACAGAAGTCACCTCTGGAGGGGCCGTCCGTTTATTGTCCGGACGAGCTGAGATGCTTTTATCACAATAAGCACAGATGGGAAGCACATCACTGGTATGATTGGGAAAGGGGGAAACAGATGAAAGTCCAAATCGGGACAGAGTACTGCGCGATGGAAATCGCCGAGTACGCCGTCAGCAGGCGATATCGCCACAACACGCCCATCAGCAATCTTCAGCTTCAGAAGATTCTTTACTTCCTGCAAGTCATACACGCGAGCGAGACCGGCGAGCTGCTATTCGCCGACCAGTTTGAGGCATGGCCCTACGGCCCGGTCATCAGAGATGTCTACGTTGAGTTCTCTGACTGCGGCGGCTTCCCGATAAAACGCGAGTTCGACACCGAGATAAATGACTCCATCCGCCCGTTCCTAGATGCGGGGGTGGACACGCTCGCCGAGAAATCCCCATGGGAGCTCGTCAGGATCTCACACGCCGAGGGGTCCCCGTGGGACATCATCTACAACCAGAAGCGCCTACACAAAGGAATCATCCCAAATGAGCTGATCATGCAGTGCGCTAGCGAGGTCTCTGAGTGACCGAGCAAGACTATGCAAAGGCGGCCGAAAACTTCGGAAGGGTCCTCTCTCTCTGCTCACCAGCAAAATTGGGACTCTTTCGAAGCCGCCCCTGAAAGTTCCCCCAATAAACGCAGGCAGCGACGACGCACAGAAACGCAAGGCTCTCCGCGACATGCTCGAATCCCTCGCCAGCACGGATGATGCCGCGGCGCTCTCCCAAGAGGACATCCGCCGAGCCTCGAACTTCTTCGCAAAGCTATATGGGGGGAGCGAGCCCTATCGCCATAGATATGCCGACATCTGCGACCTGGTATTTAACGCACTCGGGCAGTCCTCTGGGGACTTGGACGAAGGGGTCCCCTATTCGGTCAACTGCCTCGCCGAGAACATTCGCATCATCCATGAGTACCTGACGACGCATGGACTTTGTGACCAGGCGAAAAGTGTCCTCAAACTCGCCGACCACATCGACCTGGAAAAGACGAGGCTGAGCCACGATATCGAACAGCAGCAGGCCATGCGCGCATTCAAAGCGGCAATCGCCGAAGTGAAAGCGGAAAGGGATGAGGCGGACCAGAAACGCGCAGAGCTGGAAAGGGAGTTTGACGAGCGCCTCGACAAGACGAGGATGGAGTACATCGCGATCCTCGGCGTGTTCGCGGCGGTCGTGCTCGCCTTCAACGGCGGCGTTGGGTTCTCGACCTCCGCGATGGGCGCGCTCGGCATCGACGGCGGCATACGCGCCATCGTGCTCCTCGCCGCGCTCGTGGGCTTCGTGCTCATCAACACGGTCTGCATCCTGCTGGTCTTCATCTGGAAGATGTCCTTCAACCACAGGAAGGTGGAACTGGGCAACTGGCCGAGGAACTGCCTGATCGCCGCAGACGTCGCCCTCGTGTTCATTATGGCTGCGATGATGGCGCTCTCCCACCCTGGACTCAGGGGGTTCATCGGGCTGTAGTCCGAACGCGACGTCAAGGGCCGCCCTCCGGGGCGGCTTCCCGCTTTTCGCGGCGGGGCGCGATTGATTGGAGGTGGCGCTTGGACGCCGACGAGCCGATGGCGAAGGTAGTGTCGCGATTGTTGGTGTAGGGTCTCCATAAGGCGGAATCTGTAGAAGAAGGAGACTGTAATATCGTGCGCTCCGATGATGATATGCCTGGAGAAGGGTTATACGAGCTCTACTGCGTGCTCTTTTGCCACGGGCTTCACGAGAGGCCTGCGGTCAGAATGCGAGATGTGCGAAGGGAGCGGCGATCCGTTCGCCAAGTAGCGCCCGATGACTGGAAGCCTCTTCTTGAGGCGGCTGCACTCGCGGATGGGTTGACCAAATGATCCCGAATGGCGTTGTAATTAGCTTCAACGGTCAAATCGATTTCGGCACGGTTGTTGCTCTCCTAGCTCTGGCGCTCACTCTCCTCCAGTGGATTGTCTCACTGATACGAGGTCGCCGGGCGACCGCGCGGAGCCAGGCGTCGGCTATCTGTGCCCGTGTGGTCAGGATGCCCGAGAGGGAGACGACCACGATTGGCAGGATCAGGGTTGATTTCGGGACACAGTTCGGCCTAGAAGTGATGAACAATAGCAACGACATCGTTTACCAAGTTATCCTCACTGCCGTGCTCGTCCAAGGTGCCGGACCTCAAGACGGGAGGGACGTCGAGGGGAGCGACGGCAGAGTTCTGCTCTCGTCCGTTGCTCCGGGCAAAACCGTGAGGTGTATCGGGCATCTCGATTGCTCGATGCATAAGGCCCTCGGTTGCGAGGTGGCTTTCACCGATCGCTACGGACGCAGTTGGGTGCGCAAGAGCGACGGTCATTTGGGCAGGATTCGATTTAAAACGCCCGTCGATTATTACGGTCTAATGCAGCCTGTAGAGTGGATGGACTTCGATGATCAGTAATCGACATGCTCTGGTTTTGAACGAAAAGTCCCGGAGACGATCGATAGCGATTCTTCTTTGATGATGTAAGCGGCGCTACCATTGGCAGCGCCGCTTCTTTTCTATTTCGCTCGCAGATAGGCCTGCCACGTTGACCACCGATCGCATCCTGACCGATGTGCTCGCGTCGCATCGGCGTCGCCTCAAAACACATAGCGCGGACTGAGCATGGCTCGACTGCCAGCTTTCAATCAAGCTTGTGACATCATTGTTGTGGACGGGGCGGCCTCGGTTGCGGTTTGATCTAGCGCGGCGAAGGAAATCTTTCGCTCTAAGTTTATGCAGGAGGGAATAATGGAGACATGCCGGTCAAAAGAACCTGCTGATCAGCTCATCTGTCATATCGATTCCTATCTCAAGGATAAGGACAATCAATATGCAATTGCACTTGAGGGAGATTGGGGGTCGGGAAAGACCCGATTCATTGAAGAGAAGCTCGCCGAGCATCTTAAAGATGGCGAATACGAACTTGTCCGCGTTTCTATGTTCGGAATTGCTACTGCTGATGATCTATACGAACGCATTGTGATGGCGCTCGTACACCTTAGCGACAAGAGCATGAAGACGCAATCTGCTGCCAAAATGATGGGGGGCGCCCTCAACGGCATTTCGAGAGCTTTTATTAAAAGAACGGGATTATCCTTGAATCTCGCCGTCGGGATACAATCCGTTGCCTGCCTAATGCTCAGAAAGAAGCACTTTCTTGTATTCGATGATGTGGAGAGGCGTTCTGAACATGGCGACGATTTGGCGCTCTTCGGAACGATGAACGATCTTATCGAAAGACTCGGGATGAAGGTCATGCTGGTTTCAAATGCCTGGGGAGGCAGCGATGGGCAACCACTGCGAGCGTTCGATAGGGACGTACGCGAAAAACTAATTTGGAAAGTCTATTCGTTCAGACCTTTCCCGTCGGCATTGGCCAAAGAAATTCTCATGGGAGACTGCCGCCCATCGGAAGACCTTGATATGTATGGTGCCATACTTGCGGGAGTAAAGGCCAGCGGATGCGTAAATGCTCGAGCAATGATACGTGCTCATGAGTTAATTGGAAGAATTTGCAGTCTTGAGGTGGTTCAAGATACAGGAATTGCACCCCAAAACCGGTTTAATGCTCTGCGAGACGCAGTCCATTTTGCTTTGTTGACCTCCATGGGGAGCGCACCCGACATGCCGAAAAACGACGCGCCGGCGGAATTGCTCAGTCCGAAAGCTCTTGAATACGAGCGTGGCGTGGCTCTTTACGAGCAATACTCTGATTTCTCCGTGATAGGTAGGGCTTTCGACCCTTCAGGCGAAGTAACAAAGGATGATCTTGAGCAAGGGTTTAAAGCGTACATTGGAAAAAGGTATCCGAGCAACTGCGATACCCTCGAAATTAGAGAGATCGCTAAAGAGATGCGGGGCGCGTACGCTCTTGATGACGATGATGTAGATGGCCTCGCGCAGCATTATTTTAATTTAGTTTCCAGGGGGCATTATTCAGTCGATTGTTTGCACGACGTGTTCGATGTTTATTACCTGCTATCCGATCTCGAATGGGAATGTCCATTTTCGCAAGATGACTTTATCGAATATTGCAAGAAAGTGATCGATGCCGATCCAGACAAAGCTATTGAGCACCTTTCTGGACCAGTATTTTATACAGACGAGAGGCGGGAGAGACGGGAGCTCGCTGAAGTACTTAAGCGTTATGCTCAGACAGAGTTGAATAAAAGGATGTCGACTCAGTTGATGATATCTGAGAGAGCGGAGGAACTGACGGGCAGAGAGCTTGCTCGTCGTCTCAACGATGCAGTGAAACGCGATGTCAAAGTGTTAGTTAATGCTACTCCGAGAGTCATTGTCGAGACATTTTGCAGAGAGGATGCGTCGAATCAGGAGGCGCTTCGCATGTTCTTTGTGCATCTTAATAACGTTCAGATTCCGGGCGGGGCGCCATCGGCGGCTTTAGTTGAATGGATACTTGAGATAAAGAATGCACTGAAAGAAACGAACGTTGAAACGAAAACCGGCGCGATGAGAAGGTGTTGGTTCTTGAGAAATCTTGAGGAGCTTGAGAGCCGATTTGGGCATTCCAGACAGGAGTAACACCGATGCGCCACTTGTCGTGCGCTTCAATGCCAGCGGTCTTGATTTACGCTTGCGCGGTGCCAGCTTGATTTCATTTGTTGCATAGATCGAAGTATGAGCCGGTCGCGCCTTCTTCGCTGTGACCATGGTCTTCTATCCGTCTCGGCTGCATGGTGAGTTCGATTGCTTTTTCGGAGTGGCAATGATACGTATGGTGTGAAACGGATGGTACGCGGATAACGAGGGGCGGAAACAACGACAGCCCCACGCTAAAGGAAAGGAGCGGAGGAACTATGCCAGAAAATAAAATACCAGGCCTCTTCACCGTCTACTACATGAATCAGCAGAAGGTGTTCGAGACGAGGATGCTACTGGACAACAAACTCAAGACTACAAGCTCCAAGGAAAACCAGAACGGGACGACAAAGAGAGCATCATTGAACGCCGAAGCGGAGCTCAACCCTCCCTTTCTGACGAAACTCAGGGCAAAACTCGAAGGAAGCGTCAGGCACGAAAAACAAGAGAAGATCGTGGACACCCTCGAATACGTGAACACAAATAGCCGGATGCTCGCCGACATAATGGAGCATTGCAAAGCCCCCGAAAGCGGAACAACGCTTACAGAAGGCGACCTCGCATACATCGGCGATGTCTCGCTGGAGCTCATCAATGAGGAGGAGATTCGAGGCATCATGGCGATCATGAGCGGGACCTTCGACGGAATCACCGTCCCCGATGCCGGAGACCTCGACATCGGCCACATGATGCAATCCTTCATAGGAGACGGCGCAGCCTTCAAGCTCAGAGGAAACCGCGCAAGAAGAAGAACGCCGCTGTACGCGAAGGTTCCCCTCGATGGAGAAGAAATGTTCGAAAGCGGGTACACAATCGACGACCTGCTCATCGGAAAGGTCGGCATCGTCGGGATATGCAAAGGGAAAATCACCCCGGCCCAGATGAAGAGCCCCCTCGATTACTTCCAACAGCCAGACGACCCGAAACGCACGCCGCAGAACGACATTGTTATATGCGGAAAGAACCCGTCACCCACCGCCATGACCGGCGGCGGCAATCGGGTAGAACAGGGCTATTACATAGACATCCTTGCTGTCATTCAGGCAGTGTCCTTCGAGGCTTGATAGGCAACGCCATGCGCAAACTCGTCACATACAACAAATCCCAGTATAAAGCCCTGATCGACCAGCTCGGAGACGGCGGCTTCAAGTTGATGTCGCTTCTCGAACTACACGGAAGCGACCAAATCTCCGAGCTCCTCTCCGAGAAAAAGCTCGTCGTGGACGTTTCATCACTTGTGGGGTTACTCTCGGGCGATCTTCAGCTGGCATCGAAATTCGAGCTCCTCGTCCACCAGCTACCCTTTGGCACCCTCTTCATCGGAGACGATAAAACCGTGAACGAAGGAGCATACCAATTGAGAACCATGTTCGACGACATTATAGAATGCGACATCGAGATCGATAAGGACGCCCAGAAGGACAAAAGAGTAAAGAGAACACTCGTATCCCTCGACGAACTCGAATTCAAACAGGTCCTCACCACCCTCGAAAGCGAGCTCATAGGCCAGATCGAATTCAAACGCTCCTTCGAATCCCGATCGCGCAGCTTCAGGCTCTTCAACGCGCTCGACGAGCAGCCGGTGTTCTCGTTGCTCCTTCTTGGCCCTTCGGGTGTCGGGAAAACAGAAGTCGCCAAGATTCTCTGCGAGGCAATCGCGCCATGCCAGCCCCTCCCTAAAGTCAATCTTGGGAACTACAGCAGCAAGGACTCTCTAAACTCCCTGATTGGCAGCCCGAGAGGATACGTGGGAAGCGAAGAAGGCGAGCTGGGAAAGAAGATCGACTCGTCCGATGCCGGAATTCTCCTGGTGGATGAGTTCGAGAAAGCTGAACCCGCCGTCTGGAACTTCTTCCTCGATCTCCTCGAGACAGGATCGTTCACGGACTCCCAAGGGATGGAGCACAATCTCCGCGGGTTCATCATCGTATTCACGACAAACTGCCCCCTCGGGAAGATCAATGAAACTTTCCCGGCAGAACTCCTCTCCCGCTTCAATTTGATGAGCCACTTCTCCAAGCTAAGCGTAAGCGACAAAAAGTTCTTTGTCGAAAGATACGTATCCATGTTTGCCAAGAAGTACAGGGAGACTGCTCCCAGTGGCTTGCCGACATTGCCGGACGACATCGCCGACAGGGCAATGATGGAAATCGACATTGAAGCGACCGAAAACATCCGGATCCTCAAGAACACAACAAGATCTTGGATCAGCGAATTCGTAGAGAAGGCCCGAAAGAGCAGTTCAATCGCGACGCAGCCCTCCATCATCAACACCCAAACATAACGAATATATGTTCTTATTGCATCGCATCTACATTACGAAATTCAGATTGCTTGAGATGTCTTGACGCAAGTTCAGATTCACTTCGGAGTATCATGCTGTCAATTTGAAGGATGCTACCTGCGCTTTTGAAGAATCGAAACGGAGGTTGTAAGCCGATTCTTCCTTTCACCGACTGGCAAAACGATTTACACCTAATTGTGGGAGTTGCCCACGCGATTTCTCTTTGCTCCTGCATCGATCTCGCTAAACTAATAAGTGCTGCCAACAGGGCATTTTCTGGTGCATATTCTATTGGCTCCCGCGAAGATCGGAGCGGGTATGTTTGCTGCCGAGTCCCACACCAGCCGTCATCACATCGCGATCGCTGCCATGGCCTGCCTATGCTTTTTGCTGGGCGGGCCTTCTTATGCCGCGGGCGCTGAGAGCCTCATCATCGCGGGCGCGACGTACTACGAGCCGGGCGTGTCGGGCCCCGGCTGGGCTTGGACCGATGCCGACCACCTTGAGCTTAACGGCTACGCGGGCGAGGCCATCGGCGCCGACGGCGACCTGGTGCTGACGCTTGCCGGGCAAAACTCCGTGACGGAGTCACATGCGCCCGATGCGGACATCACGCTATGCGGCATGGAGGTGTGGGGCAACCTGACGCTTCGCGGTACCGGGACCCTGACGGCGACGGGCTCGCAGTGCGGGATCCACGTTTCGCAGGCGCTCGTGGTGGACGGCTGCACCGTCGATGCCCGGGCGGACGGGGCCGATATTACGGACGAGGCGGTTGCCGGCGTGATCGCCGGCAACATGGCCGTGCGCGGCGGCGGACGCGTCGTTGCCGCGGGCGCCGGGTCCGGAGCGGGCGTGCGTGCTTACGGCGTTTATCTGCAGGATGCGGGCCTTGGCGCTGGTGCGGCCGGCTGTCGGCTTTCCGTCGACGCCTCGTGGCTGGATGCGGCCGGTGCCGACGGCGGCGTTGCTTGCCTGGGCGGGTCGCTTGTGTCCGCGCGGTTTGTGACGCCTGTTGGTGGGGCCTTTGGTGCTGGTGGCGTGGTGGATGCTGCGGGGGTCGTGGCACCGCATGTGGTGGTTGAGCCCGATGTGGCCACGCCACCGGCGGGGGAGACAGACAGGGGCGAGGTGACTGGCGATAGCGCGGGCAAGTCTCCCTGCGATGCTAACCCCTCTGCCGGAGAGCCCACCACAGGGCCCACGACAAATCCCGCGCTGAAACCCGCGGCTGCGACAACCAAGACAGCAACGACAGTAACCAAGACCACGGCCGCCAAAGTCTCCAAGCCCAAGGCTGCCACCGCGACCACTGCGGCGCTCCCCAAGACCGGCGACAACTGCTGGATCGTCGCCTCTGTGGCGCTTTTCCTGCTGGGGACAGTGTTTCTAGCTGCTGCGTGCCGCTGCTGAAGCACCATTTCGATAGGCTATATAGAAGGCTATATTCGTAACGACGAATTAGTAGAATAATTTTTACGACAATTACTCGGGACTTATCTAACATGAACCACGAGTCGGATCATACAGTTGAGGCTGCCAAGAACGTAAAAGACGCCGGCCTTCTTGAGCTGCTTGAGCGTTGCAGCTATCTATATAGCGAGGCATTTTATGCCAACACGGAACTAGCAATCCTTCGCGAACTGTCTAAAGCATCTTCCGACTATGAGAATGAAGTAATTTGCGCTGGCTGCTTCTTCAGCTTTACACAACTTGCATTAACCGAATCCTGTTTCATGAATTGCGCACGGTTATTTGATGCCAAAAGCGACGTCAGTATTGGGAACTTGATAGAAGACGTCAAGTCTCATTCTGCTGAAATCGACGCGCTTGCAATCTCCTTATTTAATGATCGACCAAACTTTGACAGGCTTAATCCAATCGTTCATCCATTGGCAAAGGACGAGGAGCGTTTCTACTCCAAAGAAGTTGAGTCACAACGCTCAGATGAAAAGCTGTTCGGAAATCATTACAGAATGGTTACTGTGTGCATAACCACTTATGACCTTTCCAATTTATGGAAAAAACGACTCAACGGTCTCAGTAAACAAACTGACATGCTTCGCGATCAGCGAAATAAAGTATTCGCCCATAGCGACATAGAAGCACTGAATTATGATGAGCTTGTTAGGCGACTTCCTTTAACTTTCAGCGAAATTCAAAAACTAATCGACTTCGCACTCGATCTAACAATCGAATTATTCGCCAAAATTACTGGTATTGAAAAAGATCGATTGCCCAAGAACTACAACGATATACAAGGCCTCCTAAAATATGCGGAGGTTGGCATGGAGGCTGTTGAGCAGCATTTGGGTAATCTATAGGATTCAAGCGCCTGCAAGTAGTTAAGCATGCGAGCGCTTGAATCTGAATACGATCCTTGACATAAAGTCCGACCATCGCACAATGACGGTTTTCCATGCCAAAAAGACACTGAAGTGTGAGGTGGTTCAAATCTCAGTAATACAAATTATCAGCAGTTCAGGTCTTATGGGAATAATTCAATTCGCATCACGTTGCATCTAAGCGGCTGTTTATACTTGGATATAAACACTAAGGAGGTAGCAATGCTTTGGAGCTATGTTCAGCTAGATGACGGCACTCAGTTTGCCTACTCAGAAACACGAGACGACGGGACCGTTCGCGTAGCCGTCGAGCGCCCGGTTGATTTTGGTTTTGACCATGCAGAATGCTTTCTACCTGCGGTCAAATGGTTTAACGTCGAAGGATTTTCTACTGATGATCTGGATTTTTTGACCGAGTTCGTTAGATCAAACGCTCCGTTTATCTTCGAGCTTGCAGAACGGCAAAAAGCCGGACCGGCGGTGGCATAATGCCTCGAATTTTTGTTTTTGGACAGTATGTTCTGTTCTTTTGGAATGCAGAAAATGGCGAGCCCGTTCACATCCATGTAGGAGTAAAGAGGGCAGCTGCAAATTCGACTAAGTTTTGGCTCACTAAAAATGGTGGATGCACACTTGCGAACAACGAGAGCAAGATTCCGGCTAAGGATCTCAGGGATCTTTCAAAACTAATCACCATGAACCATCGTTACATTTGTGACAAGTGGCGCGAAACCTTTGGTGATGATTCCCTGACATTCTATTGCTAAACCGCAATTGAGCCATGATTACGCTTGTCAACTCATGATTGCCGATGTTGACGGGCGGGACCTTCCTGTTACGCCGCTAGTGCTCCAATCGTACTTTCCGATAGCCCGGAACCCAAAGACAACCAGCACTACGCCTGGATCCAGGACCTTGTTTCCGGAAACCGCACGCGAGCAGAACTCGCCGACGAGCTGCGCCGCAATTGCGTTGTGTGTCTCGACGGTGCGTCGCACGTATAAAATCTAAGCATCCAAACTCTAACTATGAAATGGAATGGACGCCACATGGAACTCCCTAGCACCCTGTGCAGCAATGTGTACGACTTCGCGTTTTGCCCCGAGCCCTGCTACGATCGCCTGGTCGACCTCGCCGACCCCGAGGACTGGGGTCCCGGCAACCGCATCCTCAGAAACTACTTGTCGTTTTCATTTAGCCGGGCGGTGTTCCTGACCGAGCGCGACGTGGACCAGACCGCGCCGTCCAACCTACCGCTGGTGTTCGACGACGACCAATGCCTGTTCAACACCGGCCTGTACACGCGTCGCTACGAGACCATCTACGGCCTGTTTGAGCCCAACACGAAACCCGACGCGCGCCAGCGCTGGTTTTTGAAGGGCTTCTTTAAGGAGAGCGACCCCATGCTGGTCTCGTTTGAGTACCTGCCGTGCCGCGTGCGCTTTGCCGAGGACCCTTCCGAGCTGGTCTTTGACTACCGCCTTCCCATCCGCTCCAACATCGACCATATTTTGGGCGACGAGGAGAACCTGACGCGCATTCCTGCCAGCCTGATGGGGGAGGACAACTCGCTGCTGCTGCGCCGTGCCTTTGAGGGCGCCGTCGTCGAGGCCGCCCGCCGCGCCGCCGCCAACTACACGCTCGCCGTGCCGCAGTTCTACGGCGGCCGGATCCAGCTGCTCTTGCCGCTGTGCCTGACCGGCGACAAGCCCGAGCTGGCGCTGACCATCCAGCGCGAGGACGGTTTCTACGCCGCGCGCACCTGCCTCACACTCGATATGGCCTACAACAACGCGCGACTTATCTGCCGCCCCGAGACTTCGTGGATTAAGCGATAAATGGTGGTTTAGCTGCGGTTTTGTTGGCTGACTGGGTTGAAACAGTGCGGTTTGCTCCCACGAATTTAAAATCGGGGGCAAAAAGTTCTTGGTAAACCACGCACGGCTATGTTAGTATCTCTTTTGCCGAAAGGCGACGGGCGATTGGCTCAGGGGTAGAGCATATCCTTCACACGGATGGGGTCACAAGTTCGAATCTTGTATCGCCCACCATCTAAAGTACAGGTCAGAGGTGTTAAGCCTCTGGCCTTTTTCTTTTTGATACCAAGGGTGATTCCAAAACGAATCGTAGTCGTATAAGGCGTCATTTTTTTCGCACCCTTTTTGCTGACGCCATTGCATGTTTTGTATAAAACTCATGCGTATTTTCATTGAATTCCCCATGTGATCCGCGCGCAAATGTGGAGACAGGGACCACATGCCCAAAGCTTCTTCCAGCGGTTTTCTATCACACGACGGTTTTTCGGCGGAACTCGGCATGCTTTTGTCAGCATTTGGTTTGCTTCCCGTACTTACCCGCATGATGCCCCGGTAGATAATCGGCCATGCCCGCAATCCGCACGGCCTACGGTCGAAACCAGGGGAGGCCACATGGACGAAATCGTCTGCGCAAACACCGCATTCCGCTACTGGCGCTGCCCACCGCAGGTGCATGACCTCTACCCGCGCCTACCCAGCTCCGATGACGGCTGGCGAGCCCTATCCCAAGCCCCTTTCGTAACCGACGTCCTCAAGACCCCGATTATCGCTGTTGCTTCGCCAGGTTGTTGTAATCACCACTCGGGATTGCGCTCCACTATTCGTTGGGAAGGGGCATCGGATGTCAGTACAACAATCGACACCAACTTAGGCTTTAGTGTCACCAATCCGCTTAACACGTTATTTACTATGACACGCTTTGTGTCCCAAATAAATCTCGTACTGGCAATGTACGAACTTTGCGGTTGGTTTTCTGTTTTCGAGCCGGCTCCCGCTGCCGAAATGCAGTTAAAAATGGCGGTAGAGGAGAATCGCAAATCCAGCACGCAGGATCTATTCGAACTTGGAGAGGGCGAAGACGAGGTTCCCTGGAAACGTGTTTACGCCCGCGCAACCGTAAAGGCCACAGATAAAGAAGGCCAAACGAACAAGCGTGAGGATGGAAGAGAGGTTACGAAACTCAAAGGCACTTCTCTTTGGATGAGAAAGCCGCTCATCGAGCTAAGCGATCTGCATCGATTCGCCGACAAGGTCAAAAGTCAAATGTGGGGAAAGCAGTTTTATGATGCCACTCAGCAGGTTATCGGCATTGCTGCGTCTCCACTCGAGGTCGCTGGGGTCCTGCTTCTAAGTCGTTCTCGACGTCTAGGTGGTGCAGGATTCAGATACGTGTACCTCAACGATTTAACCCCTCTATCTGTAGCAGCCCAAAGCATCGCAGGTCAAAAGGTTTGCTACGGCGACATCGTGATTGTAAACCCAATCCTAATGAAGGCAGTAATTATCGAGATCCAAGGTGAAGTCATCCATGGGTCAGGCGCGGTACTCGACCACGATGCTGAGCGCATGACTGCGCTCCAGAGCATGGGTTTCGACGTGTTCCTGGTGACTCACGATATGCTCAACGATTCAAAGCAGCTAGACACCATAGTCAGAAGTGTCTGCGACCGTTTAGGGATTCGCTATAAAGCCAAAACTGAGGCAATGAAGTGCGCCGAGACGAGGCTGCGAGCAAATGTTTTGTGCAACTGGTTGGAAATCGGAAATTAGCTGGCGACAAGGCGCTAGAACTACCTAGTTTGCCTGTTAGTGAATTAATGTCATTTCAAAACTATGCCGGATTACGGGGCTGGACCCGGACCGGCCGTCCATGCCCTGCATTTCACGGAATGCGCAAGCCGTCTACCTGCGGTTTTGATTTTACCGATGACGGCATGCTCGGGGGGTTCCCGGCCCGGCCCCGTAAACCGGCATGGTTTTGAAATCGCCGGGTCGGCGGGAGCGCGATCGGCCCCGATAATGAGCCCGGCGCCGGCGGGATGGCCGCTGGGATGATGGCGGCCCACGCCGCGACTGCGAAATTTTCCAAAATTGCCCTTGCATCGTGGTCCGAGTTCCCGTATAGTACTTCTTCGCACGGGGGCGTAGCTCAGCTGGGAGAGCGCTTGACTGGCAGTCAAGAGGTCAGGGGTTCGATCCCCCTCGTCTCCACCCGAGCATTGAATGAGGCTCCAACGCAAGTTGGGGCCTTTTTTCATATAGGCACACAAGGTCAAAGGCGGCACCATGATCCTCCTGGTCGACAAGATCGAAAAAAGCTTCGGCGCACGCGTCCTCTTTAGCGGCGCGTCCTTCCAGATCAACCCCGGCGAGCGCTTTGCGCTCGTGGGACCCAACGGCGCCGGCAAAACCACCATGCTCAAAATCATCATGGGCATCGACAGCCCCGACGCCGGCCAGGTCCAGTACGCAAAGGACTGCCAGGTAGGCTACCTAGAGCAGGAAACTAATCTGGAGCAAAAAGACACCACCATCCTTGCCGAGGTCATGGCCGCTGCCAAGGAAATCCGCCGCATGGGCGAGCGCGCCAACGAGCTGCAGGCCCAGATCACCGAGCTCTCCGAACAGGGCAAGAACGTCGACGCGCTCCTTAACGAGTATGGACAGGTCCAAGACCGCTTTGAGCACCTGGGCGGCTACGAGCTCGAGAGCAACGCCCGCAAAATCCTGTCCGGCCTGGGCTTTAAGGTCACCGACTTTGAGCGCCCGTGCTCCGAGTTCTCGGGCGGCTGGCAGATGCGCATCGCGCTTGCCAAGCTCTTCCTGCGCCACCCCGACCTGCTGCTTCTGGACGAGCCTACTAACCACCTGGACCTCGAAAGCGTCCAGTGGCTGCGCGGCTTTATCGCCAACTACGACGGCGCCGTCCTCATCGTCAGTCACGACCGTGCCTTCATGGACGCCTGCGTCGACCACGTCGCCGCTCTCGAAAACCGTCGCGTGACCACCTACACCGGCAACTACAGCAGCTACCTCAAGCAGCGCGAGGACAACCTGGAACAGATGCGCGCCAAGCGCGCTGCCCAGGAGCGCGACATCGCCCACATGCAGGTCTTTGTCGACAAGTTCCGCTACAAGCCCACCAAAGCTGCCCAGGCACAGGAGCGCATCCGCAAGATCGAGCAGATCAAAAAGGAGCTTGTCATCCTGCCCGAGGGTCACAAGCACATCGACTTTAAGTTCCCCGACCCGCCGCGCTCCGGCGACATGGTCGTAGGGCTCGAGAGCGTGTCCAAGTCCTACGGCGACAAGCACATCTACAGTGACATCGATCTCAAGCTCTACCGCGGCGAGCATGTTGCGCTCGTCGGCCCCAACGGCGCCGGCAAGTCCACGCTCATGAAGATCCTCGCCGGCCTGGAGCCGCCCACCACCGGCACCCGGGACCTGGGCACCAACGTGGGCGTGGCCTACTACGCCCAGCACGCACTCGAGGGCATGACCGAGTCCGATACCGTCCTGCAAGAGATCGACACCGTCACGCCCAAGTGGACCGTGCCGCAGCAGCGCAGCCTGCTGGGCGCCTTCCTGTTTAGCGACAACGATTCCATCGAAAAGCAGGTACGCGTCCTCTCCGGCGGCGAAAAGGCGCGTCTGGCACTGGCCAAGATGCTCGTGGCCCCCGAGGCGCTCCTGTGCCTGGACGAGCCCACCAACCACCTGGACATCGACTCGGTGGACATGCTCGAGAACGCCCTGCAGAACTTCCCCGGCACCATCGTGCTGATCAGCCACGACGAGCACCTGGTACGCGCTGTGGCCAACCGCATCATTGACATCCGCGATGGCAAGGTCACGGTCTACGACGGCGACTACGACTACTACCTCTACAAGCGCGAGGACCTCGCGGCCCGCGCCGCCGCCGAGGCGGCAGGGGAGAGTGCGCTGGCCACGGCCAAGTCCGCCAAAGTCACCGCGGCCCAGCCCGATGCGCCCGCCGCCGCTCCCAAGCCGGTCGAGGGCAAGAAGACCAAGGAGCAAAAGCGTGCCGAGGCCCAGGCCCGTGCTGCGCTCAACAAAAAGCTCAAGGGCGTGCGCAACCAGCTCAAGAAGATCGAGGCCGAGCTCGACAAAAAGCGCGCCCGCTATGACGAGCTTATGGAATTGATGGCCAGCGAAGAGCTTTATGCCGATCAGGACAAGTTGAACGCCGCGCTGGGGGAATATAACGGCCTTAAGCAAGAGCTTCCCAAGCTCGAGGATGAATGGCTCGAACTTTCCACCCAGATCGAAGAGGAGACCGCGCGTGAACTCTCGTAAGGCCGCTGCTGTGGCGATGAGCATCATCGCCACCGCCTGTCGCATCTGCGGCATCTTTATGAGCGCGATGACCGTGCTGCTGTGTTTTAGCGGCCTCACCGCCAAGCTGCAGATCGTGGGCTTTGTCGTTGAGCTTTCGCGCGCACTGCCGAGCGCCATTGCAGGCTACGGCGTTATCACCTCGCCCTTTGGCGGCGTGTTCCGCCTGGATTATGCCATCGTCGCCGTCATTCTGTTTGTGGCCGACCACCTGCTCACGCGCGCCTCGCGCCGCGTCCGCTAGGGGAACACCATGTCCAGCAGCTACCTCATGAACCTGCTCGCTAGCGCCGTCGCCGTCATCGTGGGCATCGTTATCCACGAGAGTGCACACGCCGCGGCGGCCTGGGCGCTCGGCGACAAGACGGCCCGTTCGCGCGGACGCGTCTCGCTCAACCCGCTCAACCATATCGATCCGTTTGGCACCATCATCCTGCCGCTGCTTATGCTTGCCGCCGGCGGTCCCGTATTCGCCTTCGCCAAGCCCGTGCCCGTCTACCTCAACAACCTCAAGCACCCCAAGCGCGATGAGGTCCTGGTGAGCGCGGCCGGCCCCGCATCGAACATCGCACTCGCGTGTCTCGCTGCCGCCCTCATGCACGCGGCATACGGCAACCTCTACGCCAGCATGTCCTTTGCCGTGGCGTCCCAAATCATGAACTTTGGTGTCACGTTTATCGTGGTCAACCTGTCGCTCGCGTTCTTTAACCTCATCCCGATCCCGCCGCTCGACGGCTCTTCGATCATTGTGCCGTTCCTTAAAGGCAAGGCGCTCGCCAACTACTACCGCCTTCAGCAATACGCTATGCCCATTCTCATCCTGGTTCTGTACCTGCTGCCCATGTGGACCGGCATCGACGTGATCGGCCGCTATTTCGACGTTACCGTGTATCCGCTCGCTGAGCAGCTGCTTAACTTCGCAATCGCCGGCATCTAAGGTAAACTAACAGGTCGACCGTGCAAAACGGTCGTAACATGCACCCAAACCGCGCCGCGAAGGCGCCGTCAAAGGAGGTCGAAGATGTCGTATCGCGTGTCGACGCAGGTCTACAGCGGACCGTTCGACCTGCTGCTGCAGCTGGTAACCCGCCAAAAAGTTGATATTGGCGCCATCTCCATTAGCGAGGTGGCCGAGCAATACCTGGCCGAGGCCGAGCGCATCGAGGCGCTGGACCTGGACGTAGCGAGCGACTTTTTGCTGGTCGCGGCAACCCTTTTGGACATCAAGGCTGCCTCGCTGGTGCCCCAGGAGGCCCCGCGCAAGACAGACGACGATGACGAGGACGACGAAGACCTCGAGGAACTCAGCGCGCTCGACGGCGACGCCCTGCGCGAAGTCCTGATCCAGCGTCTGATCGCCTACAAGCAGTTTAAGGGCGCGGCTGCGGCCCTCGGTGCCCGCATGCAGGCCGAAAGCCGCATGCATCCCCGTGCGGCCGGCCCCGACCCCGAGTTTCTGGGCCTTATGCCCGACTACCTGGCCGGCATCACGCTGCGCGGTCTCGCCGTCATCTGTGCCGACCTGGACGGCAAGCGCCAGACCTTCCTGCTGGAGGCCGAGCATGTGGCGCCGCATCGCGTGCCGCTCGACCTGACCGTGGCCTCAGTCGACCGCTTTACCATGGCGCACCAAACCTGCACCTTCCGCGAGCTACTGGACGGCGATGCCACCACCGAGCAGCTCATCGTCACCTTCCTGGCCATGCTTGAGCTCGCCAAGCGCGGCTCGCTCACGCTGAGCCAGGACGAGATCTTCGGAACCATCTGCATCAACCGAGTCGAGGGAGCCGAGGCATACGTGCCCGGCGAGGGCCCCGAGCTCACCGAATAGGAGCCGCAATCATGTCAACCCTTTCCACGCTGGAGGCAAACAGCCTCAAAGGCGCCCTCGAGGCGCTGCTGCTGGTGTCAAGCGACCCGGTGAGTGCGCCCGCGCTGGCCGGCGCACTGGATATCGCCCCCGGCGAGTGCGCGTCGCTGCTCGCCGAGCTCAAGGTTGAGTACGAGGAGGCCAACCGCGGCTTTCAGCTGCGCGAGGTCGCCGGTGGCTGGCGCTTGTTTACACACCCCGCCTGCCACGATGTGGTCGAGGCATATGTGCTGAGCTGGGACACGCAAAAGCTGTCCCAGGCGGCCCTCGAAACCCTGGCCGTCATCGCATACCACCAGCCCGTAACGCGCGAGGTGGTCAAGGGCATCCGCGGCGTCAACTCAGACGGCGTCATCGCGTCGCTCGTGGACAAGGGTCTGGTGCGCGAGCTCGGCCGCGACCCCGAGCGCGGTCAGGCCATCATCTACGGCACGACCAACGCCTTCTTGGAAAAGTTCGGTCTGCGCTCCACCCGCGACCTGCCCGATCTGGAGCAGTTTGCCCCCGACGAGCAGTCGCGCCAGTTTATCCGCGAGCGCCTAAGCGGCCGCAGCATTCAGTCAACGCTCGAGGAGCAGGCCGAGGACCTGGACGAAGAGCGCGAACTAATCGATACCGATGTTGAAGATACCGATGGCGAGGAGCTGCTGGCCGCCGGTGACACCTCGGAGGACATGCATGACGAGGACTAACGAAGCAGGGGAGACGCGCGTCGCAAGCGCCACGGACACCGCAGCGCCCGTAGGCGACGCGGTGTCCGTCTACCCGCACACCATGCGCCTGCAGCGCTTTTTGGCGCGCGCGGGCGTGGCAAGCCGCCGCGGGTCGGAGGACCTGATGACCGCCGGCCGCGTGACTGTTAACGGCAAGGTCGCGACCGAGCTGGGCACCAAGGTCGATGTCGACCGTGACCATATCGAGGTCGACGGCATGCCGGTCAAGCTCGACCAGGGCGCCGTGTACCTGATGCTCTACAAGCCGACCGGCTACCTCACCACCATGAGCGACCCGCAGGAGCGCCCTTGCGTGGCCGACCTGGTCCCGCGCGACCGTTTTCCGGGGCTCTTTCCAGTGGGCCGCCTAGACCGCGACACCACGGGCCTTTTGCTCTTTACCACCGACGGCGACCTGTCGCAGGATCTGCTGCACCCCAGCAAGCACGTCTACAAGACCTACCAGGCACTCGTGGACGGGCAGCTGACCGACCGCGATCTAGACCCGCTACGCCGTGGCATCGAGCTCGACGACGGCCTGTGCCAGCCGGCAATCTGCCGCGTCATCAACGCGCGCGAGGCAGAGGCCGTGGCTCCGCAAGGCGTCAAACCCGGCACCACCGCCGTGGAAGTTATCATCCGCGAGGGCCGCAAGAACCAGGTCAAGCGCATGCTGAGCAAGATCCACCATCCGGTAATCCGCCTGCATCGCTGCAACTTTGCCGGCCTGGAGCTCGAGGGTGTGGCCAAGGGCTCGTGGCGCGAGCTCACCGACCGCGAGGTGCAGATCCTCAAAAGCGGTGGCATCCTGCCCAAGCAGGCGAGCGCCAAGCGCAACAGCGGCAAGCCCCAAGACACGCCCGCGGCACGCACGCGCCATCACGGCAGCCACGGTTCTGCGCCCAAGCGCAACACCTACCGCGAGCGCTACACGGGCTAGGCAACCCGCCGCGCCCCAACGCCCGCAAACCATACCAGCACGTCACCCATCGAAAGGAAGCATTACATGATCGTCGCCATCGACGGCCCCGCCGGTTCCGGCAAGTCCACCATCGCCAAGGAGATCGCCCGTCAGCTTGGCTTTAACAAGCTCGACACGGGCGCCATGTATCGCGCCGTCACCTTCGCCGCGCTCGACCGCGGCATCGACCTGGACGACGAGACAGCCATCGTTGCCCTCGCCGAGCAGATCGAAATCCACTTTACCAACGGTACCGGCGAGGACACGCGCCTGACCATTGACGGCCAGGACGCTTCGGCCGCCATTCGTACTCCGCAGGTTGACGCCAACGTGTCCAAGGTCTCGGCCTACCCGGGCGTGCGCGCCGCCATGCTCATCCATCAGCGCCGTGCCGCAGAGGACCGCGATATCGTGGCCGAGGGTCGCGACATCGGAACCGTCGTGTTCCCTAACGCGCAGGTCAAGGTCTTCCTGACAGCCGACCCGCGCGAGCGCGCCCGCCGCCGCGTGCTTCAGCGCCACCAAAACGATGCCCAGCAGCTCACGTCCGAGCAGCTCGAGGCCGAGGTCGACGAGACCCTCGACGCCCTTAAGCAGCGCGACAAGCTCGACAGCAGCCGCGAGGTCGCCCCGCTCGTGCCCGCCGAGGACGCCGTGCACGTCGACTCCACCGCCCACACCATCGACGAGGTCGTTCGTATCATCGAGGACCTCATCAACCAAAGGAGGTAGCCCATGCGCCTGTTTAAGCAGACGCCCGAGGATTATTACAACGCTCCTTATGCAGAGTTCCCAGCGCTCATCCGCGGCACCGTTGTCGTGGTCATGGCCATCCTTTGGGCCTTCTCCAAGCTCATGTGGCGTTGGAAGGTCGAGGATGCCGATCTGCTGTTTGAGCGCCAGGACGGCCGCGGGAGCGTAGTCATCTGCAACCACACCTCGATGGCCGAGCTCTTGGCCGTAGAGACGGCGCTGTTCTTTGGGGGGCGCCGCATTCGGCCCATCTTTAAGTCCGAGTTCGCCAAGAGCAAGATTGTGCGCTGGGCCTTTAGCCGCGTAGGCGGCATCCCCGTGGAGCGTGGTACTGCAGATATGAAGTGCCTGCGCGCCGCCCAGCATGCGCTGCAGCGCGGCGAGGACGTTCTGATCTTCCCCGAGGGCACGCGCATCCGCTCGCGCGAGATCAAGCCCGAGGTCCACGGCGGTTTTGCGCTCATCGCTCAGATGGGCAAGACTCCTGTGAACCCGCTCGCCATCTGCGGCTGGTCCGACATCACGCCCGCGGGCAAAAAGATCATGCGTCCCAAGAAGTGCTGGATCCGCGCCGGCAAGGCCGTCTCGCTTTCCGACGCACCGGCCGGGCTTAAGCGCACGGAGCGCCTGGAATGGTTTGAGTCCGAGGCCATGAACCGCGTCTACGCCATGCGAGACGAGCTGTGCGCCGAGCATCCGGGCAGGTTCTAGCCATGAGCGAGAACGTGACGAACACTGCCGCGACCGCGTCCGACCAGGCAACCGCGCCTACCATCGAGATCGCCGCCCACGCCGGCACTTGCTACGGCGTACAGCGTGCGCTCGATATGGCGCTGGCCGCCGCGCCGCAGGCAGGGGAGTGCACTCAAGTTCACACCTTGGGTCCGCTCATCCATAACCCCATCGTGGTACGCGAGCTCGCTGAGGCAGGCGTTGGCTTGGCCGAAACCCTGGACGACGCCGCAACCGGCACCGTGATCATCCGCGCCCACGGCGTGGTGCCGCAGGTCATCGATTCCGCTCGCGAGCGCGGCCTTAACGTCGTCGACGCCACGTGCCCCTACGTGAAGAAGGTCCATGTGGCCGCCGAGCGCCTGGTGCGCGAGGGCTACCGCGTGGTGGTCGTAGGCGAGCCGGGCCACCCCGAAGTCGAGGGCATTCTGGGCCATGCCGGCAATGATGCGCAGGTCGTGAGCTGTGCCGCCGACGCCGATGCCCTGTCGCTCAAGGGCAAGGTAGGCCTCGTCGTGCAGACCACCCAGACCGCACAGAACTTGGCCGAGGTCGTAGCTGCCATCACCCCGCGCGTGCAGGAGCTGCGTGTGATCAACACCATCTGCGCCGCCACGAGCGAGCGTCAACAGGCAGCAGCAACACTTGCCAAACGCTGTGATTGCATGGTCGTCGTGGGTGGCAAGAACTCGGGCAACACCCGCCGCCTGGCTCAGATTTGCGCAGACGCCTGCGAGCACACGCATCACATCGAGGAAGCTTCCGAGCTCCAGGCCGCGTGGTTTACCGACGCTCACCACATCGGCATCACCGCCGGAGCCTCCACCCCGCAAGAACACATCGAACGCGCCGTCACGCGCATCAAGGAGCTTTGCCGCTAACCATGGACCAGACCGTACCCGCATACGCCGCCGAGGTGGCCGATTACGGGCGCAGCCGCGACCCCGAGCCGGGTGAGGGCGCGCTCGTTAAAAACGTGCGTCCCGAATCGCCCGCATGGGATGTGGGTATCGAGCCGGGCATGCGCGTGCTCACGGTCAACGGCGAGCAGCTGACCGATATGATCGTGTGGCTCTGGGAGGCCGACGACGATACCGTCGACCTCGAGGTATTCGACCCGCGCGACAACACCATCACCTCCGTCGAGCTCGACCGCTTCCCGGGCGAGGACTGGGGCCTTGAGTTCGACGGCCCCATCTTCGATGGCATGCGCACCTGTGTGAACGCCTGCGTGTTCTGCTTTATGACGATGCTCCCCAAGGGCGGCCGCTCCACGCTCTATATTCGCGATGACGACTACCGTCTGAGCTTTTTGCAGGGCAACTTTGTCACGCTCACGAACCTCACCGACGAGGACGTGCAAAACGTCATCCAACGCAACATGAGTCCCATGAATGTGTCGGTCCATGCCGTAAGCCCCGACGTCCGCCGACGCATGATGGGCCGCAACGCCCAACGCGGCATGGACGTACTCGAGGCCATCATGGCCGCCGGCATCGAGATTCACGCGCAGATTGTGTTGTGCCCCGGCATGAATGACGGCGAGGAGCTGGAAAAGACCCTGCGCTTTTGCGAGGAGCACGAGCAAATCACAAGCCTGGGCATTGTGCCGCTCGGTTTTACCAAGCATCAGAACCGTTTTAGCTGGTCCTACAGCGACAAGCCCGAGCTAGCGCGCGAGACCATTGCCATGATCCGACCGTTCCAGGAGCGCGCCTATGAGCGCTTTGGCCGCCACACCTTCCAGATGAGCGACGAGTTCTATCTGGACGCCGGCATCGATCCTCCCGAGGCAGACTTTTACGACGGTTACCCGCAGTACTACGACGGCATCGGCATGATCCGCTCGTATCTGGACGAGACCGACGACGTGCTTGCCGCCGACGCCGAGCGTCTGGCCCGCGTCCGCGCTGGCATCGCCGAGCGCAACCAGCGCCTTCTGTGCCTCTCCGGCGCCAGCGCGCGCGACACCGTGGCGCGCTTTGTGGAGTCGCCGCATGGTCTCGGCGGCACCGTCACAGCCATCAAGAACCGCTACTTTGGCGGCAACGTGGACGTGACCGGCCTCATCGTCGCGTGTGACATTCTGGAGCAGCTGCCCCAAGATCTGTCGGGGGTTATGCTCTTTGTGCCTAAGCTCATGTTCAACGCTGACGGCATGACGCTTGACGAGTATCATCATGACGATTTACTCGCAAGCCTTACCAGTCGCGGCGCCGAAGTTCATGTGGTATCGACCATGCCGCATGAGCTGCTCGATACCCTGGAGCGCATCCTTGGCATTGTGCCCGCAGACTCTAACACTTCCACTGACCCTACCCATTAAAGGAGAGCAGATGAAACCTATCGTCGCCGTCGTCGGACGCCCCAACGTGGGCAAGTCCACGCTCGTTAACCGCCTGGCCCAGACCTCGGACGCCATCGTCCACGAGTCCCGCGGCGTCACGCGCGACCGCTCGTATCACACGGCCGATTGGAACGGCCGCGAGTTCACCATCGTCGACACGGGCGGCATCGAACCGCTCAAGAGCGATGACGTCTTCGCCACGTCCATTCGCGACCAGGCCCTCGCCGCCGCCGAGGAAGCCGCCGTCATCCTGTTTGTGGTCGACGGCCGCACCGGCGTCACCGAGGAGGACGAGTCGGTCGCTCGCATGCTCAAGCGCAGCGACAAGCCGGTCTTTCTGCTGGTGAACAAGCTCGACAACCCCGATCGCGAGAACGACAGCATCTGGGAGTTCTATTCGCTCGGCATCGGTGAGCCCACGCCGCTCTCGGCCCTGCATGGTCATGGCACGGGTGACCTGCTCGACGATATCGTGGCCCTGTTGCCCGAGGAGGAGGACGAAGTCGCCGACGAGTTCCCCGACGCGCTGAACGTCGCCATCATCGGCCGCCCCAACGCCGGTAAGTCCTCGCTGTTCAACCGCATCCTGGGCGCCGACCGTTCCATCGTGTCCAACATTGCCGGCACCACGCGCGACGCCATCGACACCGTCGTGGAGCGCAACGGCAAGCACTACCGCATGGTCGACACCGCGGGCATTCGTAAGAAGAGCACCGTGTACGAAAACATCGAGTACTACTCGATGGTCCGCGGCCTGCGCGCCATCGACCGCGCCGATGTGGCGCTGCTCGTCGTCGACGCCTCCGTGGGCGTTACTGAGCAGGACCAGAAGGTCATGGGTCTTGCCATCGAGCGCGGCTGCGCCATCGTTGTGCTGCTCAACAAATGGGATCTGCTCGACGACGACCGTAAGCGCGAGGCCTGCATGGAGACCATCGACCGCCGTCTGGGCGTTATGGCTCCCTGGGCCCAGTACCTGCGCATCTCTGCCCTGACCGGCCGCAGCGTCGAGAAGATCTGGGCAATGGTAGACGCCGCCGAAAAGACGCGCTCGCAGAAGATCAGCACCTCGCGCCTCAACACGTTCCTTACCGACCTGCGCGAGTTCGGTCATACCGTGGTGGACGGCAAGCGCCGCCTGCGAATGCACTACGTGACCCAGACGGGCGTCAACCCGCCGACGTTCACGTTCTTCGTCAACCACAGCGACCTGGTCAACGACACCTACCAGCGCTACGTCGAGAACCGCATGCGCTCGACCTTCGATTTTTCCGGCACGCCCATTCGACTCTTCTTTAGGAAGAAGGAGCAAAAGGATGCATAATCCGATTCTTCTGACCGCCATCTGCGCCGTGGTCTCGTTCTTTATCGGGGCGATTCCGTTTGGCCTGATCCTGGGCCGCGTGTTCAACCACACCGACATTCGCAAGGCGGGCTCCGGCAACATCGGCACCACCAACGCCCTGCGTGTGGCCGGCCCCAAGGTGGCCGCACTCACGCTGCTGCTCGACTGCCTTAAGGGCGCCATCTGCGTCCTTATCGCGCGTCCGCTCATTGCGAGCGTGGGCTATGGCTTCCCCGTGAGCATTATGGCTCCCGGTGCCGCCGGCGACTGGATGCTCGGCGTCATTTGCCTGGCTGCCGTGTGGGGACACATCTTCTCGCCCTACCTCAACTTCCATGGAGGCAAGGGTATCGCCGTGGGTCTGGGCGTTATCCTCACATGGTACTGGCCCATTGGTCTGTCGCTGCTGGGCATGTTTATCGTGGCCGTCGCCATCACCAAGTTCGTGTCGGTGGGCTCGCTTGCCGCGGCCATCGGTCTTCCCATTGCCGCTTGTGCGGTCTTTCCGTACAGCAGCCTAGGACTTAAGTTTTGCATGGCGATGATCGGCATCACCGTGGTGTGGGCCCATCGTGCGAACATCAAAAAGCTCATGACCGGTAAGGAGTCCAAGCTCTCGTTTACCAAGCGCGTCACCGAGCCCGACGATAAGTAGGAGAGAGTCATGAATGTTGCGCTGATTGGCTCTGGCTCCTGGGGAACCGCCGTCGCCGGCCTTGCCGCCGCGCGAGCAGAGCGCGTGACCATGTGGGCCCATAGCGAGCAGACGGCCGCCGGCATCAATGGCGAGCACCGCAACCCCCGCTACCTTGTGGGTTACGAGCTGCCCGGCAACGTCGTTGCCACGACGGACCTGGCGCAGGCGCTCGGCGGCGCCGACGCCATTATCTTTGCCGTGCCCTCCACGCACCTGCGCAGCGTATGCCATCAGGCGGCACCCTTCATCGCCGCCGACGCCCCGGTGCTCTGCCTCACCAAGGGCATTGAGCCCGAATCTGGACTGCTCATGAGCGAGGTCATTGCCAGCGAGATCGGCAACGAGACGCGCGTGGCGGCGCTCTCCGGTCCCAACCATGCCGAGGAGATCTGCCGCGGCGGACTTTCTGCCGCCGTCATCGCAAGCGAAGATTCGCAGGTAGGGGAGACCTTTAAGGACCTACTCCTATCCACGGCCTTCCGCATCTACCTGTCGCAGGACATGACCGGCGTCGAGGTTTGCGGCGCCATGAAAAACGTCATCGCCATCGTGTGCGGCATCTCCGCCGGCACCGGCGCGGGCGACAACACGCTCGCCCTTATCATGACGCGCGGCCTGGCCGAGATTAGTCGACTGGTACACGCCCGTGGCGGGCAGGCCATAACGTGCATGGGGCTCGCCGGCATGGGAGACCTCATCGCCACCTGCACCTCGGAGCATTCGCGCAACCGCACCTTTGGCTACGAGTTTGCCCACGGTGTGTCGCTCGACGAGTATCAGGGGCGCACGCACATGGTGGTTGAGGGCGCCGTTGCGGCCCGCAGCGTCAGCGAGCTCGCCCGTTCACTGGGCGTAGACATTCCGCTCACCTTTGCCGTGGAGCAAACGCTCTATAACGGTGTTACTTTGGATAGGGCGCTCGAGATTCTCACCGACCGCGTCCCATCGCAAGAGTTCTACGGACTCACCGACTAGCGCAGAAAGGCTACTATCATGGGTTCCATTAAAATCGCTCCGTCCATCCTTTCGGCCGATATGGCCAACCTCAAGGGCGACCTCGACAAGATCGCCGGTGCCGACTACGTGCACTTCGACGTGATGGACGGTCACTTTACCGGCAACCTCACCTTTGGCGTTGATATCCTCAAGGCCGTCAAGCGCTCCACCGACGTGCCGGTCGACGCGCACCTCATGGTGTCGAACCCCGACGAGACGGTCGATTGGTATGCCGATGCTGGCGCCGACATGATCACCGTGCACTACGAGGCCTCCACGCACCTGCACCGCACGCTCACCCATCTGCAGCAGCGCGGCGTCAAGGCCGGCGTGGTGCTCAACCCCGCAACGCCTGTCTGCGTACTCGAGAGCATCATCGAGGTCGTCGATATCGTGCTGCTGATGAGTGTGAACCCGGGCTTTGGCGGCCAGAGTTTTATCCCCGGTACCATCGCCAAACTGCACGAGCTCAAGGCCATGCGCGAGCGTCACGGCGTTTCGCCCCTCATCGAGGTCGACGGCGGCATTTCTTCCAAGAACATTGCCGAGGTCGTCAAGGCCGGCGCCAACGTCCTCGTGGCCGGCTCCGCTGTTTTTAAGTCCGAAGATCCCGCCGCCGAGGTTGCGCTGCTGCAGAAGTTGGGCAACGAGGCCGCACAGGAGGCATAAACCCTTATGGCCGCAGGTCAAAACCGCATACCCGTGAATCTTGACTATGCCGCCTCGACGCCCATGCGCGCCGAGGCGCTCCTTGCGCAGCGTGAGTACGACGATAGCGAGCTTGCGGGCGTCAACCCCAACTCGCTGCACTCGCTCGGCCGCAAGGCTGCCGCGCGTCTGGAAGTCGCTCGTCGCGAGATCGCCCGTAGCTTTGGCGCACGCGTTCGCCCGTCCGAGATCATCCTTACCAACGGCGGCACCGAGGCCAACCAGCTGGCGCTCCTCGGTCTTGCTGAGGGCGCTCGTCAGCGCGACCGCAAGCGTAACCGCGTGATCGTATCTGCCATCGAGCACGATTCGATCCTGGACAACCTGCCGCTGCTGCGTGCCACCGGCTTTACCGTCGACCTGGTTCAGCCCTGCCGCGCGGGCTACATTGAGCCTGCCACGCTTGTTGACCTGCTCGACGACGACGTCGCGCTCGTGAGCATTATGGTCGCCAATAACGAGACCGGTGTGGTGCAGCCTATCCGCGAACTTGCCGCCGCCGCGCACGCCGCGGGTGCCCTGTTCCATACCGACGCCATCCAGGGCTACTTGCATATTCCGCTCGATGTCACCGAGCTGGGCGTCGATGCCATGACCGTTGCCGCGCATAAGATCGGCGGCCCTGTGGCATCCGGCGCGCTCTACCTTAAGAACCGCACGCCGCTGCGTCCGCGCATCTTTGGCGGTGGACAGGAAGCCGGCCGTCGCGCCGGTACGCAGGACCTGCGCACGCAGCTGGCTTTTGCTGCTGCCGCCCGCACGTTGGCGCCCCGTGTCGTTCACGAGCGCGAGAAGCTGCAAGCCCTTTCCGACAAGCTCTACGCCACGCTTACGGCCCACCCGCGCATTCACGCCACCATGGGCGACTACGCACATGCCGACCGTCTGCCCGGCATGGTATCGATCTATATTGACGGCATGGACTCCGAGGAGCTCATCATCAAGCTCGACGCCGCCGGCTTTGAGGTTTCGGCCGGCTCGGCATGCTCGAGCGGCAGCATGGACCCCAGCCACGTTTTGAGCGCGATGGGCATCGGTCGCGAGCAGGCGTTGGGCGCACTGCGCATCTCCTTCGATGACCGCGTGAATCCGGGAGATCTGGACGACTTTGCCCAGACGCTGCTCTCGATCGTAGGTGCCGCATGATCGTCGCCGAACTCGAGCGCGCCCTGCTTGCACGCTATCCCAAGACGGACGCCGAACCCTGGGACCACGTAGGCTTATCCGTTGGCGACCCCGATGACGAGATTCGCGGCGTTGCCTGCGCACTCGACGCCACGAGAGCCAACGTGCAGCGCGCTTTGGAGGCCGGTGCCAACGTTTTGCTCACGCATCATCCCGTCTACATCAAGGCGCCCGAGGCGTTTTGTCCGCCTAGCGCGACGCGCCCCCAGTGTAGCGCGGCGCTCTACGAGGCAGCTCGTTGCGGCGTGAGCATCATCTCGCTTCACACCAACCTGGACCGCTCGCACGAAGCGCGTGTTCGCCTGAGTGAGTTGCTGGGCGCTGAGCCCATGAGCTCGCTGGAGCATGTGGACGAGCCTGAGCTCACCGGTCTGGGCGCACTCTCGACCCTCCACGACGCCTGCAACCTGCGCGATCTCGCCAACCGTGCCGCCACGGCCTTTTGCAGCGACCCGCGCGTATGGGGCGATGCCGAGCACCCGTGCCGCACCGTCGCCATTCTGGGCGGCTCCCTCGGCGATTTTGGTGAGCTTGCCATCGCTGCGGGCGCAGATGTTATTGTGACCGGAGAGGCCGGCTACCACGTGGCGCAGGACCTTGCCTTGCGTGGTCTGGGCGTCATCCTGCTCGGCCACGACCGCTCCGAGGAGCCGTTCGTTGATATATTGATGAACTCTGCAGTTGATGCCGGGGTCGACCCCCGTCATGCGATTAAAATACTGAACCCTTGCCAATGGTGGACTGTGACAAAAGGAGAGAACTTATGAGCGCCGGCGCTACGCTACTCAAGCTGCAACAGATCGATTTGGAGCTCGCCCGCAACAAAAGCGAACTTGCCAATATGCCGGAACTCAAGGAGCTCGCTTCCAAGCGTAAGACCTACGTTAAGCTCAAGGCCGAGATGACCAAGCTCTACGCCCAGCGCAAAGACCTGGATATTGAGCTCGATGACCTCAACACTACCGAGATCCAGACCAATACCGCCATCGAGGCCGCCAAGAAGCGCCATGTTGATGGCTCTGACTACCGCGAGGTTCAGGACCTGGAGAACGAGCTCGCCACCCTGGCCAAGCGTCTGGACAAGATCGAGCATACCCGCAAGGACGTCGTCATCGCCCATAAGGAGGCGCTCGACCGCGAGAACCGCGCGCAGGTCATCATCGCCAAGTTCGAGGAGGGCGTGAAGACCGACACCAAGGCCGCCCGCGCCAAGGCCGCCGACCTCCAGGCACAGATTGACGCCGCCACCAAGGAGCGCACCGCGCTGGCTGCCACGCTGCCGACTGACGTGCTCACCGATTACGAGCGCCTGCTCAAGCAGTTCCGTGGCCTGGCCGTCGAGACCATCAAGGGCAACATTCCTACCATCTGCCACACCGCGCTGCAGGCATCGTCCATGAGCGACCTCAACCACGACGGTAGTGAGATCGCGCACTGCCCGTATTGCCACCGCCTGCTGGTGCTTCCCAGCAAGGAAGCTTAAATGATGACGGCGGCACTCAACAATTCAATGCAACTTGAGGGAAAAACGATCCTGCTGGGCATTACCGGCGGGATCGCCGCCTATAAGTCGTGCAATATCGTGCGACTGCTGCAAAAGCGCGGCGCGCGCGTCAAGGTCGTTATGAGCGAGCATGCCACCGAGTTTGTGGGGCCGCTCACCTTCCGCGCGCTCACCAACGAACCGGTCGCCGTAGGCCTGTTCGACGACCCCTCCGACCCCATCCACCACATTTCGCTGGCACAGGAGCCCGATCTGGTGGTCGTGGCGCCCGCGACGGCCAACATCATTGCCAAGATGGCAAACGGTATCGCCGATGACCTCATCTCCACCACGCTGCTTGCCACGCCGCGACCCATCGTGATCGCACCCGCCATGAACAACGGCATGTGGAAGGCGCCGGCGACGCAGGCCAACATGGCCACGATGCGCGACCGTGGCGTCCGTGTGGTGGGACCCGGCAGCGGCTACCTTGCCTGCGGCGACGTGGATACGGGACGCATGAGCGAGCCCGAGGACATCGTCGAGGCCGTCTGCGAGGTGCTGAACCCCGTCCCGCAAGACCTGGCAGGCAAGCGCATTGTGATAACCGCCGGCCCCACGCACGAGCCGATCGACCCCGTGCGCTTCATTGGCAACCGATCGTCGGGCAAGATGGGCATCGCCCTGGCGGGGGAGGCCGCTCGCCGCGGTGCTGCGGTCACGCTTGTGTTGGGCCCGACATCGCTCGACGTTCCCCGCGGCGTGGAGTGCGTACGAGTGCAAACCGCCGCAGAAATGCTGCAGGCGGCTCTGAGCGCCTTTCAGACGGCCGATGCGGCCATTTGCGCGGCTGCCGTCGCCGACTACACACCCGCCTCTCCCGCCGACCATAAGCTCAAAAAGGCTCACGAGCGCCTGGATCACATTGAACTGGTCGAGACAGTCGATATCTTGGCCGAGCTTTCGCGCCAAAAGGGGGAGCGGTGCGTGATCGGCTTTGCGGCCGAGACCGATAACGTCGTGGAGTACGCTCGGCGAAAGCTCAGCCGCAAGGGTTGCGATGTCATTATCGCCAACGATGTCTCGCGCGCCGATTCGGGCTTTGGAACCGATACCAACAAGGCCTGGATCGTGAGCACAGCGGGTACGCAAGAACTTCCCGTGCTAACAAAGCCCCAGCTCGCGGATACAATTTTGGACCTGCTTCAAAATTTGTAAAAAAGTTCTTGCACAAGGGCAAAGTTTCGGGTTAATATACTCCCTGTTGCGAGCGAGAGCAGAGCAACAAACAAAAGCTTCGGGACGTGGCGCAGCTTGGTAGCGCACTTGACTGGGGGTCAAGGGGTCGCTGGTTCGAATCCAGTCGTCCCGACCAGAAGTTTGCAGGTCAGGCACCTAGTGCCTGACCTTTTTTGTTTTAAGCAATTACTTAATTTTCAGTAAGCAACAGGGTGCCAAAAATCTACCTACGCGATAATCGCCTTTTGCGGCTACTTGCGCGTTATGCAGGTACATGAGCCGGGCTATTAACGCGATATGAATCTACATACGCGTAGCTGGTATACAGCCGAATACAGGCTGTATTTATCGCGGCGATTTACGTAGATATAGCGACTGTAACGAACAAGCGTGTCGCTGTATTTATTCCAGTAGTTCACTTGATCGGTGGACAAGTGGGCTGTTGCAACGAAACGCCAAGCGGGATGGGCTCTATACGAGGATGCCGCAGGAGTAATGGCGGGGGAGTGCGGCAGGCGCTCTGAGAGCCGCTGTGTGACCCCATTTCTCCTCAAACCAATAACCTATGCCACAAACATCAAACCGTTCGAGTAACCGCTAAAAGAAAAGCCCGCACAGGCCGTGCGGGCTTAACAGATGAATCTAGAAGCACCAAGCTGGGCAGACGCGATTCGAGTTCGTCGCGACGTAGTTGTACGACGGATCGCCGTTGCTGTTGACATAGAGGAAGAGCGCAGAGGCGCTCGGATTCAAGGAACGCTCCCACCAAGCGACGCCAACACTCAGGCAATCGTTACCCGAATAATTGTTCGTCACCTTACCCTTGAAGGCCTCGTACTGGGTTCCTTCGTTTCCGATCCAAGAATAACCAGACCAGCCGCTATAAGGGGTCTCAACGATTTCGGAATAACTGAGCATGAACAGCTTGTCCGAGGTCGCCGTCACGGCGGCATTCTTGTCGGTTCCATCAACGTTGTTCGTCAGCTTCCTGACCGGCTTCACCTTGGATTGGAAATCGGAGGGCATCAGGTTCCAGATCTCGCCGGAGTTCATCTTCGCGCGGAGTTCCGACTTCTCCCAGCCACCGGCATTGGTGTTGGTGGCGTTCACGCGAGATTTGATACCCGTCGAGGCGGCGAGGAACGTCAGGCCCGCCTTGCCGCTACCATCGGCCAAGTCATCGTGGTTGATGCCGATAATCATGTACTCGAGCGTCTGACCATCGGTGAGCTTCATCGAGAACTTCGTCCCTGCATTCATCGCGGCCTCCGCCTTGGCGAAGGCGGACGATGCCTCGCCCTTCGCGGCGATGTCCTCGGCCACGGCCTTCTGCTCTTCGAGGGTCCAGTCCTTCGCGTCCTTGGCGATAGCCGCCTGGACGGTCGCGGAATCGGTACCTGCAGACCCTCCGCCGGATGCGCCTCCCTCGACGCCGCCAACCGTCCCATTGTTCACCGTGTTGCCGACCAGGTTGAACTGGTTGCGGATGGCTCCGGCCACGCCGGGTCCCGCGAACACGATCACCAGGCCGATGACCGCGATGACCAGGACGTACTCGATGATTCCTTGGCCTCCGGAGGCGGATACCTCTAGGAGATACCCCCCTCCGGAGGTTCTGCGCCGCTGCATGCATATGCGACACTCCCTTCGCTCAGGGTGAATAGAAACGAGCTGAGCGTAGGGTTATCGCGGGAATCTGTCTTTGTCTTGCCGCTGCGGCATCTTGACTATTGCCATGCCTTGGGAAGGATTACGCCGGGGACGTTCTTGTTGGAGTCGCTATGCAGTGTATTCGGGCTGATGTTCCAGTCGGAACAATCCAGATGGAGACTCCGGCACTGCTCGGACATTCCCGTTAAGTCATATACAGCACTGAAATCGCACTTGGCACCGAGACCAGTTACGTCCACATCCGCGTCCGGAACGAATCGAAGCGGCATCCCGTTTCAAAACGTATGCGTTTCACCATGAGAGAGGGATCTGTCATGAGCTGGAAACCGAGAAAATGCGTTATCGCCTTACTGACTTTGGCGACTCTGACGTGTTTCGCCGCCTTAATCGCCGTCAATATCAAACCGCAACACAATGCTTATCCCTCATCTTTGTCCATTAAAATGGGCCAGGATTTCAGCCTCGGTCCATGAAGGAGACTTTCCCATATACATAGATTAAGATAATACCGTGTATGACGAATATGAACTTGAGCATATTCCGTCCGTATTCATACTGGATGATCAAGGAAACATCATCGGCTTATCCGAAGGAGAGGAAGAACCTCTTGCCTTATTAAAGAAATACGCCGAATACAACGGATAGAAAGCGAAAGGAGGCGACATTGAGTAACTATCAAAGGCCAGATTAAGGAGCCAGCCATGAAGAAATGCTTGCCCTCCATCGTCTCAGCAACTCTTTGCCTCTCCCTTGTCATGACGCCATTTGTACCCGTTGCGGCAGCCTATGCCGACGAGGGATCTCCCGCCGAGAGCAGCGATATCTACGTCTGAGTCAACTACGACGAAAATTACGATATATCCCTTTTTTTGAGCGCGGGCGCTGCACGGATTCATATTCCAAGGCATGGTGCGATTCTCACGGATCTGCAAATAACCGCCCCGTCCCTCACAAGGTCAAGCTGAACGCGAAGGAGGAGGCTTGCCTGCGCGATCTCTAGCTTGCTGGCACCGCTGAAGTTATCGCCGGTCTCGTGACAACCGGTCCTAGCGGCGGCTTGTTTGCAACCGCAATGACATCGTACCGACTTTTCACTTGCATGTTCTGAAAGGAAGTTGCCATGTTGTCGCAAAATCAATCGAGATACTTGACCACAATCGGCTTTGCCCTGCTTGCATTACTCTTTGCTAGCGACCTTTTGCTGAAACCGCCCAAGGAACTCGTTTTGCTTGCCATAGACTGCATTTCCGCCCTTTACTTTACGGCAACCCTATTCGTCGGACTAAAGGAGAGGAAAAAAGGCGCAGTCGCCGCATCCGCCGTATGCTTGATCATAACCATTGCATCATTCTTTATCTGACACATTGGTGATCTAGGGGCGATATCGTAGGAATACGACCGGGAGAGTCGGGACCAGATTGCCCGGGTTGCCCGGTCGGCTCGCGCGACGGCGCGGCGGTTCCACAGAAAGCTCTCCGGACTTCACACCGTTTCTGATCGCATTGTAGACAGCCATCTCGTCTTCGCTGTCGGCGAGCACGCGGTGTGCGTCGTCGTTTTGGATGTCCAGTAAATCTCGAAGGTCCTCCATGCACCAGCGTCCGAGATTTGGCCATGCGCGTTGCGCGAGCTGATAAGTGTCGATTGCGATGTTGTAGTTAAAGTCCAGGCCAAAGCCGTCCCAGGCAGAACGGCTTTGTTTCCTTGATTATCAACTTTATCCGGACACTTCCCGCATTCATCCGTGTGTGTACGGATGAATGCGGGGCTCGATAGCCCGGCGGCCTGATCGGCAGGCCGCCGGGAACTCTCACTCCTCGATAAAAGCCGGCACCCGGTTAGTCCTGCGCATCTTGAAATCGCCAGTTTCGTGGGAGACGTAGAGAATGCCGTCCATCCCGTCTCGCGATGCATATGAAAGGTGAACAGAACCGCAATCCGCTCCATCATCGTCGAGAAGATCGAACGAATTCGGATCGCTCGTTGCGGCCAAACGACCACTCAGACAAGAGCCATCGCCATTACAGATTTGCCATTCCATGTCTTCGCCTGCAAGAATCGCCATAGACGGCCTGGTCGCGCTATCGTTGACATACATCCCGTCTATGCCAAAACCGTTTTCAGCGCCATCGATGAACGACTGCTCGGACCTATACCTCGCAAATGATGCACATAGCACCATTGCAAGACAAAGTACAAAGCCAACAATCGCTATCTTTGCATAGCTCTTGCCTATCATGTCATTCACCTCCCTCGTATGTATCGAGGTATTCCTGCTTGAGCGTCTGCGAGGACGACTCGGTCTTTTCCACGAGCGTGCCGGCCTCGATGAAGTAGAACGAGTCGGTGAGGTCTGCCAGGTCGTCGAGCAGATGGCTTGAAATGAGCACGCTTCGTCCCCGCGCCACCTCGCTGCGCATCGCGTCGCAGGAGGTTTTCCGCTTTCCCGGATCGAGGCCGTTCAGCGGTTCATCGAGGATGAGGTACGGGCAATCGGTCGATATCGCCATGGCAAGCTTTACCTGCTGCTTCATTCCTGTCGAGAGTTTACGGGTCGGCTTGTCGAGATATGAGGAGATTCCGAGGGAGCTGCAGAGCGAGTCGATGTCGGTGGCCGATTTCCACGCCTCCCTAACGAAAGCAAGGTGCTCAAGGGCTGATAGCGTGGGGTAAAGATCCGTGCCGCCTGAAGAGCTCAGGTAGACGAGTTCTGCGAATTCGGCTGATTGACGTTGGCTGATTCCGTCTGCCACCAGGCTTCCCGAGTGGATACGGGTGGGAAATTGGCCCGACAGCGCTTCAAGAAGGGTGGTTTTCCCCGAGCCGTTGGGAGCAACGAGGCCCGCCGCCGTTCCCGGGCTCAAGAAAAGCGATCCGATTGAAAGTATCGTCGTGCTTCCGTATCCCACGCTCGCGTCCAGAAGCTCGAGCCCATGGTGCTTTTTAGCGGGTCCAGGCTGTTTGGGCGAACGTGTCGCAACGGCGCCGACCGCAAAAAAGACCGCGACGTATGCCAGGGCCACGGCAAGCATCGATGCGCCGCCCGAACCGGAGCCAATGAATTCTGTCGGGAAGCATCCTACGTAACCCGTTGCCTCGATAGGCGAGAATACGGCCAGCGGCAGGAGATTGAGCGCGGCGTTATGCTCCAGTGCCGAATCGGACAGTAACGGGAATGCCGGGGCCGCGACAAGCAGCGCGGAGGTAAGGGGGCCCGCGAGGACGCGCCTCGTTGCGGTCGATAGGACGACGGAACAAACGGATATTAAGGTTCCGCCCGCAAGAAGCGCGATAAGCAGGGCTGTGAAGACGTTTCCCGCAGTCGTGGTGGTAAGCGCGCCGTCATGGAAGAAGACGATCGGGTACCCAATTTGCCCGAAGCCGTTTAGGGCCAAGGCGTAAATGCCCCCGGGTGCAAGGCCGGCGAGGAGCATCGCGGTCCCCGCGACGATTATCGAAAACACGATCTGGATAAGGCGCCGGAATTTGGGCACGGGCGCCTTCGCCGCCAGGGTCGCAGGCCTTGTGGCCCCGAGCAGGAGTATCGACGAGAGAAGGAAGGGAATGAAGGGAAGGAAAGACGGCACCATGGCAATGGCGTAAGGCAGGAAGGAAAGGAATGGCAGATCGCTTGCGGAGGCTGGAATGTGCGTGATGCCGGAACTGCTCAGAGCACGGCAATATGCGAGCTCCGCGTCATTGGTCTCTCGGTCTCCCACGATGGACCCGGATTGGAAGCCTTCGCCCATGAGCGCGTAGTAGCTCTCGGCAGAATCGAGAAAGGCGGCGTCGGTTTGAGCGGCAAGGGCGGCGTTCGCGTATCTTGCAAGCTCCGCGTCATCTTGCTGCTCTGGAGATAGGTCTGTGCCGCTGGCCTGGGGCGCGCGCGTATTGAATGCGTCGACAAAGCCCTGCATGCCCTGCTTCATAAAGAAGGGCCCGTAGATGGGTGAATTGAACGCAATGGGGACGGAAAAGGCTGCAGCGAGAACGAGCGTACAAATCCATACGGCCTTGTCTCTTAGGATCAGTTTGAGAAGAAGTCGACAGTACATTTAGAAGCACCTACGTTCCTCAAAGAATTGTTAGATTAAAAGTAACAGACCGGATGAAGATACGTGCGACGGGGGCGAGGCGAATGGCTGAGCGGTATCGATACGCGGGTTCAACGGTATTATATTGACCACATAGATTATTAACTTGCATTTCTAACAGTTAAGGAGACGGGTGCTTTCCAGCACACTCCTTCGATGATGCCTTCCGCTAGTTGCTATGCCGGTTTCAGCCAACAAAGAATGTGCCCGGGCGCTCAGGTTCACCGTTAGCGTTGGCAACATATGAGATGGGCCAGACCCTTGCCGCGCGCCGATTGCGCGAGAGGTGTCGGGCTCCATGTTTATTCCACCTGCTTGTTATCAACCAGCTTCGTTCAACGTTAGACATTCAAGATGTCAGACGTCGAACCTGCGCCAAAGACGCAGCTGGGGCTACTAGTTGCCTACAATCGCTCGCGAAGCTCGCCTGTTCGTGCGTGAATATCTGACAGCTCCGTCAGACATTGTCGGACATTTGATTGTTCGACAAATGCGCACGTGGTCGCGTTCGCAAAGATTACTGAACGGTCGATGGGTGCGTTGAGACCGGAGCAAACGGCGGATGCCAGAAAAATGGCCTCACAGAATCGCACCCATGGTTGATAAAATTGACCGCCCGGGCGCAAATACCCGGGCGGTCAATTCATCCCCTCGTTCGCGATCCTGTTGGGTTTTGGGGCTTTGACATGTTGTTGACGGATGGATCAGCCGTACAGCTTGATCTCCCGGGGTTCCATGTGGTCGTCCCCCAATAAGACGTCCCTGATGTAGCTCTGCGGCAGGAACTCGACGGGCAGCACTGGGTCGTCGACGTAGCCGGGCACTGGGAGTAGGCGTGGCCTTTGGACATAGCGTGGCCGCCTGCCGGCGGTCGGACTGCCACTTCAGCCAAAAGCTCAGGCGCGCGCATTAAAATAATGAATATATCGCTTGACGGGCTATTGACCAAGCATGAACATCGCAGGTAAATCCGTGTACCAATTTTTGGTACACGGATTTACCTGCGGTTTTTTGAAAGCTCTGACATGCGCTGTCGACTTCATTAAAATCGATTGCCGATCAAGTCTTCCTATATATGCGAGTCCTGAGAAGCTGCGCTGTGAACCTGAGACCTCTATCGATCGGCCCGGTGCACCGGGCCGCTGTCCTCGAGCCGGCAACAGCTTGCCGGTCTCAAAACGTATACTTGATTTAAGGCGGAGTGGAATGTGGGCGCGCAAGGAGATGCGGAATCGATGAGAGCCTCAAAAAAAATTACTGCAGTGTTATCATCTTTCATCCTCTCTATTCTTCCATTTCTGATTCTATGGGCGGCTTGGTCAGTCCTCCCTGATACAATTCCCGCTCATTGGAGTGGGGGTATGGTTGATCGATGGGGTAATAAGCTTGAATTGCTGGTTGTTCCGCTGTTTTCTCTGATTGGTTCTATTGCAATTTCTGTGTACCTTATTGTTTCCACGCGGCGAAGAGAGTTCGCGGATTTCTCTGTTCGAATGCGACGGGACTTTGTTGCGTGCTATATTGCTAGTCTTCTTTTATCGACAACCTGCTCAGTGATAATTGCCGTTTGGGTTCAGTTGATTCTTACGCAAAACACTGCGGTTGATGGGGGGCTTGGACTATCGATCCTGTATTCCCTTCCCGGGCTATATGTGATCTTGTGCGCTTTGCCGCCTTTTTATGCGAGCGGCGAGAGCAAAAAGGCAGAGCGCCTGATAACAGTTCTTATTGGCGGCGCGGAGATTGTTCTTTGTGGAATAGTGCTTGAAGGTTCGGCTGCCTCTTATGCGATGATTGGACTGATGATTCTGTTCTGTGCGTTTGAGATTGTGTCACAGGTAAGGGATAGCCGGTCCTTATGAGTTGAATTACGCGCGTGCGGATATAAAGGGTGGCATGTTAAATTTGTTGAAAACTCTGACATGCGCTGCCGACTTCATTAAAATCGATTGCCAATCAAGTCTTCCTATATATGCGAGCCCTGAGAAGCTGCGCTGTGAACCTGAGACCGCTATCGATCGGCCCGGTGCACCGGGCCGCTGTCCTCGAGCCGGCATCAGCTTGCCGGTCTCAAAACGTATGCCGTCCGGTACGACCAACAGCCGAGTCTTGCGCCCAGTTCGAGCAGCGCCAGAACCCCGTGCCGGAACCCACGCAGCCGATGGCAGGGGAATTCAGCCGCGGCCATCGAGGAGCCGACCCAGGGACGGCGCCCCCAGTCCTCGAAAGATTTCCACCGCCCCCTACAGGCCTGGATTGATTTAACAGTTGATTTAATCCGGCTGAACAAGCCGAGCATGGGCCGGTTGACAAAATGTAAGGTAAAAAAGCAGATACGACCGTACGCCGGTGCGGGGTTCGGGTGATGTGATAGAAAGTAATACACGTATTACATCTAACCGGGAGGTGCATCATGGCAACCGCCACCGCAGCCCTGAGAACCCCCGAGGACCTCGCGAACAGGTACGACCGCCTGGCGAAGTCGACGGGCCGCACGAAAACCTTCTACATGACGGAGGCGCTTGCCGCAGAGATAGGCAGGCTCGAATACGAGTACGGCCTCATGAATTATCCGGGAAGCGTTTGGTTGCGAGGCATGCCAGTGTGAGGGCCTGATTCGTCAGGCCCCGCACAGGGGGACCGCGATGGTGGCCACCGCGCCGCCCGATGGGCTGTTGGCGAGCGAGACGGAGCCCCCGTGGGCGCTCGCGGCCTCGGAGGCGACGTGGAGGCCGAGCCCGTAGTGGCGGCCTCCGTAGCGCGAGGAGCGGGAGGAGTCGTCTGTGAAGAGGCGCTCACAGCCGTGTTCGAGGGCGGCGGGAGAAAAGCCCGGTCCGTCATCGGCCACCTCGATGACGAGCTGCCCGCACGCGACGTCGCAGGAGACAGCCACGCGCGAGCGCGCGTGCTCGGCGGCGTTGACCACGAGGTTCGCGGCGGCTCGCGCCAGGGCGGTTCGGTCGAGTGGGGCCTCGGGCGTGCCCGCGACAGCGGGGCCCGTGGCTGCGTCGAGCGTCACGCCTCGCGCCCGGGCGATCTGGGCGGCCTCGGCGAGAACCTGCTCGCAGAGCTCGGCCGGCCGCATGGGGGCCCTCTCCGCCCCGCCGGACCCGCGCGAGGCCTCGATGAGCAGACGCACGTAGCCGTCAAGCCTTTCGACACTGCCGGCTATGTCGCGCGCGGCGGCCGCGAGGTCGGCGTCTTTCTCGTCTTCCAGCTCCTCCGCCACGAAGTCGGCGTTGGCGCGCAGCACGGTAAGCGGCGTCTTGAGGTCGTGGGCGAGCGACGCCACCTGCTCGCGCTGCCCCCGCTCCGCAGCCCAGCGGGCCTCGAGCGACTCGGCGAGGGAGGCCCGCATGGCGTCCATCGCGGCGAGGACGTCGTTCACCTCGCGCACGTTGGTGCTGCCGACCGCGAAGTCGAGCTCCCCCGCGCCGACGCGCCCCGCCGCCTCCGCGAGCGGCGCCATCTTGCGCGAGATCACGCGGCTCGCGCGGCGCGCCACGAGCGCGAGCGCGAGCGCGCTTCCCGCAGCGGCGCCGACGAGCATGAGGTTCTGCGGGTTAGGAAGCAGGGCGGCGAGATCGCGCGAGACCCACTGCGGCAGGTACTCGCTGACGAGCGCGCAGGCTCCGCCGCCCTTGAGCGGGAACGCGGCGTAGGTGAGGCCCGAGCCCCCGCCCTCGATCTCCACTGTGCCCGGATCAGCGGCGAGTGCCGTACGGGCCATTTCCATCGCGTCCTCGAGCCGCGTGCCCTCGAGGTCTGTCATCAGCACGTATCCGTCCTTGTTCAGGATGAGGTAGCGGTACGCCGTCGGCACGTCCTGCTGCCCGCAGACGCCGTCGCGTGCCAGGCCCTCCGCGACCTCGCGCGCATTGGCCGGCCCCCAGCTTGCCTCGTAGACGAAGCCCGCATTGATCGCCGCGGAGAGCGCCATGAACGAGGCGAGCCACGCCGTAGCGACCGCAGCGAACGCGTAGGCGAAGTAGCGCGCGATGACGAAGGAGAGCGGCATGCCCCCGCGACCTCGCGCCCCGATCTTCAGAGCTGCCACTTGTACCCCATCCCCCAGACGGTCGCGATCGGATCGGCGCCGGCCTCGGAGAGTTTCCTCCGGGCGCGGCTGACCTGCATGGATATGGCCGCGTCGTCGGCGTCGCTCTCCCAGCCGAGCACCGCCTCGCGTATCTGTGCGCGGCTCATGACCTGCCCGGGGTGGCGGGCGAGGTACTCGCAGATGGCGTACTCGGTGGGCGTGAGCGGCACAGCCTTGCCGCCCACGGCGAGGCCGCGCGCCCCGAGGTCGATCCGCACCTCCCCGAAGGAGAGGGCGTGCGAGCGCGGCCGGCGCTCACGGCGTAGATGGGCCGCGACCTTGGCGCGCAGCTCCGCGGCCCCGAAGGGCTTGCGGACGTAGTCGTCGGCGCCCAGGCCGTAGCCGGCCACGGCGTCCTCCTCGGCCATGCGCGCGGTCAGGAAGATGATGGGCCCGTCGAAGTCCGGGCGGATCTGCCGCACGAGCTCGAAGCCGTCGAGACCCGGCATCATGACGTCGCAGAGCACGAGGTCGAAGCGCGAGAGGTCCATCCCCGGGACCGCCGTCGGGTCCGCTGCCCTGACGACCTCATGGCCGTCGCGGCCGAGGACGCGCGCGAGCGCGTCGAGGATCGCCCGTTCATCATCCACTGCCAGTATCCTCGCCATGTTCGACCTCCTGAAACTCTCGTCGGAATTGTACTAGCGCCGCACTCAGCGGTCCAGAGCCCCGCGCGCAGCCGCGGGCGCGGGCGCCCACATGGTGACCTCAGGGTTGGGCAGCACGCGGTCGGCGATCGAGCGCAGCACCGACCCCCAGCCGGCGTCGAGCAGGGCATTCCCGCCCAGAACGAGCGCTGCGGAGAGGAGGACGAGCACGACGGCGAACGGCTTCCTACGCATCTGCCCTCCCGTCCTCGAAGCGGCAGAACCAGGCGATAAGGACGGCGGCGGTTGCCAGGGTTAGCACGAGGCCAGCGAGCGCAGTCGTGAGGAGAGGGCCCGCCGCGCGTGCGGCGTCGATGAAGGACTCCACCCCGAGCGACCCCAGGCGCGCGGGCCAGGCGAGCGGCACCCAGCTCAGGGGCGTTGCCAGGGCACCGGTGAGCTCGCCGGTCATGAGGCCGTGCGCAAGTCCGCCCACCGAGAAGAACGCGAGGAGCACCCCCGCCGCACCGGCGCCGATGGCGGCGTTGTGGCCGAGGCGCAGGGCCACGCCGAGCCCCAGCGCGTAGAGGGGCAGGCTGCCCAGCACGATGCCCGCCCAGGCGGCCGCAAGCGGAGCGGGCCCGAGCGGCAGACGCCCGGCGACGGCGAGCACGGCCCCGAACACGCCGAGCGCCACGGCCAGCGCGCCCGCGCCGAGCGCCGCAAGGGCGAGTAGCTTCGCCGCGACGGCGCGCCCGCGCGAGGGGACCGCCGTGAGGTTGGCGAGGCGCCCGGCAGCGCGCTCCTCGTCCACGGCGAGCCCGCAGACGATGGCGGACATGAGCGGCATGAGGGCGCCGAGGAACTGTGCGTAGGTGTCCGCGCCCAGCGCCGGATCCCATCGGGTTATGGAGAAGTACTCGCCGCAGGCAAGACCGGCTGCCAGGCCGCAGACGAGGTGCACCGCCGTGAGCGGGGAGCGCGCCAGGCGCAGGGCCTCGGAGAGCAGGGCCCGCGGGAGAGTCATGCGCGGCGTCGGGTCGGAGAGTCGTGTCATGGCCATCACCTCTCCTCGGAGCGCGCGAACCAGGCCGCGCCCGCCGCCGTGAGCGCGGCGAACGCGAGCGCGCAGACCGCAAGGCCCGCCAGCGTGAGCATGCCGTCCGCCGCGAGCGCCCCGCCGAGCGCCATGTCCGCCGCGAGTGGCTCGCCGCTCGGCAGCACGGGGATGAAGCTCGTAGGGATGACCATGCTCGCCGACGGCGGAAAGAGCTGCGGCAGCGGCATCAGCGACCAGGCGAAACCACCCATGAGCTGCGCGGCGAGCGGGCAGAAGATGCCCGCGAGCATGCCGAGCCGCGCCGTGAGGAAGAGCCCTGCGGGGATCATCCACGCCGCGGTCACCGTGTTGACGAGCGCGCAGAGGAGCATCGTGAGCGTGCCCGCGACCGTGAGGCCCTGCGAGGAGAACGCCGATCCCGCGAGGTAGATGCCGAAGACCACGAGGTTCGAGAGCGTGCAGAGCGCGAGGCACCAGAGCGCCTTGGCCCACCAGGCGCGCCCGAGCGGGAAGCCCAGGCCCAGAAGCCCCCGCATCCGCGTGCGCGCGTCCGCCCGCGCGACGCACGCCACCACGAGCGAGAGAGTCACAGGCAGGAAGAGCGCGTACCAGTAGTTCCACGCGCTGAAGATCTGCACGCCCCGGTAGGGCATCGCGCCGAGCAGCGGCATCGGCAGCGCCATGAGCACGGCCAGGCGAACCGGTGCCGCGTGGCGCGACTTCAGGGCCTCGGCGCGCAGGCCCGCGAGCAGGCCGCCTTTCTCGCCCGTCATGCCGCCACCTCCCCGCGCGCTCGACGCCCCTCCCGGCAGACGCTCATGAAGAGTTCCTCGAGGTCCTGGCCGGGCCGAAGCGTATCCTCGTAGGCGAGGCGCCCCCCGTAGATGATGCCGATGGTGTCAGCCATCTGCTGCACCTCGGAGAGGATGTGGCTCGAGACGATCACCGTCGTGCCCGCCGCCGCGAAGCCGCGGATCTGGTCGCGCAGCTCCTCGATGCCGATGGGGTCGAGGCCGTTGGTGGGCTCGTCGAGCACAAGCAGGCGTGGCCGGGCGATCAGCGCCAGCGCGAGCCCCAGGCGCTGCCGCATGCCCATCGAGAAGCGCCCGGCGCGCTTCTTCCCGGTGTCCGCGAGGTCCACGGCGGCGAGCACCTCATCTACGCGGCTCTCGGGAAGGCCCAGCAGCGTGGTGCGAACGCGCAGGTTCTCGCGCGCGGTGAGGTTGGGGTAGAGCGGCGCCTCCTCGATGAGGCTGCCGATTGCGTAGAGGTCCTCGCGGCGCCAGGCGTGTCCGGCAAAGAGGATCTCCCCGGCCGTCGGCCGCAGCATCCCGCAGATCATCTTGAGCGTTGTCGACTTGCCGGCGCCGTTGGGGCCGAGCAGCCCGTACACCTCGCCCTCGCGGATATGAAGGCTCACGTCAGCCACGGCATCCTGCGCCTGGTCGCCGCGGCCGAAGCGCTTGGTAAGCCCGCGCGTCTCGAGCATGTAACCCATGGGTTCGTCCTTTCTCTTCCGGGCGCGCGGGCCGAGTCGCCGTGCCCGCGCGCCTTGCCTTTCGGGTTCACCATCCATGGTGGGGCGCGTTTCTAACGAAGCCGTAACGGCCGTTGGGGTCTTATATATGTCTGGACTCTCTATGCTCGCGCTGGATAGACATCGCCAGAACGGGTATAGTATCGAAAGTTTTGTCGTTTACCAGCGGGGGAGTCCTGTGGGCATCAAAAAGAAGATCAAAAAGGAGCTTATCGGCACCTCCGATTACCCGTCGAATAAGATCTTTACGATCTCCAATTTCATTACCTTCACGCGCCTGATCCTTACGCTGGTCTTTCTATACCTGTTTGTGACGGATAACAACCGTGTCGTCGCGATCATCATCTATGCCATCGCGGCCTCCACTGACTGGATGGACGGTCAGATTGCTCGCATGACCAAAACGGTCTCGTGGCTCGGCAAGGTTATGGATCCCATCTGCGACCGTGCGCTGCTGTTTACCGGTGTGCTGGGCCTGGTGGTTCGCGGCGAGCTTCCCATCTGGGTCTGCGTGCTCATCATCGGGCGCGATATCTACCTGGGAATCGGCACACTCATCGTGCGCCACTATCACCGCCGCCCCATTGACGTCGTCTTTCCCGGCAAGATTGCCACGGCGCTGCTCATGACCGGTTTCTCGCTCATGCTGCTTGGCTTTCCCACTGTGGATGGCTGTCACCTGCTGCCCGCTACGTTCACGGCCTTTCCGGGCCTCAACGGCAGCCCGGTACCGCTTGGCATCTTCTTTGTGTACGGCGGCGTCATCTTCTCCATGCTCACTGCCGTCATCTATTCCATTAAGGGTGGATCGGCCATTAAACAGGCTGTCGCGCATCCCGAGGACGAAGACATCGACTTTCTTAACCCCGAAATCGAAGACTAAGTCATTGGGGTATGATTACGTACAGTTCATTCTTTGCGGCATGTCCGCGTTAAGTTAGGGGTTGTCATGGACAACATGGTTAACAATATGCCTCAGAACGATAAGGCCTCAGACGCCACCTGCGTTTTCCGCGTTCCTTCGAGCGATGTCACCGTTCCCGACCTCATGGCCAACGTGCACATCACCGCGCCTGTCTTATCTATCGTCAAGGGCCCGCAGACCGGCGCCGCCTTTGAGCTCGAGGACAATGTGACCACCATCGGGCGCGATCCCGCTAACGGCATCTTCCTCAACGACATGACCGTGTCTCGTAGCCACGCGCGCATTATTCGCGAGGGTCTGGGTGCCCGTATTGAGGACCTGGGCTCGCTCAACGGTACGTGGGTTGACGGCGCTATCGTCAACGGCGCACCGCTGCACGACGGCTCTTCTGTCCAGATCGGTACGTTTACGCTCATCTATCACGAGAGCACGCCGGAGCGCATCGAAACCGGTGAGTAGGGCATGGCCGAACGCAATTATCTGAGTATCGGCCAAGTCGTCAATCTACTTCGAGGCGCATACCCCGATCTTTCGAACTCAAAAATTAGATTTCTCGAAGATGAGGGGCTCATCACTCCTCATCGCACGCCTAAGGGCTATCGTCAGTACTCCAAGGAGGACGTTGACCGCCTGGAGGTCATTCTGCACCTGCAGAAGACTCGCTACATGCCGCTCAACGTGATCAAGCAGCGCCTGGAAAACGCCACGGACCTGTCTACGCTCGCCTACGAGGTGGGCTTGCTGTCCGACGTTCCGCTCAAGACGGAGCCCAAGGAGACCAAGCAAAAGCTGCATCCCATCGAGACCATTCCCGATATGCTCGGTGTTGAGATCTCCTTTATTCGCTCCCTGGCCGAAAACGACCTCATTCGTATCATCAAGAGCCCGCAAAACCGCGAGCTTGTCGATGGCCGCGATTTCCCGATCATCCGTTACTGCTCCGAGCTTTCGCGTTTCCACATCGAGCCGCGCAACCTGCGCCAGTATGTATCGTCGGCAAACCGTGAGTCCTCGATGTTTGAGCAGGTGCTCGTGAGCATGCTCGGTATGGACACTTCTGACGACGAACGCGACGCCAAGCTCGAGCGTGCCTTTAAGAAGCTGCATGACCTCACCGAGGGCGTGCATACCGCACTGCTCAAGAACCGCGTTTTTGAGTCACTCAACGCTGTGGTCGAGGACGCCGATATCGATGCTCTTGACGAGGAGATCGCACGCTCCGAATCAACCAAGGCCAAAAGCGAAGAGGCAAGCGTTCCCGCGGTTGCCGCGAAGGACGAGTCGCTCGTGCATCCGTCCAAGGTCGTCGCCCCCTCGCATAGCCTGTCTGCTAACACGGGTAAATAACCGCCGTCCACCCGGCAATCCATGAAAGGTCACGTCATGTACGACTTCGAATCTCATATCGTCGACATCCCCGACTATCCCGAGCCCGGAGTCGTCTTTAAGGACATCACGCCGCTCTTTGGTAATCCCGAGGCACTAAAGGCCATGGTAGATGCCCTGGCCGAGCATTTTGCCGGCATGGGTATCACCAAGGTTGTGGGTCCCGAGGCTCGCGGCTTTATGGTCGGCGTGCCCGTGGCTGTTGCCCTGGGCGCCGGCTTTGTGCCCGCACGCAAGCCGGGCAAGCTGCCGCGCAAGACGGTGAGCGAGAGCTACGAGCTCGAATACGGCACCGACTCTATCGAGATTCACGCCGATGCCATTACCTCTAAAGATACCGTGTTGATTCTGGACGACTTGGTCGCGACGGGCGGAACCGTCGAGGCAACAGGTAAACTGGTGCGAGATATGGGCGCAAAGCTTGTAGGTTATGGTTGTATCCTCGAGCTTGCGTTTCTTAACCCGCGCGAGAAGCTCACGCCCTCCAACGAGGACGTTGAGCTCTTTAGCCTGGTAACGGTGGACTAGCCGCTACCCTTAGATACCGGAAAGGAAGCTCCATGCGCACAGCAAACACGCACAAAAACATGGCACGCTGCGCTGCTACGGCAACCCTCGCTTGTGTTTTGGGCCTGGGCCTCGCGGCTCCGGCCTATGCCGATACCGCATCCGACCTTGCCGCTGCTCGTGCAAAACTCGAGCAGATCGGCACGCAAACCCAGCAGATCTACGACGAGCTCGCCACTCAAACGCAGGCACTCGACCAGACCGCTGGCGAGATCACGCAAAAGCAGCAGGAGATCGCCGATGGCCAGGCCAAACTTTCTAACTACGTTGCCGGCGAGTACAAGACCGGCGGCCTGAGCCTTCTCCAGGTTCTGACGGGTGTCGATGACCTGGGCGATATGCTCAACCGCCTGTTCTACTACGGAAAGGTTTCCGACAAACAAGCCCAGACCATCCAAGAGGTCAAAGAGCTTAAGCAGGAACTTACCAACAAGCAGGCCGAGCAGGAGCAGAACGTCGCCGCCACGCAAAAGAAGGTCGACGAGCTCAACGCTCAGCAGGCCGAGGCTCAGAATGTTGTGAACTCTCTGGACTCCCAGCTGCAGGCCGAACTTGCCGCCGAGGCCGAGGCCAATGCCGCACTGCAGGCCGGCATTAACGCCAGCACTGCCGAGAAGGCCACGGTGAACACCGAGACCGCCGGTACGACCGAGAACACCAACAACGGTGGCGGTACGACCAACAACGGCGGCAACACGCCTGCGCCCACTCCCACGCCCGCTCCTGCCCCTACGCCGCAGCCCTCGACTCCCGCTCCGGCTCCGACCCCTTCAGCGCCGAGCCAGTCCGTTGACGGCGGCACCGTTGTTTCGCGTGCCTACAGCAAGCTTGGTTGCGCTTATTCCTGGGGCGGCATTGGACCGAACAGCTTTGACTGCTCGGGATTCGTTAGCTACTGCCTCACCGGTCGTTATTGTCGTTTGGGCACCACCGTTACGTTTATGGGCTGGCATCGTGTGACCGATCCGCAACCGGGAGACGTCGTTGTAAATTCCCGCCATACCGGCATTTACGTTGGAAACGGCGAGATGATTCATGCTTCTAACTACAACACAGGAGTTATTAAGACCTCCATTAGTTGGAGCATGGGTAATGATTATATCTTTGTGCGCTATTAAGTAACACTTCACAGCATCCGACATGGGTCTCGCGGCTTTTCCGCTACGGGGCCCATTCTTTATCTCCGCCAATCAACTTATCTTCAATAAGCTTTTATCTAGTTCTGAATACTAGATATAGATCAGAGTTCAGCAAGATGGTTATAATTAGGCTTGAGTAAATAGAAAGGACCCCATATGAGCTGGGCACTTATCTCCGATTCGAGCTGCAACCTCCGCGATTGGCAACCGACCGCACCCCATACCGCCTTTGCATTTGCACCCCTCAAAATTCGAGTTGGGGAGCGCGAGTTCGTCGATGACATCACGCTCGACGTTCACGAACTCAATTGCGCCGTGCAGGCGGAGTCGAGCGCTTCTTCGAGCGCCTGTCCGAGCGTAGGCGAATGGACCGAACTCTTTAGGCTTGCCGACAAGACAATTTGCATGCCCATCTCCGAGGGCGTCTCGGGAAGCTACAATGCCGCCGCCACGGCACGCGATTTGGTTCTTGCCGAGGATCCGAACCGAAAGATTCATCTGGTCAATTCTCGCGCAGCCGGCGGCAAAATGGACCTGATCTTCCTGCTGTTCGACCGCTATCTCGCAAGCAATCCCAACGTCTCTTTTGAGGAAGCCTGCAGCTATTTTGATGAGCTGGAACTGAACAGCAAGATCCTCTTTAGCCTGTGCAATTACGAAAATCTCGCCAAGGCCGGACGTATTCCCAAGGCAGCTGGGGTTATCGCCAATAAACTCAACATTCGAGTTTTAGGTACAGCAAGCGAGGAGGGGGAGATCAAGCTCGTTGGTCACACCCGTGGTGAAAAGAAGATGCTTGGAAAGATTGTCGACACCATGGAGGCCGAGGGCTTTACCGGCGGAGAAGTCGTCATCGACCATGTCGAAAATGAGGCGGGCGCCCAGGCGCTTGCCAGCCGCATTGTGGAGCATTGGCCCGGCTCCAAGACCATCATCATGCCTTGCAACGGACTGGATTCATACTATGCCGAGATGCACGGGCTCATTATCGGCTACGGCATGGGCGTTGCCTCGGGCCGATAATGTCTAACTAGACAAACGTACGGGCGGGACAAAGTGGCTGATAGCTCTTTGTCCCGCCCGTCGTATACATCGGCTAGCTATTAAAGCCATTGAACTTTAGGTAGCTCATCAGATACGCCTTCGACACAAAAGACGATACCGCGCTGCGAACGAGCAGCGACTCGCGAGTGACCTGATGAGCCGTATCGGGTACAGGAATCTGCTCAATTGAAAAAGCCGCGCGAATCGACACCTCGAGCTGATCAATCACATAATCAAAGGCGGTCGGTGCATCGTAGCTCAGGCGTTGAATGTTAAAGAGCGCCTGAACAGCAGCGATGGGCAGCACCTGCTTAAAAATACAGATAGCAATAAGGCGAGCGATCTGCTCGCGACCATATTGCTTTTTTACCGGAGCGGGTACCAGACCGACCTTTACGTAGTTATTGATCATGGAAGGCGTAATGACGGGCTGCTCCACACAAATCGAGAGCGGCTCCATCCACAGTTCGATGTACTCAATGACCTGGTCACGGTAGAGCGTTACATTCGGCAACTGGTTATAGCGCGGCAAGCTGAGTGTATTGAGTTTGCGGACTATATCAGACTGGATAAATGCATCAGGTAGCACCGTGGGCTGAATATCCTCTGGGCTAATGCTAACCGACGTATCGGACATCGGAATGACATGTTTAACGTGATTCATATGGTGCCTCCGTTCGTTTTTAATATTGTATTCTAGATTATCTAGTTTTGCATAACACATAACCGCCAAGTAAAGGTGGTTGGACAGCACATTGGCGCACCGTCCAACCACTTTGTTTAAAGATAACAACCTTACATAAGATATATTATCGTACTTATCCGCGTAGAAAAGCGTATGCGCTGGTAGCTGCTATGGCTCCATCCGAAACAGCGGTCACAACTTGACGTAAACGCTTGGAACGGATATCACCAGCAGCAAATAAGCCAGGCGTGCGGGTAGCCATCGATTCATCGGTCATAATACCGCCGTCGGGCGCCAGATCCACCAGATGTTCTACAAGCTCGGTATGGGGCTGCGTGCCAGCAAAGACAAAGATACCAAACGAGCCAGGATTGAATGACTCGGAATAGGTTTCACCGGTGGCGTTGTCCTTAAATGTGATAGTCGTGGGCATGGCCTCGCCCGATAGTTCCACAATACTAGTTTGGTACCTAACCGAAATATTATCTTTTGCGAGCACCTTTTGAACCACGCCATCGGGTGCACGGAACTGATCGCGGCGCAAGACGATGGTCACGCTGCTGGCGATTTCTGACAAGAACAGGGCTTCCTCGCAGGCAGCATTTCCACCGCCGATGACAAAAACCTGCTTGCCACGAAAGAACATGCCATCGCACGTCGCGCAGTACGAAACGCCACGACCGCGATACGTATCCTCGCCAACAAAACCAGCAGATCGCGGCGTGGCACCCATGCAAGCGATAACGCTCGAGGCCAGCGTATCGCCCGTATCCTGATGCACCGTAAACAGCGCCGCATCAGCATCGTAATCGATACCCGTAACCATGCTCCATGCAACCTGTGCTCCCAGGCCCTCTGCATGTTGCTGAAAACGCTCGCCGAGTTCGGCGCCACTCAAGAGCGGAATGCCCGGATAGTTCTCGACTTCATTGGTTGTGGCGATTTGTCCTCCCGACATGCCTTGCTCTATCACGGTCGTCGTTAGGTTGGAGCGCGCCGCGTAAATGGCAGCAGCATAGCCAGCAGGGCCGCCACCGATAATCGCAACATCGATCGGCTGATGGGTAGTCATGAAAAGACCTCCTGTCGAAAGATTGGCGTTCTTTGCGCTCATACCCAAATTTAGGCGAACGTGACACTCATGCACTACAATGATTCTTTGCGAAACAAAGATGAAGGGGAGTTATCGATGGATCAAACGCAGATGGGCAATGACGCTCCCCTGCCCACGCACAGCACTCCCCAATCGGGGCAAACCAAGCTCTTGGCTCAGCAAAAACCACTCGTGACCATCGTGCACGCCTCGGTCGGCTCGGGCCACAAGGCCGCCGCAAATGCGATTGCGCAGGCATTCGACCTTATCCGCGGCACCAATAGCATCCCCGAGGATGTTGAGATTGAAGTGCTCGATATCCTTGATTTTGGACGCATAAAATTCGACGGCAACAAGACGGCTGCATCATTTACCGGCGCCACACGCCCAATTTATGATTTGACCTGGCGTTATACGCTTACCGGACACCTGCTTTGGGGCGGCGGCACGGCATGGTCACGCATCATGTTTCCCGCATTTAACGAATACGTTCGGAATCGTAAGCCCATTGCCGTGGTCGCCACACATATCACGGCAGCCAACGTCGCCGTTGGCGCGCGCGTCATTACGGGCATCGACTATCCCGTCATTTGCGTACCGACCGATTACGAGGTCGAGGGCTGGTGGCCCCATAAGGACACCGACCTATTCTGCGTAGCAAACGAGTTTATGGCCGAGACACTTCGCCCCCGTAAGGTTCCCGAGACCAAGATCCGCATTACGGGCATCCCCATTCGCGCCGGGTTTGATACGGACTACAATCGCGAGGAAGAACTTGAGAAGTTCAATCTCCCCACCGACAAGACCATTGTACTGGTGATGGCAGGCGCCAGTTTGCCTCAACCGTACGTTCGCTTTCGCGCGGAGATGGACCGCACCCTCCCCTTCCTGCGCAGTTTTGAGGACATGCACTTCGTCTTTTTGCCGGGCAAGGATGCCGAATATGCCACCCGTCTCAAAACGCTTTTCGATGCCATGAAACTCGAGAACGTCACGGTTCTTGACTACGTCGATGACATGGCAGCGCTTATGCACGGCTGTGACCTGGCAATTCTCAAATCGGGCGGACTCACTGTCACCGAATGCCTGTGCGCACATCTGCCGATGATTCTGCTGGGCAAGTCATATGGCCAGGAAAAGGCCAACACCACCATGCTCACCGGCATGGGCGCCAGCATGCATGTCACCACCGCACGCGAGCTCATCGTGACACTGCGCCATCTCCACGATCATCCCGAGTCGCTCAAGGCACTACTCATCAATGGCGAAGTACTGCGCCGTCCACGCGCGGCCGAGGATATCGCCATCGCAACCATGGAGCTTGCAGGCAAACCCCAAAAACGTAAACGAGCCTTCTGCCGCTTCTACTGGGGCGGAAAACCTGCGCATATCAGATAGTGATTTACTGTCCGCTGACCGGTCCGACCCGCCTATATATCATCCCATGCTCAAACATTCTCGCTGCGCTGCGAAACTGCGCGTGGGACGATATATAGGCGGGTCGGACCGGTCAGCTGCGTTTACTCACTACCAACTACACCGGGTTCCCCCTCAGAAGCAGCAAAGGTGAAACCAAAATTACTCATAACAGTTAGCCGATACGACAAAGGAGCTGCTCCTTTGTCGTATCGGCTAACAAGAGAGTCAATATTGTTTCAAGCGAGTAGCCGCCCGCCCGTCTCTCACACATATCGTTCCACGCGCAGTTTCGCAGCGAGCGAAGCGAAGCGAGAATGTTTGAGCATGGAATGATATGTGTGAGAGACGGGCGGGAGAGATACGAGCGCCCCGCGAGAATGTTTGAGCACGGAATGATATATAGGGGCCTCCCACGGGTGAGCGGACATTACAATACGCCGCTAGAACCGAAACCGCCGGCTCCTCGGTCGGTTTTATCTAGTTCTTCTACTTCTACGAGATTGACCGTGGGGACTTCTTGGATGACGAGCTGCGCGATGCGGTCGCCTTTGTTGATCTGGATATTGTTGGTGGGATCCAGGTTGATGAGGATGACCTTAAGCTCACCTCGATAGTGGGCGTCGATGAGGCCGGGCGTGTTGACTATAGACAGGCCTTGCTTAATGGCTAGGCCGCTGCGAGGTTGGACAAAGCCGGCGTAACCATCGGGCAGCGCAATGGCCAAGCCAGTGGAGACCAATCGGCGCTCAAAGGGCTTGAGGATGCAGTCTTCGTTGGCGCGGAGGTCAAGGCCGGCATCCGTGGGATGAGCGTATTTGGGAAGCTCGACCGTGGGATCGAGACGCTTAATGTTAACGGTAATGTTGGACATGAAATCACCTTAGCTTGTCGAGCTCTTGCAAAAACTCGTCGACGTCTTTGAAATCGCGATAGACCGAGGCAAAGCGAATGTAGGCCACCTTGTCGATCTTGGCCAGGCGCTTGAGCACCATATCGCCCAGTTCGTGGGATGTAACAGCCGTCAGCGTACGCGAACGTAACTCCACCTCGATATCATCGATAATCTCGTTGAGCTTTTTCGTATCGATATCGCGCTTAATCGTGGCGCGCATCAGGCCGACCAGCAGCTTGTTGCGATCGAACCGCTGCTTTGACCCGTCGGATTTGATGACCTCGATGGGGTCTTCGCAGCGCTCGAACGTCGTAAAACGATAATTGCAAGAACAACACTCGCGGCGACGCTTGATAGTGTTGTTCGATTCCTGCATACGGGAATCGACAACGCGGGTATGTGCCTTGCCGCATTTGGGACAGCGCATGGTACCTCCTCCTAAACGATAACAAGGGTACCATGCGACCGAACCGAAATCTTACGAACGAGCCGGAACTTTCAGAACTGCACCAGCATCAAGAGAGCCGCGATCGAGGTGATTGACGCTACGAATCATGTCGGAAGTCTCCTGCGTGGAAAGACCATCGATGGGATGCTCCTGGGCAAGCGACCACAGGGAGTCGCCGGACTGCACGCGAACCGTCTCGTAGGTAACGTTGGCTACGGAATCGGCATATGCTGCGTGACGGGCAGAAAAAACTGACGTGGCGAGCACGAAGAACAGGGTGAACGCTACAGCAATAGCAACAATCGTCGAGGCCTTCAGGGCAACAGGCGCCAAAGCAACGGACGCACGCTGGGTGCGAACGGGTTTAGTGGCCACGGCCTGAAAATGAGAGCGTCCGCCCTTCACAACCGTAAAGGCAGGCGAGGCGGGCGCCTCAAGCTTAAGAGCGAGGTTTCCCTGGACCATATCCGCTGCGTTCATTCTGTTCTCCTCTCGTTTGTTTTGACGAGAACTGTTTTATCAAGCCGCGGGGACAAAAAAGTCTAGCGCGGGAACGAGTGTTCGGTTATTATTATCTTCGAACAGTTGTTCCTGTCAAGCAAAAATAGAACATTTGTTTGGTATGGGTAGAGAGGAATCCCTGATGGCTCGCAAAATTACCAAGCGTCAGCAGCAAATTTACGACTTCATCAAGGAATATCAGCAGGAGAAGGGCTATCCGCCCAGTGTGCGCGAGATGGCTTCGGCTGTGGGCCTTTCCTCCCCTAGCACCGTACATGCGCATCTCTCCGCACTCGAAGCACGCGGTCTGCTCAAGCGTGACGCCACCAAGCCTCGCGCTCTCGAGCTCTTTGACGAGGACGGATCTTCCGTATCCATCTCAAAGTCCGATGAGCCCACGGCGCCGCGCGGCACCGTATCCTTGCCTCTTGTAGGCCGTGTCGCTGCAGGGATTCCCATCCTTGCCGAGCAGAATATCGAGGACACCTTTACCATCCCGACCGAGATCGCAACGGACCAGGGGTCCTTTATCCTCGAGGTCCACGGCAATTCGATGATTAACGTCGGCATCTATAACGGCGACTACATCATCGTTCGCGAGCAGAAGAGCGCCATGAATGGCGAGATTGTCGTGGCCATGATCGATGGCTCCGCAACGGTCAAAACGTTCTACAAGGAGCAGGGGCGCGTTCGCCTTCAGCCCGAAAACGACACCATGGAGCCCATCTACGCGACAAATCCCACGATTCTGGGCAAGGTCGTCGGTTTGATGCGCCGGTTCTCGTAATGCGAAAACGTATCACCGTCTTTGATACCATTCGCGGGTTTACCATGCTCTCGATGGCGGGATTTCATGCCTGCTACGACCTTGCTTACCTATATGGCTGGAATATGCCTTGGTTTACCCAGACCATCTTCCAGGACATCTGGCGTGCCAGCATCAGTTGGGTATTTTTATTTATTGCCGGCTGGATGTGCACCCTCTCGCGCAACAACATCAAGCGTGCCGCCAAATATGCCGTTGCCGCTTTAGTTGTATGGGTCGCAACGACGCTCGTCTCGGTCGATGACTAGGTGAACTTCGGCATCATTTTCTGTATGGCGGCGTGCACCGCCATTGTCGCGCTCGCGCGCCCGGTTCTCGATAGGGTGCCGGCAGTATGGGGTATAGCGATTTGCCTCATACTCTTTGCCTGTACCTGGAGCATTCCCAAAGCGGACTACCCTATCCCCTATCTAGCTTGGCTGGGTTTCCCAGGTCCAGACTTTGTCTCCGGTGATTACTATCCGCTCATACCCTTCTTATTTATGTACCTCACAGGCTTCTTTGCCGCGCGCACGGCTCAGAAAGAAAACTGCGAGGCACCAGCATGGGCCTATGAAAATCCCATCCCGGCGCTCGCAAGCCTCGGACGCCATGCACTGCCGTTCTACCTGCTTCATCAACCGATTATCTTGGGTGTACTGGAGCTGATTTATTCCGTTCGGTAACGCTCAAGACGTGGTGCGATACGGGCCGGAAGCTTTGCCACAATACGAACGCCGTCCTCGAGGTATTCCTCGTGCAGAAGGGTTCCTTGTTCGTGCACGAGCGTGATTAACGCGCCCTCTCGATACGGGATATCGGCCGAAAGCAACACGTCCGTAGCGGCCGCTTCACGAGCGATACGGTCGACTAAGTCGTCAAGACCCTCACCCGTCTGAGCCGAGAACAGCACCGCCTCGGGATAGCGCCGGCGAAAGTTCAAGCGATCGACGCTATCAAGCAGATCAATTTTATTGAACACGGTAAGCGTCAGGCGCTCACCGGCACCAATCTCGTCAAGGACACGATCAACCGCCTCGAGCTGACGCTCGTAATCCTCATCGAAAGCGTCTACAACTTTAAGTATCAAATCGGCGCCGAGCACCTCGGAAAGCGTAGATTTAAACGCGTCAACCAGGCCATGGGGCAGCTTTTGAATAAAGCCAACGGTATCGGTGATCGTCATGCCACGGCCACCGGGCAAACGGTACGAGCGCGTCGTAGGATCGAGCGTGGCAAATAGCTTATCCTGCGAAAGTACCGTGGATCCCGTCAATCGATTAAGCAACGTCGACTTACCGGCATTGGTGTAGCCAGCCAACGCAACGCGAAACGCCGGCGATTCAATACGGCTTTTCGATTGCACATCACGACGTTGTTCAACCTGTTTTAGTTCACGGCGAAGCGCAGCAATTTTATTACGAATTAGGCGACGGTCGACCTCGAGCTGGCTTTCGCCCTGGCCAAAGCGTGAGCCAATACCGCCACGCGTCTGTTCCTTGGCAAGATGGCTCCACATACCTCGCAGACGAGGTAGCAAGTACTGCAACTGTGCCAGCTGCACCTGCAAGCGGCCCTCACGCGTCTGGGCATGCAGGCCAAAAATATCCAAAATCAACGCCGTACGGTCAATAATCTTAACCGGTTCGCCCACGGCTTTCTCAAGATAGGACTGCTGCGAAGGCGTCAGGTCGTCATCGAAGATAACAACAGCCGCATCCATGCGATGCACCAAACCGCACAGCTCCTCAACCTTGCCGGAGCCGATAAACGATTTGGGATAGGGCTTGACCAGGCGCTGCGACAAGCGTGCCACGCATTGAGCTCCAGCAGTGTGGGCCAGACGCTCAAGCTCATCGAGCGAACGGTCAAGCGGCCAGGCATTATCGCGCCACTCAACACCAACCAAGATGGCGCGCTCGGGTTCAGGAGCCGTGGGGACCAAAGGGAAACGAGCCATTAGACAGCCTCGATGCGACGATAAATATCTTCGACGACCTCATCGATCGTAAACTCATCCATATCAAACCACACGATGCGATCGTCACGCTTAAACCAGGAAAGCTGGCGCTTGGCATAGCGACGCGAGCGCATCTTGATAAGCTCACGGGCCTCATCCATGGTAATAGCACCACGCAAGGCATCAAAAATCTCTTTGTAACCGATTGCCTGCATCGACGTCAATGCGTCACCCAGGCCCTGGTCCATAAGGCCGCGGACCTCATCAACCAGCCCCTGCTCAAACATAAGGTCGACACGCAGGTTAATGCGCTCATAGAGCACTTCACGGCTACGCGTCAGACCAAACCACAAGGCATGATAACGCTCGCGCGGAACACTGAATTTCGACTTCTGCTGGGCATACGACACACCATCATCGTGCATCTCGAGAGCACGAATCACACGACGCACGTTATGGGGATGAATCACGGAAGCAGATTCGGGATCGCGCTCGGCAAGCAGTGCATGCAATGCTTGCTCGCCAATGCGCTCGGCAAGCTCTTGATAGCCCGCGCGGCGTTCGTCCTCGAGTTCCCCCGAAGGAAAATCCATTTCATCGAGTGCAGCCTTGAGATACAGACCCGTACCGCCGCAAAAGACCGGAAGACGTTGCTCACCAAGCAAACGCTCGACATGTGCTCGGGCGTCCGACTGGTAGAGCGCGGCAGAATACGCGACGCCCGGATCCATGATATCGACAAGGCGCAACGGCGCCAAGCACTCCTCGGGCATCATCTTGGCCGTACCAATGTCCATACCGCGATAGATTTGCATTGCGTCACACGACAACACTTCGGACGAAAGACGAGCAGCCAGGCGATCGGCTACATCGCTCTTGCCGACCGCCGTCGGACCGACAATCGCTACGGCAGAAAGGCTTGAACCGGGAGAAATCATTAGCGAGGCTCGCCCACGACGGAGCCAGACAGATACCACGTCTTGGCGACATCAACATCGACGTCGACGATTTTGCCGATAAGTTGATCGATGCTATAACCAGCAGGAATCGGCGCATGCACCGTCTGGTTCTTGGGGCTCTTGCCCAAAAGAACAGCGTCGTTCTTCTTGCTCGTACCTTCAATAAGTGCAGGTACCACGGTGTGAAGCTCGCCCTGGTTATACTCGTGTGCCGTCGTCTCGATAACCTTGACCAGACGGTTAAAGCGCTCAAGGATAACCTCATGCGGGGTGGGATCATAAATCTCAGCTGCCGGGGTACCGGCGCGCTTGGAGTAAATGAAGGTGTAGGCCTGGGCATAGCGCACTGTCTCGGCAAGCGAGAGCGTCTGCTCAAAGTCTTCCTCAGTCTCACCCGGGAAGCCAACGATGATGTCGGTCGAAAGCGCAATATCGGGCATACGGTTACGAATACGATCGACCAGGCCCAGATAATCCTCGCGCGTGTACCGACGATTCATCTCTTTAAGGATGCGCGTGGAACCAGACTGAACGGCCAGGTGGAGCTGCGGCATGACGGTAGGCGTCTCGGCCATGGCGTCAATGGTCTCAGGCAGCAGATCCTTAGGATGCGAAGAGGTAAAGAAGATGCGCTCGACGCCGGTATCGCCCACGGCGCGCAGCAGATCGGCAAAACGCGGCTTGCCAAAGAGATCGCGACCGTAGGAGTTAACGTTTTGGCCCAGCAGCGTAATCTCGCGAACGCCCTGGCGCACGAGCCCGGTCACCTCGTCGACAATCTCCTCGAAGGGACGGCTCTTCTCGCGACCACGGACGTACGGCACGATGCAGTACGTGCAGAAGTTGTTACAGCCCGTCATGATAGGCACCCAAGCGTGATACTGCGTCTCGCGATGCCACGGCATACTCATGGCGTCGGTATCCTCATGCTCATTCGTACGGATATGGCGCTTGCCATCCAAAAACGCCTCGGCGATAAGCTCGGCCACATGCGCAATGGAATGGGTGCCGAAAATAACGTTGACATTATCGACGTTGGTGAGCAAGCCCTCGCCATCGCGCTGGGCGATGCAGCCGCCCACGGCGACCACGCGCTTACCCGAAGGCGAAGGAGGAAGGCTCTTGCAGGAATTGCACTGACCATACAGGCGCGTATCGGCAGCCTCGCGCACACAGCACGTCATGAACACGACAATATCGGCATGCTCGGGATCGAGCGCCATAAGACAGCCATACGAATCGAGCAAGCCACTCACGCGCTCGGAGTCGTGCTGGTTCATCTGACAGCCGAATGTGCGGATAAAGTAGGTTTTACCGGCAAGAATATCGCGTACGGAACGCTGGTCCATGAGCTTACATCCTAACGATGGTATCGACGGGGCGCATAGGTGCTACAAGTGTGCAGATGACTCGCTTACGCAACAGGCTTAACGTCGTCCATGACGCCGTTATCCATAGCAGCCCGATTAATCTGGTGAACATAGATAGAGAGACGAATTGCCGTCCGCGACTCTCCATTAATGAGAATGTCAGAGAACACCGGCGCGCAGGAGACATCAAAGCCGGTCGGAATCAGAAAGCCGCGCGCAATGGCAACGGCCTTGATGGCCTGGTTGACGGCACCGGCGCCGACGCACTGAATGTTGACGGGGACGCCATCTTTGACCATGCCGGCAATGGCGCCGGCAACGGACGCGGGCGATGATTTGCTTGATACCTTCAGGCAATCCATGAAGAAACTCCTGCATTTAAAAGTACGTTTTAACTGCAATAACTGTATCGTACCGAGCGGACTCGGTAAAGATGCTATTCCTCTTTGGCAAGATCGAACGTCACGGTGATACGATCACGCGAAACGCGAATCTTAGGGTCGCCGCACAGATTGAGGTAATACCGGGCGGCGAGGTCGTTAAAGTCACGCTCGACAGCACGCGAAAACTGCGCCATGTCATCCTTGGCGATGCGAAGTCCTCTACGATCCTTGGCAAGATCGACGGGAGCCGGCGAAAGCGAGGTGGAATCGCGCTCGCGCAGCAGACGTGCGGTCACGCCGCGAACGGGCTTAATCTGTCCCGACAGAATACGATGGGCAGTGCGCTCGGACATCTCAAGGCCCAGACCGGAGCAGATCCGGATAAAGTCCTCGGCATCCGATGCAAGGCCCAAGCGATCGATAACTGGAAGCTCGCACTCGTCGTCGATAAAGAGCAGGCGCGACGTATCGAGACGACTCGAAGCCTGAGCGTACAAGGTCGCAGCGATCTCGGACGGAGAGCCCAGATACACATCGCAACTACGCAGCTCCTCAAGGGCAAACTCACACGCAGCGCGAATAATGTTGTGAGGACCACGAGCACATACATAGCGGCCGTCTTCATCTTTAACCGCCTGAGGCCAGCTCGACTGGTCGGCGCGTTCACACAAGCGATCGGTGGCTACGCACACCTTAAATGCGGAACCCAAATCAACACCCGATGTAACAACGCGTGCCTCATCCGTGTTCTGCTTGATAGAGAACAGCGCCATACCACGACCGTGAACACCCCAACGGTCCATTTTCATGCTCTCGAGCTTGGAGGTAACACGGGCATCGAAGATACGCTCCTGCATATCCTGCGGCACACCCGAACCGTTATCCAGGAAGAGGAGGGTGCGAATACCCTCCTCCTTGGTCGTGGCAAGATAGACCCTATCGGCTCCGGCATCACGAGCATTACGCAGCATCTCGATGACAATGTCCTCTACATGCTGAATATCATGCTTGGCCTGACGGCGCTCGGCCTCCGAAACGCGGAGGCGGACATACCCCTCGCCAAGGTTTTCCTCGACGCGAAGGTTGCCCTCCCCCGACATCGACGCGATAAATGAGATGAGCTCGTTCGCGTCGTTCATGTTATTTAGCGATATCGACGGCACGGCTCTCGCGAATCACGACAACGCGCACCTGACCGGGATACTCCATCTCTTCCTCGATCTGATGGGCGATATCGTGCGCAAGCACCGTGGACTGGGCATCGGAGATCTTGTCCGGCTGGACCATGACATGAACCTCGCGACCGGCCTGCATGGCATAGGTACGCTCGACGCCGTCATGAGAGTTGGCGATCTCCTCGAGCTTCTCAAGACGCTTGATGTAGTTCTCGGCCGACTCGCGGCGGGCGCCGGGACGAGAAGCGGAGACGGCATCGGCAGCCTGGACCAGAACGTCGAGCACCGTGTTGGGGTCGACATCGGCATGATGGGCCTCGATCGCGTGGACGATGACGGGCTTCTCACCATAACGGCGGGCAAGCTCGGCGCCAATGACAGCATGCGGACCCTCAACGTCATGGTCGATGGCCTTGCCCAGGTCGTGCAGAAGACCGGCGCGCTTGGCGGTCACTACATCCAGACCAAGCTCGGAAGCCATAACGCCGCACAGGTCGGAGACCTCAAGCGAGTGCTGCAGCACGTTCTGACCAAACGAGGTGCGGTAGCGCAAAGCGCCCAGGGTCTTGACAATCTCGGGATGCAGGTCGTGGATACCGGTATCAAAGGCGGCTTGCTCGCCAGCCTCGCGCACACGCTGCTGAACCAAGTCCGCGGCCTTGTGATACATCTCCTCGATGCGGGCGGGGTGAATACGGCCGTCGGCAATGAGGTTCTCGAGCGCCACGCGGGCGGTCTCACGACGGACCGGATCGAAGCTCGAGAGTACGACGGTCTCGGGGGTGTCATCAATCACGAGGTTGACGCCGGACACCTGCTCAAAGGTGCGAATGTTGCGACCCTCGCGACCGATGATGCGACCTTTGAGGTCATCGGAGGGAATATGCACGGAAGTGACGGTGACCTCGGCGGTATGGTCGGCGGCACAGCGCTGAATCGCCAGGGAGAGAATCTCCTGGGCGGTCTTGTGGCACTCGGCGCGGACCTGCTGCTCGGACTCACGGATGATAGTGGCTGCCTCGTGGGTAACCTCGCCGCGGACCTTGTCGAGCAGCTCCTTGTGAGCGTCCTCGCGCGTAAGGTCGGCAATACGCTCAAGCTCAGAGGTCTGCTTGGCGCAGAGCTCCTCAAGCTCGCGAGAGCGCTTCTCGACCTGACCGGCCTGGCTGGACAGCTGATGCTCGCGCTTATCGAGCGCATCGTTGCGGCGATCGAGCGATTCCTCGCGCTGCATCACGCGATTTTCGAGCGTGCGAATCTCGCTCTTACGCTGCTTGTCCTCGGCCTCGGCGGCCTGTTTGTTCTTGATGATCTCTTCCTTAGCCTCGAGCAGAGCCTCTTTTTTGAGGGTCTCGGCCTGACGCTTTGCATCACCGATCAGGGACTCTGCCTGCGCGTGTGCCGACTGAATCTTTTCGTCGGCCTCGTGAAGACTACCCTGCTTGGCGGTGCGCATGTAGGCAATGGCGGCGATGGCACCCAAAACGAGGCCAACGAGCGCTGCAATGATAGGCATGCTCACTCCTTTTTATGGATTCGTTACACAACAAAGCGAACCGTCCTCACGAACGGCTCGCGACATTTGAGTAATATGGGCGCAGCTAATGCGGGTCGGATACAGATAAACATATAAACAAACTCATCACAGATGAGCACATATCACAAAGCAAATGACAGCAATTATCCTACGTTGAACCGCAACAACTGTCAAATAAACGCACCCGCACGGCGCCAATCGAGCGGTGAACGGCAGGGGCGTAACGGGTGCTACGCTTACACGGAGCATTCCTCGCTTAAGGCATCGAGGCGTGCCTTAACGGCATCGGCGGCGATGTGATAGGAAAAACCCTTACCCATCAAAAACCTGACGAGCTTTTCGAATGCACGTACTTCGGGAACGCGACGTTTAGCGAGCAAGGCCGAAGCGCGAGCCAAGTCATCATCAACGGCAAAATAAGCCTCGGGATACCCGGGGATATCGTCAAGCACGACATGACGGCGTTTGAGTTCAACCTCGATCTTGCGCTGCCCCCAGCCGCGACGCTTGCGCTCTTCGATAAAGTACGAGCAAAAGCGGTTCTCATCCAAAAAACGATACTCGGTCGCTCGAGCAACTGCAAAATCGATCGCGGGCTGTCGAAAGCCATAGCGCGCCAACTTATCGCGCACCTCGCCCGTGGCATGATCACGGCGCGAAAGCATCTCGGTCACCATGGTGAGCGCACATTTACGTTCGATAAGCTGCACTGCCTCGCGAAAGTCATCCCAATCACAGGGAAGGTCGGGGCGGTTCTTAAGGTACAGGCGCGCCACGCGCACGGGAATCCAAATGGAACGTTCGAAACCGCCCTCAAGATCGCAATCGATATGCGCGCAGGGCTTTTTAGACGCATAACCGCTCGAGAACGAGGAGGCCGCTTTCTTATCGGGAAAGACGACCGTGGCCTCGGTCACCGTATACGACATGTCGGCATCCGCTACTCGTCGTCATCGTCGAGCATCGCGGAGCCATCGATGGCGTACAGCTCATCAAACTCCTCGGGGGCGGGCTGATCGGTCAACTCAACCTCGGAGGGGGCATCGTCGTCATACTCAAGGCCGCAGGCAAGGCGAACCTTGTGCTCGATCTCGTCGGCGCAATCGGGGTGCTCGCGCAGGAACGTCTTGGCGGCCTCGCGACCGTTGCCGAGCTTGTCCTCGCCATAGGCAAACCAGGACCCCATCTTTTTGCAAATGCCGCACTCAACGGCCATATCCAGAATCGAGCCCTCTTTGGAGATGCCGGTGCCGTACATAATGTCAAACTCGGCCGAGCGGAACGGAGCGGCCACCTTGTTCTTAACGACCTTGGCGCGCACGCGATTACCGATAACCTCGTCCTTAAGCTTGATGGTATCGATTTTGCGAATATCGATTCGCACGGAAGAGAAGAACTTGAGCGCGCGGCCACCCGTGGTGGTCTCAGGGTTGCCGAACATGACACCGATCTTCTCGCGCAGCTGGTTAATGAAGATGCAGGTCGTATTGGACTTGGAAAGCGAGCCGGCGAGCTTGCGGAGCGCCTGGCTCATCAAACGAGCCTGCAGACCCACCGTCGTGTCACCGATCTCGCCCTCAATCTCGGCACGCGGAGTCAAGGCGGCAACAGAGTCGACGACGATGGCGTCGATGGCACCGGAGCGCACAAGCATATCGACGATCTCGAGCGCCTGCTCGCCCGTATCGGGCTGGGAAATCAGGACCTCGTCGATATCGACGCCAATACGCGCGGCATAGGTGGGATCAAGCGCGTGCTCGGCATCGATAAATGCAACAACGCCACCCATGGCCTGAGCCTCAGCAAGGATCTCGAGTGAAAGCGTTGTCTTACCGGAGGACTCGGGGCCATAAATCTCGACGATACGGCCGCGCGGCACGCCGCCGATACCCAAGGCGGCATCGAGCGCCAGAGAGCCCGTCGGAATAGCCTCGACCTCGAGCTCGGGACCGCCGTCGCCATACCTCATAATAGAGCCCTGGCCGAACTTCTTCTCAATCTCGGCCTTGGTGGTGGCGATCATCTCATCGCGCTCTTTACCCGTCGTGCGTGCATGAACGGTACGTACGGGACCTGAATTCTTGGCCATGAATAGCCCTCCTCTTAACAACCTGAAACGATAATAAACGAACGGCTGTTCGTGGTCAACCGTTCAGATTCATCATATGCACCCGACCATTCCAAAACCCGACCAAACGCCAACCACTCACCGAACAAATGCTTGACCACGCCAATCACAAATACGGGTGCTCGAATAAATTTAGGCCTTGTACCAGCGCAAACACCAATACCGTCAAAGGTCCCTATCTCCACAATTAAGGGGCCCTAAGGCCCCTTAAACCATGTCTATTCCATAGAATTGAGCACACGGACAATGCGTCCCAAAGCCTCCGCGACCGCATGGGCACGAACGCACGACCGATCGCCCTCGTAATGACAGCGCGCAGACTCGACAACCGGCGCTCCCCCATCGGCCGCGCGATAAGCCCAGCCAATATAGAACGTACCGGCGGGGTCTTGCTCGGTGCCACCACCGGGCCCAGCGTAGCCCGTTGCGCTTACGGCCACATCGCTCTGATAGAGGTCCAGCGAGCCCGCGGCCATCTCGCGCGCCGTCTGGTGCGACACGGCGCTAAACCGATCGAGCGTTTCCTGCTCGACGCCGAGCACGCGATGTTTAATCTCATCGCAGTAGGTCACCGCACCGCCACGAAGCACCGCCGAGGCACCCGGGATATCGGCAATCGTCGAGGCGATCATGCCCGCCGTCAGCGACTCCGCCGTCGACACCGTCACACCACGGGCACTTGCGCGCTCGACAATATCGCGCGCCAGCTCCTCGTTGTTTGCGGCAATCTGCAAATAAGGCTCCGTCATACCCACCAGGACCTAGACCGAAAAGACAATCTTGCGACAGTTCCAGAAGTACTGGGCGCCCGAGACAATGGTCAAAATCACGGCGATGACGTACAGGAAGCGCGAAACCGAATAGACACCGAGCAGCAGCGACACCGGCCCCAGCTGAAGGCCGGCCATCGCAAAGACGCACAGATAGCCGCAGATGGAGACCATCGTGGTCGCCGTCTTATACTTGCCGAGCTTATCGGCGGCAACGACCACGCCGGCAGCACTCGCGACCATGCGAAGGGCGCTCACCAGCAGCTCGCGGAACAGGATGATGAACACGGACCACACGGTCACCGCGCCAAAATCCAAGAACAGCAGCAGGGCCGAGAACACGAGCAGCTTGTCGGCGATGGGGTCCAAGAACTTGCCGAAATCGGTAATCTCGTTGCGCGAGCGCGCCAGATAGCCGTCGACCTTATCGGTGCACGACAGGATCACATACAAAATGAAGGCAGCGGCGGCGAGCGGACCGTCGAAGGTGCTCCAGTCCGTACCGGCAACGCTCGCGTGAGACAGGGCCGAAACGATCATGAACACCGGGATAAAGACGATGCGAACGCACGTCACGATGTTGGCGGGCGTCCAAACACTCGTCAGTTCCTTATTGCTCTCGTTAGCCACGACGCTCTCCTACTCCACAACATGACCGATAAGCTCATAGCAGAAGCTATCGGTAAACTCGACCGTCAGAATATCGCCCACGGACGCCTCGCTGGCGTCCAGATGCACCGCGCCATCGGAATCGGGCGCCTGGAACCAGGCGTGACCGATCAGCTCGGCGCCGTCCTCGGTCTCCTCGATGCCATCGACGATCACCCGGGCGCGCTCGCCCACATGAGCCGCCGTGGCGGCAAAACCGAGCGACTCGGCCAGGTCCATGGCCTCCTGGGCGCGCTCGAGCTTGACCTCTTCGTCGACCTGACCCTCCATCTTGGCGGCCAGGCTACCCTCCTCACGCGAGTAGGCAAAGACACTCGTGTAGTCAAAGCCGACGGTGTCCATAAAATCGATAAGGTCGCGGAACTCGTCGTCGGTCTCGGTCGGGAAGCCGACCATGGCCGTGGAACGAATCACGATGCCGGGGATGCGCTCACGCAAATCGCGGAACAGGTCCTCGAGCTCCTGGCGCGAACCGGAACGGCGCATGGCCTTGAGGATGCGCGCGTCGCAGTGCTGCACGGGGATATCGATATAGGGCAGCACCTCGGGCGTATCGCGAATGGTCTCGATAAGCTCGTCGGTCATGCCCTCGGGCTGGAGATAGAGCACGCGGACCCAGACGTTGTGCGGGCGCACGGACTCGGCGACGGCTCGCAGCAGCTGCGCCAGATTGCGCGGCGAGCCCTCGGCGACGTCCTCATCCGCAAAGTCGGTGCCCCAGATGCCCGTGTCCTGGCCGATCAGCACGATCTCTCGCACGCCACCGGCAACCAAGTCGCGCACCTCGGAAATAATGCTCTCGGCATTGCGCGAATGATAGCGACCGCGAATGTAGGGGATCATGCAGAAGCTGCAAAAACGATTGCAGCCATCGGAAATCTTGACGTAGGCAACGGCGCCCTCGACGGTACGCTTGACCTGCGGGATATAGGCTGCGATCTCGCGCTCCACCCCCAGTACGCCATCGATGACAGAGACGATACCGTCTTCCTCATCGGCCTTCACAAAGGCCGCGACCTCGGGAAGCTCGTCGGGCAGGTCGTCGCCGTAGCGAGACGGCACGCAACCGCACATGACGATGGGGCAGGCACGAACGCCGTCCTGCACCTCGTTAGCGAGCTCAAGCGTGGTCTCAATGCTCTCGGACGTCGCCGAGGCAAGAAACGAGCACGTGTTGACGATAGCGATATCGGCATCCTGCGGATCGAATGCTTCCTCGTAGCCCGCAGCGGTCAGCAGCGAACGCATGCGGTCGGTATCGACCTCGTTCTTGGCACAACCAAGCGTGATATAGAGTACAGAACCCAACGGAGTATCCATGTTGGAGAGCGGTCCTTTCGAGTAAATTAGCGGTAGTTGGTAAACTGCAGCGGCTGGCCGTAGTCCTGGTCGCGCAGGAACTGAATCACCGTCTGCAGCGCGTCCTTAGAAGCCGAGGAAACGCGCAGCTTATCGGCCTCGATGGTCACCTTGACCTTGAGCTTTTGATCCTTGATGTCCTTATTGATCTTCTTGGCGGTCGTCTGGTCGATGCCCTCGACGATATGGCCGAGCACGCGCACGGTACCGCCCGAAGCCGCCTGCGGCGCGTCCCAGGAGACAGCCTTAAGGTCGATGCCACGCTTGATGAGCTTAGAGCTCAGCACGTCAATAATCTGCTTGGAGACGAAATCGGCCGGGGCATTGATTGTAAAGAGCTTGTCGCCCTTCGAAAGCTCGATAGTGGCGCCGGAGTCCTTGAGGTCATAGCGCTGAGAGATCTCGCGAGTGGTCTGCTGGAAGGCGTTATCGACCTCCTGCATATTGACTTCGGACACAACGTCGAAGCTGGAATCTTTAGCCATGGTTCTTCCTTTCGGTGCGGGGAGCCTTAATAGCTGTCGTACGAATTGTCATCTGAATCGTTTGCTGCCTGGCCGTCGGATGCCGTGTCGGTGCCGTCGGCAGACTGAGCATCGGCGCCGTCGGCAGACTGGGCGTCGGTACCGTCGGTACTCTCGCCGTCCTCGGAGTCTGTGCTCTCCTTCTTGGGAACGGTAATGGTCACGCGCGCCACGCCCGATGTCTTGGTGTCATAGCGAACCTTTTCACCGTTCTTGGTAACCGTGACATCGGAGGGCTTGGACGTGGTGATCTCGATCGAGGACTCGGGCGTGTACTCCTGCTCAAAGGGGCCGGTCGCCTGGGCGCCGTAGACCGATTTACCGTCGACCTTGACCTCAATCCAGGCGGTCTTGCCCTTGGCAACGGAGACCTTGACCTTGATGACCTCGTCCTCTTCCTTTTTCGCCGTCGCCTTGGCGGCATCGGAATCGGCAGAATCCGTGGCCTCGTCGGTGCCTTCATCCTCGTCAACGGATTCGGTCTTCTTGGAAGACTTCTTGGTCGTCGTCTTGGTGGCCGCAGGCGTCTCGGGCGTCGTCTCGGGTGCAGAAGAGCCGCAGCCACGCAGGAGGACAACGATGAGCAAAATCAGCAAAAGCGCCACGGCACCGATGCCGGCGTAGATAATGCGCGGATCAAGTCCATTGTTCTGAGGGGCACGCCCGCCGCTGCGAGCGCGATTGGAGCCGCCACGACCATTCCCCTGCGGCATACGGCCGCGACCGCTATCGGGACGGCCACGATAGCCGGCCTGGCGCTGCGAGCCACGCTGACCCGAACGCGGCGCAAGCTCACCACGATTCTGATAGTCACGCTGGCCAGAATGAGGCGCCGAAGAGCGCTGTCCGCAAGGCTGCGATTGCGAACGGAGGCGCGGCGTCACCTGCGTGGTATCGGCGTCGGCGTAACCACCGCGGGAACGCCCGGCAGAAACTCCGCGATATCCACGACCGGAGTAGCCTCCGTCGCCGTAACCGGCGCGAGGATCGCGACTCAACCCGCGAGCGGCGGGAAGCGCACGGTCATCCGGCATGGGCGTACTGCGAAAGCGATCTCGCTGAGAACGAATCTCCTCGCTGGAGCCCGTCTCGGTGATATAGCCCGCCTGCGGAGGACGCTGACCGTACCGCGTCGAGCGTCCACCCTGAACCATCAGAAAGCGTCCATTATCGACCGACGAACGCGAGTTAACGTATCCGGCAGCATCCTGAAAACGACCGCCCTGCTGCGAGGTCTCGCGTTCATATGCCATGAGGTCGTCAAAATAAGCGTTGACGACCTCGCGCGGGTTAAGCCCCAAAAAGCGAGCGTAGCTCGAAATCATGCCCTGCGCATAGCCACGCGGGGGCATCGATGCAAAGTTACCGGTCTCGAAAAACTCGATGATCTGCGGCCTGATTTTGATGGTGTTGGCGACCTGCTGGATGGAAAGGCCCATACGGCGGCGCTGCTCGAGCAGCATGTCACCAAAGCGTGCAGCCATCAGAATCCTCCAAACTCACGATCTTCACGTGCCATCTCGGCGTCGACAGACTCCAGCGCGGCGAGCCCCTCCTCGTCCAGCAGGACCTCGCGCGGCTTGGAACCGTCGGGCGGGCCGACGACACCCTTTTCTTCCAGCATGTCCATAATACGCCCGGCGCGCGCATAGCCAACCTTAAGGCGGCGTTGCAGGCCAGATGTGGAGCCCAGCTGCGATTCCACCACAATATGGGCGGCCTCCCAGATAAGCGGGTCGTCATCTTGAGGCTCGGCAACGCCCGTGCGAACAATGCCGCCACCAGCCATAGACATGGAAGCGGGCGCCACGGCAGACAGAATCTCCTCGTGGTAGTCGGGCTCGCTTTGCGACTTAACGAACTCGACGATTTCGTTGATCTCGTCGTCCGAGACAAAACAGCCCTGGATACGGCGCGGCTTGCCCCAGTCGACCTTGGAGAACAGCATGTCGCCCAAACCAGTAAGCTTTTCGGCGCCCATCTGGTCGATAATGACGCGGGAATCGATGCCCGTAGCCACGTTAAAGGCGATACGGTTGGTGATGTTGGCCTTAATAAGGCCCGTCACCACGTTAGAGCTGGGGCGCTGCGTAGCCACGATAAGGTGAATACCAGCGGCACGGCCCAGCTGGGCGATACGGACGATCGAGGCCTCGACATCCTTACCGGCGACCATCATCAGGTCCGAAAGCTCGTCGATGATGATGACCAGATAGGGCATCTTTTGCGGCGGGTTATCGTAATGCTCAAACTCGCCGGCGGCCTGCTTTTCGTTATACGTCGAGATCTTGCGAACGTTGAGGCGCTCGAAGACCTTCAGGCGACGCTCCATCTCGGACACGGCCCACTGCAGCGCACTGGCCGCCTGCTTGGGCTCGGTCACCACGGGCACGTAGAGATGAGGCAGGCCGTTATAGCCCGCAAGCTCGACGCGCTTGGGGTCGACCATGATCAGGCGAACGTCCTCGGGAAGGGCGCGCATGAGCAGGGTCGTGATGATGGAGTTGATCATGACTGACTTACCGGAACCGGTGGTGCCGGCGATAAGCAGGTGGGGCATCTTGGCGAGGTCGGCGACAACCGGCGTGCCCTCGGCATCGCGACCGATGGCAAGCTCGAGCGGACCGCCCTTCACATAGGGAAGCACGTCGCCCAGGTTAACGTTCTGACGCTTTCGATTGGGAATCTCGATACCAACGAGCGAGGTGCCGGGAATCGGCGCAAAAATACGCACAGACTGGGCGGCAAGCGAAAGCGCGATATCGTCCTCGAGGCTCGAGATCTTGCTCACGCGCTCGCCCTCACCGGGCTGCAGCTTAAAGGTCGTGACCGTGGGGCCGGCAATCCAGCCGACAACGCGGGCGCTACGGCCAAACTCAAGCAAGGTGGACTGCAACGACTCGGCAGTCTGTTCCAACTCCTTGTCAGAAGACGCAGAGGATGCCGACTGCGGGTTGGCATGCAGGATTTCGAGCGGCGGGAGCTTGAGGCCCTCCTCTTGTTCGCGCTCGGCATCGGCAACGGTGCCATCCGCTCCCCCATCGCCGGCTGCAACAGGAGCAGCGGAAGCCGTAGAGCTGGAGGCATCGGCAACCTTGGGATGCTTTAGGAAATCGGGGATCTGCGGAGCTGCCGAAACGGGATTCACGGCAAACGGCGGTTCGGACTCGTCAGCCTTGTCCGGGTCGTCTTCTATCGAAAACTGTCCGGTGACCTGTCCCGCCTTGGCACGGCGACGCGGCAGCAAGGTTGTCTTGGCGGTCTCGAGCGGAGTCTCGTCGTCCTCGTCATCGCCCTCGGTGAGTTCGATTTCGCTATCGGACCAAGACGGGTCGGGCTCGCTCGTGTTGAGCTTGGGAGCGGCCTTGCCCTTCTTGGCATGACGGTGCGGCAGCAGCGTGGTCTTGGCGCGCTCGGCCTCCACGGCCTCGGACACGTCGACAAACGGGTCATCGTCCTCGTCGTCATCCAAAACAGGATCAACATCGCCACCTATGATCGTGGTCACGGCGGCATCAGTACCCTTCTGACGCAGAATACTCAGGTGCGGACGAGTGACGCCGGGTACCGACAGGGCCTCTTCATCGCCCCACGGACTCGCATTGACATCAGCACGACGACGCTCGGCAAAATCGGCAGCGCGATCGCGTGCGGAGCGCAAAACGCCGCCAACCGAAAAGCCGATAATGACCAGGCCAACGACGACAAGCCCCAGCAAGACAACCATGGCAATAGGTTTGCCCAGGGCGTTTTGCAGGGTACTTGCGATAAAGGCGCCAATGTAGCCGCCCGACACGGAAAGGTTCTGCGGCGTAAACATAAGGTCGCACGAGTCGGTCGTACCCGGCACCATCAGCGACAGGATGGAAACAATGGCCACAAAGACCACGGCACCGCCCGCAACCGAGCGAATGTTGAGCGGCGAGTCCTCACCCAAAAAGAGCGTGGCGGCAAACAGCAAGATGACGATCGGCAGCACGTAGGCGCCCAGGCCAAAGCCAAGATGGTAGAAACCGGCAACCGCGGCTGTCACGGGCGCCGTTGCCGGCGAAATCACGGCAATGAAGGATGCAATCGCCAAAACGGCAATGACCACGCCGGCGATATCGCGATTGGCCGAAGGCTCGACCAGGGGCTCGAACTCACCGAACTCCGCCTCGTGACCCCTATTGGCACGCAGATGGGAACCGGCACCCTTAGCAGATGCCGGTTGGTTGTTGGCCTTATTGCCTTTGGCGTTTTGTGCAGATCCGCGCGCCAAACTAAACCTCCATGACGACCGGGATGATCATCGGACGGGTGCGCGTACGGCTCCAGATAAAGTTGGAGAGCGAATCGCGCACGGCCTTGCGAATGGCATCGGATCCGCTGCTGGTAAAGCTAAATTTGCCCTTCTCGATCGTCTTCATGATGGCTGCGGAGGCATCCTCGGAGAACTGGTCGTCGATGGCAAACGAAACACCGCGGCCCGAGAACTCGATAGCCTCGATCTTCTTGTGCTTGAGCGAGACAATGGCAACGGCCGTGACCATACCGTCGTTGGCGAGCTTTTGGCGATCACGCAGGACGATGGGGTCGGTGTCGCCGATGCGCAGACCGTCGACATAGACGACGCCGGACTCGACGGGCGTGCCGCGCTTGACGATACCGCCACGCATCTCGAGCGTGTCGCCGTTATCGAGGATAAAGATGTGATCGTCCTTGATGCCCATCTTACGGGCAAGCTGGGCATGGGCGCGCAGATGCACGGCCTCGCCGTGAACCGGCATAAAGTAGGTGGGCTTGGCCATGGCCATCAGAAGCTTGAGCTCCTCCTGGCTACCGTGGCCCGAGACATGGACGAGGGCGCGATTCTTATCCCACACGTCGCAGCCAAGCTTGGCCAGGCTGTTGACAACCTGCTGGACGGCCTTCTCGTTGCCGGGAACGGGAGTTGCCGAGAGGATGACGGTATCGCCCTCGTGGATGGAGAGCGTCTTGTGCTCGCCGTTGGCCATGCGGGACAGCGCCGACAGCGGCTCGCCCTGCGAACCGGTGCACATGACGACGATCTTGTCGTCGGGAAGGTTATCGATATCGAAGGCATCGATGATATCGGCATCGTCGATGTTGAGGTAGCCCAGCTCGCGCGCCACGCGGGTGTTGGTGAGCATGGAACGTCCGGTCACGACGACCTTGCGGCCGCACTTGCGGGCGGCGTCGCAGATCTGCTGCAGGCGATGGATATGGCTCGAGAACGACGCGACGAACACGCGGCCCGGAGCATTTTTGATGGCATGCAGCAGATTGGGACCGACCTCGGCCTCGGACTTGGTAAAGCCCGGAACCGTAGCGTTGGTGGAGTCGGAAAGCAGCAGGTCGATGCCCTGCTTGGCAAAGCGGCTGATGGCGGCATAGTCGGGCGTGACGCCGTCGATGGGCGTCTGGTCGAGCTTAAAGTCTCCCGTGTGCATAACGGTGCCCTGGTTGGTGCGAATGAATACGCCCAAAGCACCCGGAATGGAGTGCGTCATGGAGAAGAAATCGAGCGAGATGCCACCGAGATTGACGTGGCTGCCGCCCTTGACCTCACGGAACTTGGGAGCGCGGATGCGGAACTCGGAAAGCTTGCCCTCGATAAAGCCGAGCGTCAGCTTGCTCGAGAAGATGGGCACCTTGTTGTTGAGGTCCTGCAGCAGGTACGGAAGCGAACCGGTGTGGTCCTCGTGGCCGTGGGTGACGACGATGCCGCGGAGCTTCTCCTCGTTCTCCAGAACATAGGTGTAGTCGGGAAGCACCAGGTCGATACCGGGCTGGGAGTCGTCGGGGAACATGAGACCGGCGTCGACGAGCACCATGTCGTCGCCGCACTCGAAGACCGTCATGTTCTTGCCGATGCCGTCAAGGCCGCCGAGCGGAATGATCTTCAAGGGAGATGATTTTTTAGCTGCCATAGGTTCTTGTGGTTTCCTTTCTTCGAAACGGGTCTGGAACAACCGACGGGGCGCTTCTGGCAAACCGACCGCCGGGAACGTACAACAATGCATCACAGAGTCGATGCAGTAACCACAGTATGATACCCATTTGCCCACCAACAGACCACCCATGCATCAAAGCCCCATCTGAACTGGTCTATCCCGCCGATTTCCCGTGGGGCGGGCACTGATGAAGTTTCCTGCTCTACAGTCCTGCTCACGACGGAGGCCACATTAAGTGGCCTCCT